>Ga0255047_10000908_pt1 | contig 23249 bp, 22 predicted proteins | sample JV7_2_1_MG_FD_183640 | JGI IMG/M metagenome (GOLD analysis project Ga0255047, IMG submission 183640) | Seawater microbial communities from Jervis Inlet, British Columbia, Canada - JV7_2_1 | ecosystem: Environmental > Aquatic > Marine > Inlet | place: Canada: British Columbia | collected 2016-10-06 | reverse complement strand
CGTCAGAGCTGGACCATGCTTGCGCCAAGACAAGGAGTCCCCACCGTTGCCGCCATACTTCGCTTTGCAGTGGTATTTCCAAAACGATGAGGCTCCAGCTGACCCTGCTGCTCCGTCGTGGCCAACTGATGCTGTTGTCCGCTAATCAGCTTTTTAATTTTTTGTTCAATTAAAGTCATAATTGAACAAATTACTGTTGAACAAATTACTGTCGCAATGACGGATTAATGCAGATATTTCTCGTCGGGAAAATACGTCCAGACATGCACTGATCACTGTCCTCGACACGAATACAGGATCTAAATCCTCTATCGGTTCCGATGTAGCACCATCCAGGTTTTCGCTTGACCTGCACATTGCTCTCTGTGGTGTCCGGCTCGTATTCAGGATATTTGTTGACTTGTGGAATCTGCCTATTATTCACCGCATCCCTCAATGTAGCATCGCGATCTCTCCACATCTGATCGCGTCGTAGACCTAATTCGCGCGCCAACACGTCGCCGGCGCTCTGCACCGTTCCTCCAGCAACATCTACGCCCAGCGCAGTTCCTTTTTCACTCAAGAGCAGCGTATCGCGCAAGGCGCTCGGTAGGTATTGAGCAAAGTTGCCCAACGTCTGGCCAAAATAGTTGGAGCCTTTTGCTAAATAAGTAAATACGTTAAGCCCTAGAATAGCTAAAATAACCAATATTAAAAAAACTTTCAAGACAGTCCCCCAATTCACCCCTCCTGTGCCGCTTGCGCCCGGAGAAGAAGCCGAAGCGGAAATTGGCGACGGGGTGGACACGCCGGGCGGACTCGATATTACAGGCACATCAGTTATGGTGTCGGTCATATACAAAATACAAATATTATATTTGTGCATTCGTCACCAGACTAATACTGCAAACAATTTAGAACGAACTTTCATGGTAAACATATGTGCGGCACCTGTTGCGAACGAACCCGATGTACCAACAAATGCATACGCAGCATACCAATCAAGAGATACTTTCTTCCTATCGTAGCCATCCTAGGATTAACAGCTTACGAAGAATTGCACGATTTCGTCTATTTACCACTTGTCGTTTGTTGTGGATTGTTCGTCATCTTTTGGAATTTCCCGTTTCTAGTATATTACACTGCGTCACGACCACTATATTACGAAGATCTATTCATTGACGAAAAAAAGCTACCAAACTACGACGTAAACCCATCAATAAAAAAGAAATTTCAGTATATACTGGTATGGGTCCTTATTCTGACTAACACTCTGCTAACCGGGGCCTTATCGGATTACTGGCTGTACAAGACGCAAGAAGCGAAGAGCTACGTCGAGATAGTCGGTATCACCGGGGGTATTATCAAAATATTTCAAATCATAAACAACACCATCGGACGCTTCATGCTGAAAATACTAAAACGCTGCGTGAAGAAGGAAAGCCGCAAGTTTAAGCAAGTAGAAATTAGCAAGATACAGGCTATACTCAGATTGAAGAGAGTGCATAGCGCTTGCTGGAGAGATCTCGATCTTCACAATATGCCTATGTCTTCCGAACACCCATTTTCATTATAAGTCAATCTCCACTCATTCGCCTACCAGTATGTTTTCTTAGCTAATAGTAAATGTTTAAGCTATTTAGACGCTTAAGTCCTATGACTTCAAAGTCCAAGAAACGGCAAAAATGTGAAGAACGCACCAACATAGATGAAAAGGGAGAAAATGTTCCCAGCTACGACGAATTACGAAATCGATTTGAAGGTATGGTGAAGCATGAGGGCGACTTATCGATGTCTGGGACTAGAAAGCGAATCTACTCCGATCCTCGGGATCTACGCAGCGCTCTCGTGTGCGAGCTCAAACACCAGCTGAGAAAAAGAGCAAGCTCAGTGTAGAGGTATGTGTTTTGAAAAAATCTTTACGAAACGAATCTAAAGCGGGACGCGTATGATTCTTCATAATGAGGGGTCTATTTCTTTATTGTTTTATTTCTGCTGTTATCGGAGGATCGCGTCTTTCCTGCTACTCGTCATCAGACGGAGACACATACGAGACCTTTAAGGAATACGATGCATGGCGTCACAAGTACGACGCTAATGGGGGAGATTTCGAAACTGAATTTTCGAACTGGAAAGAAAATCGGGATTTCATTAGGCAGCACAACGCCAAAAATCTAGGATACACCTTGGAACTGAACCAATTTGCGGGCAATCATTACAGCTCATGGAAGCAGCGCCCCTCCGCGAATATTCATATGCCTAAACGAAAACTCGAACTACCAGAGGAAGCAGCGGTAGACGACGCTGCTCTTCCTGCATCGGTGGACTGGAGAAAAAAGGGCGTGGTCACTGGCGTTAAAAACCAACAGCAATGCGGATCCTGCTGGGCGTTCTCAGCCACTGGATCAATGGAAGGACAACATGCGCTTAAGACCGGAAAACTGGTAAGCCTGAGCGAATCGCAAATCGTTGACTGCGACACTCATGGTAACGATCACGGTTGCATGGGTGGGTGGATGGACGGAGCGTTTGAGTATGTGATTGCGAACAAAGGGATAGACGACGAAAAGGACTATCCGTATGTTCCAGAAGACGACAACTGCACATTCCGTCGTGCAGATGTTGCCGCCAAGTTCAGCGGCTTCCACGATGTCACTGGCGGAGAAGCTGGTTTAAAGAAGGCCGTTGCGACCGTTGGCCCTATATCGGTGGCCATCGACGCATCAAATACTGACTTTCAGTTTTACAATGACGGGGTTTACTATAATCCAGATTGCTCTAAAACGATCCTCGACCATGGAGTACTAGCCGTTGGATATGGGACCACTAAAAATGGAACGGACTACTGGGTGGTGAAAAACAGCTGGGGAGGAGCATGGGGGAAGAAAGGATACATTCTCATGGCCCGTAACCGCAACAATAGTTGTGGAATTGCGACGCAGCCATCTTATCCGATTGTCTAGGCGCACTCCTTGAAGGGTCTAAAGATCAGCATAATGACGGCACCTAGCGCGATACCTTTCATAAAGATATTGCGGCGCTGACCGACAGACGCATCCTTTATTCCCCTTTGTTTCTTTGTGAGAGAGTCGTTGAAAGGCGTGCCTAAGGAGCGGGTAAACACTAGGTAAAATAGTGATGCAACCACGTAGACCGCCATCGAGTAGGCAAGATATATTGATATCGTGCACGTCTTCATTAATATACCTATATATAATTCTATACATATGTATATGATATGTCTCCCCAATACAGCCATGATCGTTCTGTGGTCTTTTGTAGGACCGAAGTGCCTTTACCTAAAAAAAGAATTTTATGAGCACATTTTGAGAAAGCGCCAACTATTCGAAAAGGAGCCGATAACACTGTTTTACCAATTGGAGAGAAACAAAGAGCGTTACTATCTGGAAGATAATCTATCATTGATTCGCGGCAGACCGTCTATTTGCGTGGAACCCGAGAGAAAAGCGAAGATAAATGGTAACATCGCACTAGGGCGCATGGATAAGTGCGGACAAATTACTCCTTCGAGTGCGCTCATAGACGCGTTAATTCCTGTCGCAGTTGTAGATGAGCCAGTGTCGTACAATTACTCATACACAACTTTGTACTGGAATGTTCACTGCATTTGTGCAGCAGATATTACCAGATGTCGACAATATATGCTACTATGGAATAAATTTTAAGAGAAGGATTACTGAGACGACGTTCGTGGGGGCGGCGGTGGCGCAGCCGGGGAGTGACGAAAAATTTGCAGAGCTTCGTATATTTTCGCTGACTCGTTGATTGCGAACGCTCCGCGTCTCTGGGCCACGCCAATGAAGCCCACCAGTAAGTTCAGAGCAGCATTCTCGCCGTCCACGACAACGTTGAGTAGGTCGTGACCCTGCGGAGCAGGCGGAGCAGGCGAAGCAGGCGGAGCAGGCGGAGCAGGCGCCGTTTGGCTCGTAGTGCTTTCAGACGGTTCAGACATTATACTGTTAGGTTACCAGTCTATTTAAGTGGGTATCGCATCTAAGTATTTGATTCCCGTTTAGTTGAACAAACAAATAATATACGTACTATTATAGATATGGACTGTTGCCATCCACCGTGCTGCATCAACCCTCCGTCAAGTATGCAACTATTAGTTCCCACTGGCGCTTCAGCAAACTACATAGGACCTACTGGAGACACTGGGCTAGCGGGACCCCCAGTGGCAGCGAGCCAAACAGGAGCACCTGGAGTAGATGGGAGTGTGTCGAGAGAGTGGACACTGGTCAACAATATTACAGCTACTGGGCAAGTAACCGCACCGTCTTTAATACCCTCTGGTTGGGCACCAGGAAACGTGATGATGACGCAGATGGACAACACAGGCACAGATATGTACCCGTGGTTCAGCCGATGGAACACGCAAAACGGAACAGTGCCTGGGCAGCGCTTGCAGGTTACTTCCAAAAATAACCCTGCTAATTTCGGCATATACGATATTGGCGCCTTAAATGGCGTTGTGGGCCCCCCAGTGGTCTCGTGGGCTCACACGAATATTGTGTATGTAGCAGGTGGTGGTGTGTTCGCTCTGGGAGATACCCTTGTGTTCTCGGCGTCCATAAATGGACCAGAGGGAAACACTGGGCCAGCTGCGACCGCCGCCATGCCTGATTTCAGTATTCAATACAACAGTGGCTCTGGAAACTTTGCTGGGCATTCGTCACTAACTTTTAAAGACACTATAAGCACCAATCTCCCTGACGCTAACCCAGATGGCCTTTACTACCTCGGGAGAATACAAATGGAGCACGCTATGGGTAACGGAGCAATAGCCATCGGCATGGAAGCAGGCTCGACTGGTCAGACACGAGATGCCGTAGCCATTGGCAAGCTTGCAGGTTCTTCCATGCAGGGACAGGACAGCATAGCCATAGGCGTGGCTGCAGGTTACAGCACGCAGGACAACAACGCGATCGCCATTGGAAGTGCTGCTGGCGAAACCGATCAGCAGTATGACTGCGTAGCTATCGGACAAAATGCTGGGCGCACCTCACAGCAACCTCAAGCGATAGCTATTGGGAACAACGCAGGAAATGCCAACCAAAGCACAGACGCCATCGCGGTGGGCGATAACTCGGCTGTGAACAACCAAGGCGTGAGTTCCGTTGCTATCGGATCTAACTCAGCTCAACAAGACCAAGGCGACGATGCCGTTGCGTTGGGGGTGTTGGCAGGGAAACGAAACCAGGGGGATAACGCAGTGTCTGTGGGCGCTCGCGCTGGTGAACAAGATCAGGGAGACAGAGCTATCGCCGTCGGTAAGGGCGCGGGGCAGGGGTATTTCAGTATTGCGAACACTGGACAAGGAGACAATGCTATTGCGATAGGCGCTGACGCTGGCTCCGCAGTAGCGGGCCAAGTGGGCAGCGGACAAGGCACCCAGGCCATTGCCATTGGTACGAGCACTGGAAAAGATCAACAAGGCGCAGGAGCTATCGCGGTAGGAAACAGAGCCGGCCACCGACTTCAACCAGCTAACGCAATTTGCATCGGGAACATGGGTGTTGACCTTCAGTCGCAGAGTGCCCTGGATGGATCGATCATCATAAACGCGACTGGAGAGACGGCATCTACCTTCACTGACGGCGGCAACTCTGGCTTCTTCGTCAAGCCAGTCCGGAACGTCAGTGGCCGAGGTCCACTATATTACGACCCAGCTTCTGGAGAAATCACATGGAGCTCTCAGACCGCTGGGCATTTGGCTACATATTCCTTCGCGACGACGCGATCCACTTACTCTGGAGGCACCACGGACTACTGGGGGTTCGCCTCGCGAGGAGCAGGAGTTGACCCGATAGCCCCGCCGGGATGGGCAAGTTCAATCGACAATGGAGGCATTGGACTATTTGCTATTGATATAGATACCACCAATATTCTGGGTACGTTCGGAACAATAAACAGCGGCTGGCTAAACAATTGGCACATAACGGCCGTGCGCGGCGGGACGTCGCCTAACTGGGAGTATCCTGTGGTTTACAACGGAATCGGAACAGTCACTACCGCCAACCACGGCATCAGATTCGAGGGCTTTCCCTCGACAACTCCCTCAGCCACGCCTACGTCCTATATCACTGCTTACACTTCCGAAAATCTTATGCCTGGACACTGGACTGCAGGAATCTTTGGTCCTTACCAAGGCAACCAAGCCGCCGTACCGGATAGCGGATACGGAGTGGCCAATGACCGGGTGCCCGGCAGTGGGACAAACGTATGGGAAAGTGGTTTTCTCGGCTCCACAGCGTCGGCGGCCACCACGAACGCCGCAAATGGATGGCGACCAGCCACGGCTAATTACGTGGCTGCGCCGCGTCCTAATTCGTCTGGAAAAATCGTGGGGCTCGTTCTGAGTGGGATAGGCTCCGCGTTTGACTGGGGGATCTGGGGACCTCCACAAAACACCATTCCTTCTCAGTACGAACATAAGGTAACCATCACAATTAGTGTCGTTAAAGGCGAGTTCGCCGATCGTAGCACCCCTGGCCTGAATCTCGCAGGCGACTGCTGCAGGGATACCATTATTGCGGACATCTTTAAAGTCAACAGGAATGGTATTAGTAGTTCCAGCGGCGGAGCCGTTGCGTGGGGACAAGGACCTGCTGGGAGAGATTGGGTGACGGATTGGGGAACGAGTGACTACATTTCTTTCACAGGCGTGTCGTATCTCCGGCTTCGAACAACGATTTACGTGGAGGCTCAGGACGGCGCCGTCTCAACAAGCGGAAACGCCGTCACTCCCGAGATTTCGGTCAGAGAAAATATTTTCAAGGTGGGAGCTCAGCTGTCGATCATATGGGATCCCTAGATTTAGGATAATCCGTCTTCTTTTATAATATTATTTATCCATATTATAAAAGATGTCATATGATGGAAGCTATGGTAACTATTATAGACACAAAAGAACCAGGGTAAACTGCTGCTGCGTGGATTGCGCTTCCGGACCATGCTGCACTGGACCGACAGGAGAACCCGGTAACGTCGGGGTAGCAGGAGCCAATGCCCCTCACACAGCGGTGTGGTGCTTTCAACACCAAGGTCCTACTTCTGGTGGCTTTTGGACGAACAGTTTGGGCGACCTCTCCGAGATTACGCAGGTGAAGGTGCATTCTGAAGAGTCCGAGCAGCAACATGACTTGACCGAATGGTTGCTAACTTGGGGATCCGATGCAGAAGGGAGGGGGCATTTGACTATTGCGACAGGCTCATCGTTGAATTTTGTGATTTTTGAGATACAAGCGTTATTGAGAGTGGAGCATGAGAACGGAGATGGCTACTTCGAGATGGATGGCCGCGTGATCGCAAGCAACGGGCAGCTCACTGCAGGTGATAGATATGTTCTGGGGTTTTCTCGCAAAGGAGTTATAGGCCCGACCGGGTCTACTGGAGCTGCGGGAAACGTTGCAGAAAGTGCTATGACTCTTTACTGGGGTGCCCGCTGTCTCGTCCCCGAGGGCGAGGACGTAGATACTAGTGCCTATTATCATCTTATTGTGACCAATGAGATCTCACCTGTTGGGCTATCGTCCGCCTATGTAACGTCTCAATTCGCACAGGACGTGAACCAGGACTTTACTCTACTAAGAAACGCGTGGCATGTACCTTTCAATGGACTCGTCACTGGAATGAAAGTCGGACTTCTGCAGTGTGATAGCAGTATAGCGAGCAGTATCACCATCGAGTTCGTCCAGATAGACGATACAGGGGAGCCGTCAGATGGTGGCGTGATAATTGTTGCTGAATTGCCTTGTGTGATTGGGAATCCCTCAGAAGTGTTCGTGACGAGTCGCGCGGAGATACAACAGGGACAATTCTACACCGTACGAATCAAGCACAGCGACATAGATTCAGGGGCGGCCAAGGACATAATGGTAGCACTTACCTACGGAGTGAGTGATCTGAATGTAGTGGCGGGTCCCACGGGGGCTGATGGCGGCGCTGGTCCAACAGGATCAGAAGGTAGGCCCGGGACGGCGACTAACACGGGAGCCACAGGACCGAGAGGGGCGGCAGGCGTGACAGGTGCAGGCGGAGCAACTGGTGCAGACGGCGCCACAGGACCAATGGGACCAAGAGGCGCGACAGGTGCGGACGGCGCAGACGGTACAGACGGCACAGACGGCACAGACGGCACAGACGGCACAAATGGTGAGACTGGTCCGATTGGAGCCACAGGACCAATGGGACCGAGAGGCGACGACGGCACAGACGGCGCAGACGGCGCAGACGGCACAAATGGTGAAACTGGTCCAATTGGAGCCACAGGACCAATGGGACCGAGAGGGGCGGTAGGTGCGAATGGCGCAGACGGCGCAGACGGCGCAGACGGCGCAGACGGCGCAGACGGCACAAATGGTGAGACTGGTCCGATTGGAGCCACAGGACCAATGGGACCGAGAGGGGCGGTAGGTGCGAATGGCGCAGACGGCGCAGACGGCGCAGACGGCGCAGACGGCACAGACGGAACAGACGGCGCAGACGGCACAAATGGTGAAACTGGTCCGATTGGAGCCACAGGACCAATGGGACCGAGAGGGGCGGCAGGCGCCGCTGGCACAGACGGTGCAGACGGCGCAGACGGCACAGACGGAACAGACGGCGCAGACGGCGCTATGGGATCAACGGGGCCACGGGGCGCAGACGGGACTGTGGCCGAGAATGCAGCCATCATCTACTGGGGCGCTGCATCTCTGACTCCGATTTCTGGTCCAGCCCCATACTACTATCTTATCGTCACCAACGAAGTATCACCAGTAGGTCTTTCATCAGCCTATGTTACGTCCCAGTTCAGTAACGCTGCTGACTCTGATCTAGTGCCAGACAGACATACGTGGCACGCACCGTTCACTGGGCATTTATCGGGTATGAAAGCAGGACTCTTAAGCTATACGGGAGCAGATGGCCACCCTATCACCGTCGAGTTTGTGACTTTCGGAAGCGATACCCAAACCACCCCCACGGTTTTGTTAACTACTACCGTCATGTGCAACCAAAACGGTCCGCTAGAAGCATCCACAGAAGAGACAGCAGACATTATACAGGGTAATTACTATGCTGTGCGCATTTCACACGGTCAGAACATGGATGTTGATGCGAGCGGCATGGTCGTGGCTCTCACTTATGGAATAAGCGATCTGAATGTGGTCGCTGGCCCCCCAGGGGCTGACGGCCCGACGGGGCCAGCGGGTTTACGTGGAGGCGGAATGATACCGTATGAACCCTACAACCAGCACATAATGCTGAGCGAGTGGCCGCTTTCGAACACATATATATGGTACGTTCAGTTCATCGCCCCTGCCTCGGGACCATACACTCATATGACCCTATTCACCACCGTAGCTTCCACACCGACCTACTCGGGAACTCTCGGGGTCGCTATATACTCCAACGCGGGAGGGCATGCAGGCGCTCCCAACGCGCTGCTTGCGTCAGGCACTGTTACGTTTTCAGAAGCAAATATGGACAACCACTACACGTCTGTAGAATTCGCCTCCCCCGCCAGCTTAGCCGCCAATGAGCTGTACTGGGTCGCTGTCGCTGCTAATAACGACCCAGGTGAGCTACTATATTCGGGATTCCACAACGACTATAACGGAGCTTACGACATGGTCAAATACCAGATGACGGGTTTCGCTGGTGCGTTCCCCCAAACCGCTGGATCGTTGACTGACGGAGAATACGCGTATTGGTTCAGACTCTACAACGCCAATGAAGGCACCGTTCCCACTGAGCCTGTCCAACCGAGCACCATCGACTTTACCACCCTAAGCTCGACCGACCACAAATCCGACCCTTCCACTGGAGAAGTGAAGGCTGCAGGACGGATAGAACTCTACACGGCGGCCCCACCGCTCAAAGCGGGGCAACTCGTCTCGGTCATCTATCAGCAAGATGGAAAAGTATTCGCCGCACCTGTTAGCGCCGTTACGTCGGATCACAATATAGTTGGCGTATGTATGGCTGATGCTCAGGCAGGCGAGACCGTCAGCGTTGCCGTAACCGGCTATACCACATGTCTGATAACTCCCGAGCCACCCGTCGTCACTATTGACCCAGCGTGGTACCCTGGCGGTGCTCCGGCTGCTCTTTCAAGCGCAGACACTGCAGACCTCGGCTCAACAACCACAGGACTCATTGATATTACTGATCCCAAAAATACACGCGGAATAGCTGCGGACGCCGAAGGATTGGTAACTGTCCTATTGAACAAATCGGTAGACAAAACCACGATTGCAGCCCCCACGATCCAACTATACGATGAAGGAGGCAACACAGGCAATTACGAAGACTCTTCGGACTACGTAGTTACGTTCGATGCAGGAGAGAACAAAACCTATTTGATAGATTTTATATCGTGGGCGCTAGAAGGCTCCTCTACGCCTTGGGACTACCTGTCTGTTTTTGAATCGGATATTGACCCGTCCACGGTAGACTACAATGTCGGAGGCGGACGCATCGACAACGGCGCAGGAGACAGTTCTATTTACAAGGCGAATATACATCAGCGAAGTGACGATCTGTACCACCATATGCTATCCTACAAGTCAGGCACGGGAAATAGTCCTAATTCGGAATGCAGATACGCCGCTCGGAAAAGATATGTCACCTTCCGCTTTGAGTCAGACGGTAGCACAACTAACGGAGGTTGGAATATCAGGCTGACCACTGACTTGGCGACGCATATAAGTCCTGACTACATTCGTGATGCTGGCGAAACAACACCAATTATCGCTCAAGGTCAGCCATTGTATGCTAGTAAATCGGGGGACAGTAAAGTGACGACAGCGGGCACTCGGCTCCTTGGGTATGCGACCAGTGCGGATACTTCGAACGAGTCGGTACACATTCGTTTAGCGTAGTGGGTACAAATCCAATCATTTAGCGCAATATTAATACATAAAATTTTATATATTAATATTATAAGCCATGTCATACTCAAGCTACTCTAAGTACCTGAACAGAAAGAGCGCCCGAATCAATTGTTGCTGTGCCACAGGGCCCCGAGGCCACACTGGTCCCACGGGCTCAACTGCCCCTACGGGGCCGACTGGAAACACGGGCTGGACTGGACCTACTGCTGGTGCTGATAACTTTACTTTTGGTTTAACTATATATGATAATGTGATACAAGGTAGTACCATGCAACCCCCCACGCCGTCCGAAACATATTGGTTAGTGCCGGGCTCTGATGTAGTCCCTGCCAATGGTACTCCTAGTCTTGTAACCAATTATCAGATCGGCGGAGGCGTCGCCGGCCAACCCGTCATCCCCCCAAGCATACCAATAGCCTATCAGTTTCCTCAAAAGATCACCCATGTCGCAGTTCATTTAAGTCTGCCGGGCGCTACTGCCTTGGGGATTACTGGATGGGGACCAGGCGTCAATTTCACGGCTTTTGCATATTGCGATGTCGACAATCAAGGCTTACCAGTCGCCGGGCAAACTGCAGCATTTACTGCTACCAGTACATGTCAATGTATTGATTTGGATAGTCCATTAGATGTTGGGTGTGGAGTTGCACCACAATTTTTGGCTGTGCATTTCACGGTGGATCCGGAAAATCCAAACGAGCCGTCCACCATCCTTCCAACCGTGCCAAAACACATTGGAGTAACCTTTTATTGTGAGGGGGACTTGGACCCGCCTGTGCCCTAAAAAGCACTGAGAAATATACAAAAATAACAATGTAAAGTTTTTAAAATAATATCCGCGGGATTTCGTAATTTGGACTGGTCCCACTGGAGCAACGGGTCCCACCGGGGAAAGTGGCATCGTTAATTCAGCGCCTCATTGGCTCAACCGTTATTTTTTCGACCTAATTTTAATGCATATTGTGAGACTTTGCGCCCGTTCGATCCGTCGTTTGCTGGGCAGCCTCTTCTTGGCGATCCGGCTGGATGGAGAGCGACCACTGGAGACATAACGGTGTCTGCGGCAGCAGGTGCGAGTTGCGGGTGCGCGGATCTCATGCCGATACAAAACGCGCCTCCTCCTTTCAACCTCGGATTACCCCTATGGGAACGTGGGCCAGATACGGCCCACCATCACCGTCCCGATTAACATTGTGACCCCTTAGTTCGCACGCGGAATGTGTCCAACGATCGCATTCATCCGATCCAGTTTAGCAATTGTCTTCTTTAGGTTACTCCCGTCACCTGCTATGGAATTATTGAACAGGTAATCAGTATCTGGTTTCTCTTCGTTTTTCTTCACCTGCATGTAGATAATATCTATTTTTGACTTGATATTTTCTATGACCTCTGGGCTTTTATATAGCTGTATTTTTCTATCAAATTTTTCCGTCAATAGAGAGACTGCGAAATACATAATAAACCGCCGTCTCCTCTTCACTCCAGGACTGAAACGAATACTAAAAATACTCAATAAAGCCTTTATTATTTTTAAGCTGCCGTTGCGTTTTTTGATGGCCTCTGTTAGAATAACATTCCAAATAAGCCAAACTATATCACACTGATGTTTGGTCTCCACTGGAGCAAACCCTCGGCGTGCACCTTCGTATTTCCTTCTTTTTTCTCTTCTGCACATTCCCTCAAACTCCAGAATCCATTCTATCCAGTAACACGCCAAAGAAGCATTTCTTGAAGTCTCAGATACATGATAAGCGAATTCGTTAACGGCTATGAATAATTCGTTAGGGTCGTCTTTTGTGAACACTTGTTGCGCGAACGAGATGTCCGGTGCCTTGAGGCGATCCGTCAGCTCAGTGCTCTGGAACTCCTTCTTTTCTATTCGGACGGTCGCATAGGGGTGCTTCTTCATAGAAAGGCACAAAATGGAAATCATTTCTGCAAACAATCGCCGAATTTTCGGATTGTTGCGCATCTGTAACTCATTGCCGATGTAACCGTTTAAGACAATCTCCTTGAACACAGCGTATCTCATCTCGATGTATAATGGCAAAGACGGGTTGCCTAAATGGATATTTTTGCTAGCAAATAGCAGGATAATTTCCCATAAATCCGCAAAATGACCAGCACATATGTATTCTGCGCTCCAATAGCATGCTGGCTCCACCTTTCCTTTGGAGAGATTATTTAGTAATTCTTTTTTGACCGCAGACTTTTTGTACTTCGAAAATGTGATTCCTTTGAAGACGTTCTGCTGCCTCTTGTCGCTTATCTCCTCTTTATTCATTATATAACATTTCTTATAAAAAATATACCAATAATACATATAAGCATGCTGAAATCTCTCGCAAGAACTATCAAGAAAGCATCCAGAACATTTAATAAGACATCCCCGTGGTTTAAGGGAACGCTCATACTGGTGCTCATTTTGCTGGCGTTGGGCGTCGTGCGACGCAATAGTCCAGTCCGCGAGAACTTCATCCAGCAAGCAAAATTCGTATCAAAGGAAGGAACAGCGATATACGACCAGTTCTATGCAGATATCTATAACGATTTGCTCTTCGACAGAGTCAAAAATGAATATGAAGTCGGAGAGATCCTTAATATCACTTCCCCGACCGAGCGGAGCTTGATTCTCGACGTTGGGTCTGGGACAGGACAGCACGTCGCACTCTTCAACCAAAAAGGAGTTAAGACACAGGGCATCGACATATCCCCAGCCATGGTAAGCATAGCCGAAAAGAACTTCCCAGCGTTCGAATTCCGTGTAGGAGATGCTCTGCAAGCGTCCATGTATCCGTCTAATACTTTCACACATATCACATCTCTCTATTTCACGCTGTATTACATGAAGAACAAACTACAATTTTTTCAAAATGCATTTAACTGGTTGCAACCCGGTGGCTACTTGATCATTCACCTCGTGAATCGCGACCAATTCGATCCTATTCTGAATGCAGCTGATCCTTTGCACATGGTGTCTGCGCAAAGGTACGCGAAAGAGAGAATAACCAGCTCTTTTGTCAAGTTCAATAATTTTCAATATAAAGCCAATTTCATTCTTGATAAACCCGACAACCTGGCGTTCTTTGAGGAAACCTTCAAAGACGATAAAACAGGACATGTCCGAAAGCAGACACATACGCTGTACATGCCCACGCAGAAGTATATTCTCTCACTCGCAAAAAGCGTAGGCTTCGTACTCGAAGGCAAAATAGATTTATTACCTGTTCAGTACGAGTATCAGTATCTATATGTCCTTTATAAACCCGAATAAGAGAGATCACAGCGTTAAAATCGGTTTAAAAATCTCCAACGAAATGATAATATGATTAGGTATATTTTTCTCTCAATCATATTAATTTATATCTGTCTTTGCATATTCGTGAAAGTCAAATTTCGTTTTTGGTCCATTCAGCCAGTCTTTCACATCTACAATATTAGGTACTGGATATCTCCTCCAGGTATTCTGCAACACGATTTACCACCCAGAACCAAGTATTTTGATCTATCGATAAACTGTGATACATTCGCACATACCGCAGCTGAAAAAAAGGACCTACTGTATTATTTGGTTAAAAACCACTATCTCGCAGGCGATAGAGGCGCACGCTACAATCCACCCAAGTCGGGTGTCCTCGACTACTTCGAAAAACACAACTACGATTCATATATCACACTCAACTTTGAACTGTTTCCCGACGTGAATTACCAAGACAAAAGTCACAAAATACGGAACAAGCTTGTATCCGTCATGACGTCTAGAACTCTAGAATGCGTACTGCACGGAAACAAATTCAATACGTCCTATGTCGATTTTCTTTGCGTACACAAGGCAAAAAGAAAACAAGGCGTAGCTCCCCGCACGATATACACCCATTATGTGAAGAGTCGAGAAAAAGGTGCGCATCCCGTTTTTCTATTCAAACGTGAAGGGGACGTAAATTTCATGGTGCCTCTAACAGCGTATCATGCTTGTGCATTCTCTCTAAAGCCATGGTCAAATCCGAATTTTAACATCCCAAATACAATAACGTGTGCTCTCATAACCACCGGAAACAGCAAGCTATTTTATCACTATCTTGACGAGATAAAAACAGAATTCGATTGTTTTATCGTACCTTCTTTATCGCATGTGGAACACCTTATCGACAAAGAATTACTGTATGTATGCCTTGTGCAGGACCGTGATAAGCCCGTTGGTTGCTATGTATTCAGGAATCCGCACACCACGTATGAGGGCAAGAACAGTCTGGAACTAATCGCGTCTTACTACAGCTGCGACTATGGCGATGTATTTTTGGACTGTTTCAGCAATGCCGTTGTTTTGGTAAAACAAAGAACGCCCGCAGAAGTCATAGTCATAGAAAACATTTCCAACAACAACAAAATCATTGGAAAGATCTCAGGAAAAGGTCACCCCTTATGGAAGTGTCCGATGGCGTATTACTTCTACAATTTTGCCCACCGACCATTTACTTCTGATAGTGTGTTTCTTCTAAACTAGCGAGTGTACTTGGCCGCTCGGGCGAAGGAGTCCACAACAAATATAACAAACACCCCCAGAAATACATACAGTACCAGCTCCTCGGTTACACCTTGTGTTTGATCGTCCTTCTGTTCTTCTAAAAGATGTATCATATAATTTAATTTTTTCATCAGCTTGTTGTCGCTGCCCGGACCTCTCTGCTCTTGGGTCTGTTGAGGATAGTAAGGAACATACTGTCTTGTCCCCCCGTAGTTTTGCACGAACTGATTGTAGTATTGTTGATTCAATGCGTCACTTGGGAGCTGTTGAAAGCCTTCGTCGGTTACTGGCTCATCGCGAGCTGCCTCCTGTTGGTCCTTGGGAGGAATTCGGTCTTTTTCGTCGCTGGTCTGCGTCCTGTCTCGTGTCAGCTTGGCTGGCTCCATTGGCTCGAAATTCGCTAAACCCTCGACTTCTTTGCGATTTCTCGCTTTGTCTGTGCCGTCCGAATCCATTGAATTTAGGAAATTCTGCGCTTTGGAGCTCCTAATCTTTCTTCTCCGTGTAGCGCTTCTGCTTTGAGTTCTCTGACTACCCTTATTCTTTTCACTATTATCGTCATCAAATGTTGAATAACCTAAAGGTAAATGCGACATACTTATAAAGAAATGAGATATTTTTTTACAATATCGTCCCAAAAAATATATATCCATAAATGTATATAGAATGAAATTCTACATGGAGCTAGTTCTAGTAGCATTATTACTGGTCTTAATTCATGAAAAACCGCCGCCACTCGTCGCTTTCGCGGGCACCGCTTTAGGAAAAGGCGTGCTTGTCGTGTCTGGAGTGCTCATTGCCCAACGTTTCGGACTTGGCGCTGGAATCCTTGTTAGCATCGCCATCATACTTTTGCTCGAATCCAAGCATGAAGGTCTGGGCACCGGCGGGTCACCGAAAGTACGCGATGAACGTAAGAAATTAGAAGTCGCAGACCAAGCAGTCAGAGGTTCTAAAAAGAGCCCGTCCTCGAAGAAGTGCTCCGTCGACTCCGATTGTGGATCGTGTGAAAGCTCTTGTTCTGAAGGGAAGTGTGGCTTGGGTGGACCAGGAGTTTCGGAAACCACCAAGCGGAGCTGTTCTTCAAACAAGGATTGCGGCGCCTGCTCTGGTAAGTGCGGTCCAGACGGTACATGTGTTATGTCGTTCATTGACCAAATATCTCTGGACAGACAACTGAAGTCAAACGCGCTCACAGCTGCGATGACTGCATCCAAGCAGTCCAATGACCAAACAAGCAACGGAACACCGGGAGAGAAAGAGAACTTCGGAAATTATTTATAAAAATATAGTATATATGCCTAATATTCTATCTACTATATTCCTGTGTGCTATCCCAATACTGGTGCTATTTCTGATTGTGCCGATGTACGTTAGAAAGCAGCTCGAAGCAGGGAAAGAGAACTTCAAAGTGCTGCGCCGGCATAAAAACAGACTTATGAAACGCGGAAGAAGATTCCTTCAGCCACGTAAAAAGGAATTAGCGAAACGGCTTTATCGCCTCAGAAGAGACTACCTCTAAATTTTATCTCTTCAGATATTAAGATGGCCAGTAAGAGCAAATCCGCGCTGTATGGAATTCGTTACCTGATTCATTCTCTCAACAACAGCAAATTCTTCGCAGGAATCATCATGATAATTTTGAATATCGGGTCAAAATATATAACTATTAAGCTTAGTAAATCGCAAGAACAATACCTGCGCAATGCTATTGCGCGACAGCTGTTAATCTTCGCTATTGTCTGGACAGGATCGAGAGACTTGTTGGTATCTCTCGCAATCACGGCCGCCTTCATTGTCTTAACGGACCATTTGTTCAACGAAGATAGTGCATTTTGTATTATACCACAAAAAATGCGCCAGTACGAAAAAGTGCTGGATCTCGACGAGGACGGGAAGGTCACACCAGAGGAGGTGAATCAAGCTTTCAGAATTCTCAATAAAATGAAAAAACGTGAGCAAAAACGGTCACACCTAAGAATGGTAGAGAACTTCAAATCGCAACTGTAATACTTATAATTAAATATCTCAATTAAATATAAGTATGTCCGCCACCCTTAGACAACGTATAGCTAATAGAACAGCAAATAAAAGAAGTAGAACTAAACGAGAATCAGATCTGCAATCCGATCTTATCAGGCTTACTAAACTCAGAAGCTCCTATGCAAACGCATCTTCATACATATTGAAGATACACCTACAAACCAACGCGACCGGCAAACATAGTTTTGTATTCGAGAACAAAATGTTGAAAAATCCTCCACGTGTAGCGAGCGTTCCGTCGGTTTATGCACTGGAGCAGCAAGCACTGACGAAATACCCGCGGGTACCTCGAAAACAGGGGGTAGCACCATATGGTGAGCGAATTAAAAAGAACCGGGATCCCCGGAAATCGAACAAAGAATGGGATAAACTAAGCGAAGAAATCTCTAAAAAGCTCTCTAAGTCGTTCAAAAACGGTACGTATTTGCGCATAGCAAACCCCCTTTATCCGAATCGGACAAGTCGGGACGTAGTATTTAGGATTCGTTCGTACGATTGGTTGAGTTGCACGCGACCTGTTTGCACCGCGAGATGGACTAATGTGCGAGACGGTGAAGCACAAACCAGTGCATTCCCAGGGGATTTATCACAAGGAGGATACAAGTTCATCATCACCCCAGTTCAGGTGGATTTTTCGATTCCCTCGCGGCCGCCCGCGCGCGCCGCCGCGGTGCCGCGAACCCGTCACGAGCTCGTTGTGAACATTCGCGTAAAACTGTATGGAACGGTCGACAAGGACTTGCATAGAATTCCACCTCGCACGCGGAAGCTGGCTCTTCAGCCGACCGCCGGGATCAGAGGAGCCATCCAGTCAGGCTGCGCGAACAGGCTTGAAAATTTAAAACAAGTGTACCAGTCACTTTTCGCGTTAGACGACAGTGCAGGCTTCGCAGATAAGCTCGAAAGACGCCGCCGGGAAGAGGCTGCGTCGGCTGCGCGCAAGGTTGCTGCTGTTCGACGCATCCAGCAACTGACCAGAAAGCGCAAAAGTCGCGGCGGGAAGCGGACACGCGGCAGACGCCGAAAAGCAAGACGCCGAAAAGCAAGACGTCGGCACACAAGACGCAGAATGCGCCATAGGGGCGGCGGCGAGCGGTGTGGGAATATTCAGTGTGATATGCTTGATCTGGAACAGCATGGTGACGGAGGCAATGATATCTGCAGCCGTGCTAGATGCGGAACGTGTGCCGTAGACCAACAAAAAAAAATCAAAGTGCATGAAGAGAGGGAGAGATTTGACCGAGCCTTTGCGAGGCTGGATCATGCGGAAAATGCGAGAGAGGAAACGGAAAGGGAGTACCGCGCAGCAGAAGAAAGACACAACGAAGCAACTGAGCGTGCTGAAGAAGCAACGAGAGAGGCTGAAGAAAGTTTGGAGGCGTCTGAAGCGGCAGAAAGGGCGGCAGTCGGAACGTGTGTGCAGTTAGGAGGCAACCGTGGTAAGACACGGAGAGCATAATCACACGAAGCCCATTAACAAATTACAATTTACTGTTCGCGGCATCGCTTTTGTCTTCTAGCAGTTTTTCAAGCTTGGTCAGTCTCTCTGTTAATTTCTCCATATCTTCCTGCGTCCTAAGTTCTCTCTCAACCTCCGGGTACTCTTGGCCATAGTACCAGTAGTAGGTTCCTCGCACGCTGTTGTAACCTATTCTTCCTAAATTGTAAGCGAGATCCGCAGCTTCATAGAGCAGATATCCGAGAACCATTATAATAATTAACTAAAATAATTTGTTTATATATATGACCGACCATCTCGGTGGATATGAACAAAGTGTGGATCGAGTGATCTTTTATATGAGAAAAGGATTTGGGGAGGCGACGCGCACGGCGGAGAGATTTATTGAGCGCGGAGATTCGGAGGCTCTTCGTGCGTACATACATATGTTCATGGAGACAACTGCTGGTCCGAAATGCGGACACAGTAAGTTATTAGTAGAAAAACCTGTGGATACGCATGCGGCATTTTTATACCTTTAACTTAAAAAAAAGCACCAATAAAAAGGACCTTACGCACATTCTCACGGAAAAATATTCTTGCGAAAATCAAATTTGGACATTTTAAAAATGTCCAAAATTGTCTATGTACGTACGAGAATGTTTTTGAGTGTGTAAAAACTCATTTTGTTACAACATTGTAGAACCATCGCACACGAATGCCGTTTTTTTCCTTCTACAAGATTTTTTCATCAATTCCGACAAGTATTTAGCGGTTTTTTTTGTTACCCTATTTATATGGAAAAAAAACCGCAAAAAAACCGCAAAACATATAAGTGTAATAAGTGTGACTTCTCTTCTAGGGATAAGAAAGACTATCGTCGGCATTTAACCACTAGAAAGCACCGAGATGGTAACAATGGTAACAAAAATGGTAACACGTGTAGTGATTTTATCTGTGATATATGCCGCAAGGAATACAAATTTCGCAGCGGATTATCACGCCACCAGAAAAAATGTTATAAAAACAATGATGATGATGTTGAAAAAAAAACCGAAGAAATATTCCCCAGAAAGTCCACCAACAATGAAACGATAGAATCATTGATGAAGCAATGCGCCAACATCAATACGAAATGCGATAACATGCATGATTTGATAGGACAGCTGGCGGGACAATCGCACACCATAATTAATAACAAAATGACTATAAATATGTATCTGAACGATCAATGTGCTGATGCGATGAATTTGACGGACTTCGTAGACAAAGTGAAGGTATCACTCGAAGATCTCTTGTACACCCAACAGCACGGCTACGTAAAAGGCATAAGCAATATATTTGTTAAAAATCTCTCGGATCTTGATCCTTCAGAGAGACCCATTCACTGTAGCGACAAGAAAAGAATGCAGTTTTATGTAAAAGACGAGAACAAATGGGAGAAAGACAACAAACATGTGAAGATCGACAGGTCTATTGCGGAAATAACGCACAAACAAATAAAAACGATTCGGGAATGGGAAGATCAACATCCGAACTTTTTGGATGATGATAAATTAACAGGAATATGGCACGAAATGTGCAACCGGACCATGGGCGGTATAAAAGACGTCGATAGAAATAAGAACAAAGTCAACATCAAAAAAGAGGTCTCCTCCGCTGTAGAGGTGAAGGATGCTATGAAATAAGCGACGAGTCTTAACGTATCCTTCTGCGTTTTGTTCTCTCCCGCCTTCTTCGCCGTCTGCGTCTCGTCTTTCGTCTTCCTCCGTGTGTCCTTTTCCCTCGTGTCACGCGGGCGAGGGCTGTGTCTAACTCTTTTTGTGTAGGACGCAGGGCATCTAATCTTCTCCGGGCGGCCACCCGTTCTGACGCAGCAAGCGACGTTAAGCTTTGTTTGGCTGCTTCTGTTAGCCGTTCTACACCAGCATCACCCAGAACTGCCTTGGACGGTTCAATGTCTGCTCGTTGTTTGGCGACGGCAAGCGAGGCGACAGGACAAGTATTCTTCTCGGAATATGCTTCCGTCAGAATTCGGACAATACCTTTTTTGTCGGCATCGGATATGGAAGGAGCCTTCCTAGGAGGCTTAGCCAGATACTGAGATCTAATTGTAAGGGGCACAACAGCGATCGGAATCCACCGTATCTTCCCTTTCTGTTGGCGCGTATTATCGAATATGTATAGAAGATCGATGCCGATACCGGGACATTTGTTATTGGCGCAATGTTGGACTAATTCGGCAGCGGCTCCGTAGATTCTTTGAACCTGCTTCTTAAAGACGTCGAATTCAACATTAGGAAGAAAGATGTGGTCGTACTCTCCGAGGAGATTCTTCGCTAATTGGGTTATGCGCGGGCGTAAAAAGTTTCTCTTGGAGCTTTTATAGCGTTCTATTGCTCGTGACTGTAGTCTGTGGAGACTGTTAACGGCTATTCCTGCGAGTACGATATAGTTATATTTGCTGCATGACTGGGTGGTTTCGTAAAGAGTTTTGAATAGACCTTCCAAGCGTTCTGGAGATGTTGTTTCATATGTGATATTAAGTCCTCTAACAACCGCATCTTTAATTTTTTGGTCGTTAGCCTGCTGGAGAGTGAGACCGTCTGCATTTTTTGATTTGAAGCGAACATTAGCATAACTCCGTTGCAGGGAATCATGAACCGTCTGCCAAGGGGCACTAGCAATCGAGCATTCATTGAGGTTACTATCTCCTGGATAGTCTTTCGAGGTGACTATGCGGCGGAAATCTCGTTCATATGTCTCGTTCGTATGAACATCCTGGTCAATGTCTCTGTCTATGTATGATACTCTCTTGGCTGTTCTATTAACGAGCCGCGCTTGAGCCTTCAAATACTCGATCATCGAAGACTTCCCCGATCCGGACGGTCCGATTACTGCGATCACGAAGCGAAAATTGTTTCCATAGACTGGTGTTCGCCTTGGAATTGATTTACCGGAAAATGCACTCCAGTTCGTGCAGGGGGAAGTGTCTGTATCGGGGGTGAAAAAACCGGTCTTATGTGGTAAACCTGTCTTACTACTCATTATATACAGTAATATATAATGGGATTAAATAAATGAGTCTAAAGGTTGAGGGTTACCGTGTTTCTCTCTGAACGCGGTTTCCTTTTTGACTTGTGAGGAATGTCCAGATTTGTTGCCTGAAGATCCTTGAGATCATCCACGCTTATGGTGCTTTTATTTTCCGAGGTTGGCTGGCGAATGTTTACCTTTTTGGTTTTCAATCCAGAGAGAATATCATTGATATCGCTAGGTCCTTTCATTTCGGGTCGTTTTGTTCTGGCTGTTTTTTCTTTGTTGACGCTTGCGAAGCTGCTTTCCATATTTTCAGCGTCAGCGAAAGTCGGTCTTCCGCGAGACATTCCGATATCGGGACGATTCGAGGGCGGACCGGGCGCCATCCGAGGTGGGTTTTCGCGCATATGAGGGGGTGGACCCGGCGGCGCCCCCATGGGAGGCATTCTGTGCGCCTGAGGATCAGAGGGCATTCCCTGCGGCATCATACCAGACATGAATCCTCCGAATCCCGGATTGTCACGACTCATTGTGTTCACCGCAGCCTGAGTAAACTGCTGCATCAACTCTGGGTTCTGCCTCATTATATCATCCATGCCCGGCATCGATGCCTTGAACATCGTGTTCGTCATATGAATCATAGCCGCGCTGCCTCCTAACATGAAGAGTAGTTTCAATTCGGGAGCCATTTTTGCCTTGCCGCCGTATTTCTCATGCAGCTCGCCGAATACATCGTCGTAGTCCTCCAAGTTCTCGTTAATGGATTCGGACCACCCGTCTAGTTTGAGGTCAAAAGGGTCAAACTTAGTATTTAAGAACTCTATGGCTGAAACAGCAGCCATAAGCATTTTCCCTTGAAATTTCACCGAGTTGTTTTTCTCTTTTTCGGATTTTATCATCTCATATTCGCCTTTCATTTCCGCTAAACTATCCTCCATCGTATACTGCTTCGTGAGTTCGATTCCTTTTTTTGCTAAGGCTTCCAACCGGCGCAGATATATGAGTTTCTGCTTGAGCATCTCTTCGTTGGAGATTTTTGGAGTTTCAGGCACGCTAACGCTCGGATTCACTGGTATCTCATTGAATTTTTTATACCCGTCCCATGTCGTTCCTTTTGCGGCGTTGGCGGCAGCAGCTAAGGGAGGCACAACCTGTCCTTCTGGGGGCGTCGCGGATATCTTGGGCGGGTCAGACAAAGTGTTAGGGAGCTCGCTCACGTTCAAAGTGATACCGCGTGTCTCCGCTGGCTGCGGAAGAGAGGACAGCATTTTGTCGCGGGCCTCGCGCGCGCTTCCACGGACCGCGCCTGGGGGAGCACCCAGACTCG
>Ga0255047_10000907_pt1 | contig 23310 bp, 30 predicted proteins | sample JV7_2_1_MG_FD_183640 | JGI IMG/M metagenome (GOLD analysis project Ga0255047, IMG submission 183640) | Seawater microbial communities from Jervis Inlet, British Columbia, Canada - JV7_2_1 | ecosystem: Environmental > Aquatic > Marine > Inlet | place: Canada: British Columbia | collected 2016-10-06 | reverse complement strand
AAAAACAGAACCAAAAGGGACAGATAAGGGGACAGATAAGGGACAGAAAGGGGACAGATAAGGAACAGATAAGATTGATTAATCCTAGCACCTTACAGACTGGCCAGAACAGAAACGGGACAGAAACGGGACAGATAGGGGACAGATCAGGGGACACTACTATAAATCCTATAGAACCTAATCCATATCCTAATCCTAAAATTAAAAAAGAACCCCCCAAATTTTTTCAAGACCTAGCCACTAGATTTTACCAAAAGAAAAAACAGCACACAAAAGCAAAATTACAGTTTAACGCTCAGAAATGGGCCGAAACTCTTCACAAACTTTCACGGATAGACGAATACCCCAATGATTTAATTGAAAAAGTTGTAATGTTTACTTTTGATAGTGACTTTTGGAAATCAAATCTTTTATCTTTGGCATCATTGAGGGTTAAAGGGAAAAACGGGCTGATTAAGTTCACGAATATTCTCGCTGATTATGAAAATAACGGGAATGGCAAAAAGCCATATAAATCTAAAAATATACAACTAATCGAGCGAAATATGGCTGCAGGCGAAAAAGCACTTGCCTATTTAGGAAAACTGGAGGCCGACAATGCTGGATAAAGCTGATTTTCTAAAAGGCCTTATAGAGCTATCCGCAATCTTCAGGGCTGAGTGCGACGAGGTTATGCAAACTGGCTACTATCAAGCGCTGTGCAATATGATAACAACAGAGCAGTTTAACCGGGCAAAAGTCCGGCTTGTGAAAGAGTGGAAATTTTGGGGTCAAATGCCACTTCCAGCGGATATCATCAGCAGGGCGGAAACAGACGACGGCAAAAAGGCAGAACTCCAAGCGCATATAATAATTACACAAATTAGGGTTAGGGGCTACATCGACGAACCAAAATTTTCCGATGCTTCAACAGCGGCATACGTTCGCCGGTTTGGCTGGGAAAATCTTTGCCGCAATTTTAAAGTAGAAAATACGTCATTTTTTGTTAATGATTTTAAAAGGTTTTACCTTGCCGCCGCTGAATCTGACAACCTCCCGGCTTTGGATGGTGGTGATCGGGTGAGGGTTGGTGGAGGGGATAAATTACAGATTGGAGTGAAATAATGAGAGGCGAAAAAATAAAAGCAACAGATTTTCATGATGCGGGCGCTCATGGTCAGTGCTCATACTGCGGTCGTTATTCCGACAACCCGGAAATACTGCGTAGAATGCACGGTTATGCTTGTAAATGTGGTAGAAAGCACGGATTTTGTGGCAGTTTTAAAAAGCCGACAGAAAAATCGAGGTGGATGTAAACAATTTAAGCTCGCGGAGGATAAAAAATGAATAAAGAATTATTTTTAAAAAAAGTCTTATACTGGGAAAACCACTCATACGAAAACGATGACGGAAGGCTGGTAACGGATAGGAAAAACGAAAAAACGGGACGACTTTTGGATTTTGGGATAGACGGTGAATATTCAGATGAGGCGGGCATTTCTTTTTCGACTGCGTTGATTCTTGATGATCAGGGAGAAATCCGAAATGTTGACGTGAAGTGTGTTAGGTTTGTTGATGAGGTGTCCGGCGAGACAACAAAAAGAGAAGACATTATTTATAGGCTGTTAAGCGGCGATGCCGTAAAAGACGCACTTTGGATGCGCCACGAGGTGGGGCAAAAACACGAACCATTGTGTGAATCGTGTTGTTTTTGTGTGAAAAAGAAATCTGAGCGAGAAAGCGAGCAATCAAAATGACTAGCCCCGGCGCAGACTTCAGCGACACGTACACAATGTATATCAACCTGCACCAAACAAAACGCAGCCACATAGCCAAGGCACTGTTTAAAAAAAAGGTGTCCAGCTATTGCGGCGCCATCCGATTCGAGCCGATATGGAACGAAAATAGCCGTGTGTCGGCTTCACCGGATCCGTGGTATGCGGTTTGTAAGCGGTGCTTGAAATCAATGGAGAAAGAAGCAAAATGAGTTCACCAGACGAGCAAAAAATAAGAAATGCATGCCAGGAGCTTGCAAATTTTCTTGTAGAAAAAAACAAGGGGTATGGATCAAGTATCTTTGAGCCTGTACGTATATTTGCAAAGTCAGACACAACGGAACAGATACGGGTTAGGATCGACGACAAGCTGGCCCGTATAATCAAGGGCGCACAGCCCACAGACGACACAATAAAAGATTTGGCGGGGTATTTGGTTTTATACCTTGCCGCAAAGGAAGGAGTTAATAAACCATGACTGAGCTTGAAAAAATTATTGCATGTAGGCAGGGTGTGGCGGGGTTGTTAGCCATGATAGATACGATGATTGATGAATATCCGGATGATGAAAAGCCGGGGGCGATACCCGCTGACAAATCAGAGATATCAGTAAAAAAATTATATGCATCGCTATCGGCGGCGGTTCAAACACACAGAGGAGACGTCTTAACATGCCCGGAAAGTTGTGTGTGTTGGGGCGTCGAGGAGGCTATGATTAGACACGAAGAGGAGTCCGAAGCTAACCGCTTTCAACCCATCGACGAAAACGGGAGGTATCACAGGGATAATAAGACCGGAAAAGTGTGGTGTTTCCCAAAGCCGGGCCAGTGTTGGCCGTATCCTGAAAGAATGTCATACGGCTGTGTTGTGAAAGCTGCTGCGGAATTGTCGAAGTGTAGTAAATATATTTATCGGCTGCCGACAAAAAAAGAATTCTCCGAGGTAGTCCAGGTAAATAAAGAATTTGACGGAGAATTTTTTACGGATAGAGAAACATATTCTTATGATTTTGGAAATTATAAAACCGGCGGGGATATCTACCATCGGCGCGTAGGGGACCAACAAAAATGCAGGTACGCTTTTATTCGCGAGACAGAGCCGAGAACAAAGGTGCCTGTATCGGTTGCCGAGTATACGGCGTTCCGGGATGGCGGGGTAAATCGGATAGGGCGAAAAGGGATGAGTCTGACCAACTATATATATCATAGCCTTGATGGGATCGGACCTGTTCCCACAGAATAGGGAAAGGAGATGGGTTCGAAGTTTTTGAAGATGAAAAAGAATTTGTTTACGACTCATGGGAGACTATAGGAGAATACGGTCTCAGGTAGTGCGTGAGGTTTTCACAGTTAAACGCAAACAATTTTTATCCACCACGCACAGCAAAAAAGATAAACGCTGCGTGTGGTGAATTTGGGGAGGTTTGAGAGGCATGGAAAAACAAGCAAAATATAGTGACAGAAAGTGTATTATTGGGGTCGATCCCGGCGTAAGTACTGGGATTTGTTTATATTATTCCCAGTCAGAATTCGAGTTACACAGCCTCACATTTTGGCAGGCATGCGCTTTTTTTTCCGAACGGATCGGGATGATTAGAGAAGTGAGGATAGAAGACGCACGGAAAAATAAACCGACTTTTGGAATATTGAGAGGGGCGGAGCGTGACCGGCGTTCTCAAAATGTTGGATCGGTTAAGCGTGATTGCTCGCTGTGGGCTGAGTTTTTCGAGATGAATCAAGTTAAATATCAGTTAATTAGGCCAACAAAATATAGCCTGGTCAACGTGGGCCATAAAGATTTCGTCGGGTGTACAGGGTGGAAAGGTGGCAACACTAACCAGCATAAACGGGATGCGTGGGGGCTGGTTTTTGGGTTGCCGGATGTTAACAAAAAAGAAAGGGTTCTATCATGAAAAAGTTGATTTTTGTATTGCTGGTGTTTTTGGTTCCTATCGCCCTTGCGGGGGCTGATGGCGTGGACGATTTTTATTATCAAATGTGTGGTGCAACAATTCCCGCTGGTTCTCTGCTCCTCACGAAACAAATGCACGATCCGAAAATTCAAAACTTTGGAGACCGTACCCGCAAAGCTATGATAAATAGTGCGGGGGAAGTGGTGAGCGTAGAAAATGGAATGCAAGTGTGTAAACAGGGAAAAACCTATTTTGGCGTGCAATTTTGTGCTGTAGTCGAATGCGGGAGCAGACTAGTTATAAGGCAATATACCTTGCTGCCGGGTGGTGCCATATTCCCTGAATATCATAAAACTAACGGGATCGGCGGTATCGGGGCAATGTGGGGCAACCCTGAAGGTATGCCGATTTATCCGCGGGATAGCTTTGATGGCTTATTTGAAGGGTGGGCGCATGTTGCCGGTGGGGATGAATTTGTAAAGTTTATTCTTGATTCTGTGCCGGATTCGGCGGCGGGTGTGCCAGATTAGCGGATTTTTGCTCCGTCCAGCTAAAAGGCTTGAAATAACATAGTGAAAGGAGTAGCAAGATGGGTTACAACGATAGGGACGAGCACCTTTTTATGGGCAAGATCGTACGGGAGACTGATATGGCGATTCTTTTTCACGAGGAATCAACCGGAGAAGAAATGTGGCTTCCGGAATCACAGGTATCTGAAATTACGGTAAGTGAAAACGCGGGAGAATTTAACACGGAAATATCTATACCTGAATGGCTGGCTATTGATAAAGGATTGATATAATAATATAAATAAGTGCTGAACCATTTTGCTGGTGTTGGCAGCATGGTACACATAAGGAGGTAAAGGAGTGCTCAAGAAATGTAGGACGTGCCGTAAGGGGCAGCAGGGGTGTTGTATGGCCGACGATGTTGGATATGTGGCAACGTGTGGATTTTATGCGAAAGTGCCGAACGCGGAGATAACACACAGGGCATGGATGAGAAAGGATACGGGCGGAAAGGCGGTGAAAACAAGAGAAAAATTGCCGACCGGGTATGTCTTCAACCATCATTTGGGCTTCACTATTTAGCGTGTTAGGGAAGCAGGATGGGAAAGCCCTTGACTTTAAAAGTAATTTCGTGTTATAGTCGCTTTGTCATTACAAACTCCTGTTAAATCAGGCTGTGGGGTGCAAGAACCGGGCAGCGTCCAGCGTTTGTTTTTTAATCAGTTAGAACGGTTGAACCGCTGGTTGTGGAGTCAAAGCCCTGCGAACAATAAAAAATGGAGAGAATCATGGCTTACGGTAAGAAAAAAGGGCATCAAGGAAAGAAAACCAGCAATAAAAAACCTGGCAAAAAGCGGTCTTATTATCCAGTATCCTATAAAAAATAAAAAAGTTGGATCGAAAAGAAACGTGGTCGAGCTTGAAGCCGATTACGTTCTTTTTCGTTTGAAAAGAGAGGTTAGGTCGTGGAAAACAAAAAGAAAATTAAAAGGCCGGTCGTTTTCACAATCCACATGTTCCTGATTCTCATTATGGGGATATTGCTGTTTGTGGGGTGGACAATAAGCGGCGTTGTTTGCGGGGCTGGGGTTGCTGGGCTTACTGTTTGGAGCTATTTGAAATGAGACGTTACCCTAAAATAGTATACGGTGGCGATATCACAAATCATGGAACAGGCGACAAGGATGACTTGTGGAATTTGCTGTTATATCTGCCCGTGTCTGAGGTGAAAGCCGAACTCACACAACACATACGTGACGCCCTACAGACTACGGCAAACGATTATTCCATACCTCACGATGCTGTTGTCGTTTTCGATGTACACGGAGAAAGTCCATACGAACAGGCATTACAATGTCGGTTATGCTTTTACGGAAATGTTAAATCAAGGGAAAAGTTTAAAGCCTTACAAAACGCCTTGCCGCTTGAGATGAGCCACTTGAATTATTTTTCTTATAGTAAAGCAGTGTGTCCCGAATGCGGAAGAGAATACGACAACAACTATTGCCTATGCGGGTATTATGACGGGATAGAATCAGATATCGGACTTGATTTTTTAGGCGATGGTGAGGGTTTTATGGATATAACTATTCGACTTTGTCGGCATATGTGGGAATAATGGAAGCACCTAAAGAAAAGCACGCAGGCGGTAGGCCATTGAAGTTTGAGAGCGTTGAAGCGGCGATTGCAAGAGGTATAAAAGCGGCAAACGAATGGTTTAGGGAGAACGACATGACAGCCCATGCATTCCCAGCCAAAAATATAAAAATAGTGAGTGGTTGGAATGGTAGCACCTAAAGGCAATCAATTCTGGAAAGCACGGTCGAAGCATGGCCGCGGAAAGATCATCCAAGACCCTAAATTCCTGGTTAAAGCTGCGGATGAGTATTTTCAGTGGTGTGTTGATAACCCCATTGAAAAGATGGATTTTAAGGGAAAAGACGCCGCCACAGTTTTTTATAAGATACCAAGACCATTCAAAAAAAATGAGTTTGCGCGATTTTGCGGTGTTTGCAATTGGACTGTGATTGAAAAGCTGAAAGAGAACGAAGACCTTAAAATAAAACAAGATTTTATTAATATCGTCACACACGTAGAAGATATTATATATGAGCAGAAGTACGATATGGCGGCGGTAGGGCTTTATAATTCAAGCATTATTGCCCGTGATTTAGGGCTGAAAGATAGGAGCGAGACAACAAACAAAGATAAGTTCAATTCAGCGACAACCGAAGAACTTGACGAACGAATAAAAGTTTTACAGTCAAAGAGCGATGACGAAGGCTGATAAAATAGAACTCATACAGCTACTTGAGGAGAAAGAGCGCAGATACGAAGCGGCGAAGCTGTCACGATATTACAGCGCGTGGTACGATTGGCAGCGCAAATTTTGCGAGAACACAGCCAACTATTTTGAAAGCTGTCTGTGTGCAGCAAATCAGATCGGCAAGACCAGAGTAGGCACAACGATTGACGCTTATCACCTAACCGGCGAATACCCTGAAGATTACCCCGGCTATAAATTTGATAGTCCACCGGTTATTTGGTGCCTTGGTTACTCTATGGAGAAATCAAGAGACCTGTTGCAAAACGCTTTATTCGGGGCATACACACCGCAGCAAGGTTTTGACGGCGGGTTGATATCAGCCGACAAGATAATAAGCTGGGAGTCCGCACAGGGTACAGTCAATGCCATGCGGACGGTGCGCGTTAAGCATAAGGGCGGAACATCAGTCGTTCAGTTTTGGTCATACACGCAGGGCCAGCACGCAATCATGGGTGATGTTGTTGATTGGGTGCATGTTGATGAAGAGCCAAAAGACCAGAGCATAAGACCGCAGCTATTGACCCGGACAATTAACGGTGACAATGGCAAGGGCGGTAGAATAATTTATACATTTACGCCTGAGAATGGCCGTACCGAACTCGTTATTCAATTTAGTGATACGCCGTCAAAAGCTCAATCATATATGCAAGTGGGGTGGAATGAAGCCCCCCACATGACGGAAGAGAAAAAAGAGAGGGTTCTCGCTCAATATCCAGCGTATCAACGCAAAATGAGATCAGAGGGCGAACCCATGCTCGGACATGGGCGCATATACGATATAGCCGATGATTATATACTGTGTGCTCCGTTTCCGATTCCTGAATTTTGGCCGGTGATTATCGGCATGGATTTCGGAGACCACCACCCGCAAGCGTTTGTTAAATTGGCGATTAACCCGGATAATGATATAATCTATGTTATTAATTCGTGGAAACAATCACGGTGTAGCGCTAATAACGCATGGGGAGCGATTAAGCATTGGGCGGCGGCTGTCCCTGTAGCGTGGCCCGCTGACGGATTGAATGGCGAAAAAGGCAAAGATGTTGCCATGCAGCAGAAACAAAACTGGATAAATGCGGGCTTTTCTCTTCTTCATGAGCATGCCACATGGCCGAATGGTGGTGTGTCTGTCGGCAATGGGCTATATGAGATAAGTACCAGACAAGGCAATGGAACTTATAAGGTTTTTCGCGGGCAACCCGAATACATGCAGGAGCACCGGCAATATCATAGGGCGCTTGTGCGAACAAGCGAAGGCGCTGAGAAAGTAAAGATAGTAAAGGTTATGGATGATATGCTTGATGCTGCAAGATATGCTTACATGATGAGAAGGTTTGCCGTGCCAATCGGAAATATTGGAATCAAACGACCAGTAATCACACCGAAAACATTAGGCCGAATGGGATCAGGGGCAAGAAGATAATGAAAGCCGAGTTAAAAAAAGCGATGAGCGACGCGCAGGCCATTTTAAATGAAAAAGAATTGCCGGAAAAAGATTGTTTTTGGTACGACACAGATACACACATACTTATGACCATTACGGCCATATTTGACGAGGGGATCCAGAAAACAACGCGATGGTATAGAGTTAAATAAATGTCAATGGATTTAACAAAACTCAAAGAACTGCACGACAAAGCATTTGAGCACGGCCAGACAAACCGGCGTGACGGTGCCCATGATATGGTTTTCAAGCTTGTCGTTGGCGGCCAGTGGGAGAACTTCATCGAAGAATGTCCGCTTGCCTTTAAAGGTGAGTTTGACACGCTAGGAAAGGCTGTTAAGGATGCTATTGAAGGGCAAGAGGCCAACCCAATACAGATTGATTTTTCTCCACGTGATGAAGACCGCAAAGACGCTGGAGAAACAGCGGATAAAATATATAGGGCTGACGACAATCACAACACATCATTGTTTGCATATGAGAACGCAAGACAGGAAACTGTAATTTGCGGCACTGGTGCGTGGGAGTTGAGGCACGAATATGAATCGAATTTCACGGATGACAAAGCGCAAGTTATCCGGAGATACCCAATATACGAAGCAAATAATAATGTTTATTGGGATCCTAACGCCAAAATGATTGATAAGTCAGACGCAAAATATGTATCTGTACTCAAGCCATACAGCAGCGAGGGATACAAAGACCTTGTCAAAGAGTTAACCGGCGAGGATATCGACAGCTACGACGGCCACAAAAAACTAAGCGCCGCCGACTTTGCATATCCTGAACACTCCTATCAATTCCCCTGGAGCTACGGCGGGGAGTCAGAAAAAATATATGTAGTTGATTTTTATTACAGGGAAAAATCAAAAGAAACGATCTTGACGATGGTCAACCCTTTCGGGCAAGAAATGATTTTGCGAGAGTCAGAGCTTGAGCACGTCCTTGATGATATGGACCAGCTTGGATACAAGGTGGTTGACGAGAAAAAAGTTGAAAGCTGGAAGGTCACAAAATATATCGCATCAGGAGCGGCTATTCTCGATGAGTCGGTGATCGCATGCGACCATATACCGATAATTCCGTATTATGGGGAGTATGCGTATGTTGAAGGTGAGCCGGTAACACGCGGGCTTGTGCGATGCGCTAAAGACCCGGCTATGCTGCGGAACCTTTTGTATTCATACCTTGCGGACTTAGCAGCCAGAGCGCCGAGGGCGAAAGACATTTATTTGGAAGAGCAGATAGCAGGGCAAGAAAAATATTTCGATATAAACGGGCCAGATGACAATTACCCATATGCAAAGCAAAATCGTTTGGCTGAAGATGGCAGCCCTTTGCCGGGTGGACCTGTAGGCAAAACAACAAGCGCTGAAATCCCGCCAGCAGTGGCGGCGCTGCTCCCGCTCGCTACGGAAGCAATCTCAGACGTTGCAGACCCCGGCGTCCCGCAAGATATAGCCGATCCCGACGTTTCAGGAAAGGCTATCCACGCGCTTACGGCGAAGCTTGATAAGCAGACGGCATTCTTTCAGCGGCATTTTAAATATGCAAAAAGGCGGGACGCCGAGATTTATATATCAATGGCGTCCCGAATCTATGATGTGCCGCGAAAAGTCAAAGGCATGGCACCGGATGGTACAGAAAAAGAGATTGAAATCATGGAAGCCGTTATTGATGAAGATAGTGGCGATATTGTTTACCTTAATGACCTGAGAAACGTTGCTTTTGATGTTCGTTCAGAAATTGGGAAATCATATACCAGCCAAAAAGAACAAACATCATCAGAGATTGGCGAAATGCTTCTTGCTATGCCGCCGGATGATCCGATGCGGCGAGCGCTGATGTTAAAGCGTCTTGAATTGATAGACGGCGTAAACTTCGACGATATCCGCAAGCATGCGAGAAAACAATTAATCCTTGACGGCATCACAGAGCCGGACACAGACGAAGAAAAAGCGCTGCTTGAACAGCAGGCAGAGCAGGCGCAACAGCCCGACGCGGCTACTCTTGTAGGACAAGCTGAGCTGCTAAAGGGCCAATCAGATATGATGGATTCGGAGCAGGCCGGTATAAAAATGCAGCTCGACGACGCCAACACCAAGGCAAAGCTGAGGATCGAAGAGCAGAAACTAATCAATGAGCGCATGAGATTACAAATTGAAGCACAAAAAGCAGGTGCGACCATTGATAAGGCTGGCGCTGAGACTACCGGCGTGCAGCTTGATAACTTATTGAAAGAAAAAGAAATTGTGCTTCCGGATTTTGCGGCGATGAGCGATGACGAGCTTTTTGGCATGGCTATGCCGGAGGTGGGTGTATGATTGGCCTATCCGGTTATATCTTGCGGGGTGCTTGCGGTCGTGAGGCCGTGAGAGCTAAAAGTCGGGATAAAATAAGCCCCAGCCACCCACGCAGCACATAGCGGAGGCGAACCGATTAAACGCAACCTTGCCGGGAGGATAACCGGATACAATACTTAATACAATGGGGGGAACGATGCTAATAATTCCACAATGGAAAAACGTTTACGATGAAAAAGGGCACCCCGCAGGCGGGAATGTCTCCGGGAATATGCTGGATATCGTGTGGCAGAATGGGCCGCTGGGTAGAGGTGAGAAAAGGGAAGAGCCTAATGGCGCTTTTGTTGAATCGGTAATTTATGCAGCGAAACAGCGAATTGAATATTATCAAACAAAATTTGCCTGTAGAGAAAATGCTTTAGCAATAACTAAGCTTGACGAGGCGCTTCACTGGCTTAATGCCAGAACCAGTAGGCGCGAGGAAGCAGGGACAGAAGGAACGCACGAAGCTGATTAGGGTACTATGCAGAAGCAAACTGACTAAATGCAACCCGCTGCGGGAAGCAGATAAACGCCTTACATGAAAGGATAAAAATCATGGGCGACGATTTAAATCTTGAGGAAAAAGAAAAACCACAAGGGGACAAAACGCCGGTATTGCCGGATGCAGCGGATGAGAGCGGCAAAGCAGCTGACGAATCCGATAGTGAAGAAGAAGAAATAGGAGTCCCTGAATGGATGAAAGCAGATGAAGCCGATGAGCAAGCACCGGCACCAGCAAAAGGATCGGTTGAACAACAACTATACGCCGTGACCGGAAAACTATCGTCTGCGAAAAAAAAATTGAATGAAACCACCGCCGAAAGCGACCGGCTGAGGGCTGAAAACGAAGCCTTGAGGGCTGGGGCAATCGCTCCACCGCAAAGTGCAGCCACTACCGACGTTCCTGACCCTGATGATTTTCATGATGGGCTTGATTACAAGGCGGCAATGGCCAAGTATATAGACAGTCAAGTATCGGCGGGTATAAATGGGCATACGGCGGCGAACACGGCACAGCGAGAAGAGCAAAAAGCGAACGAGCGACTCCAAGCAGATTTAGCTGCTCACGAAACGAGAAAAACCGCTCTTTTTACAAAACATAAAATCAGCCCGGAGAAATACGAAAGCGCCGATATGGCCGTAAGGGCTGCTATTGATGAGGTTGTGCCAGGTGGTGGTGATGGAATAACGAATGCGCTCATATCTAAGACAGGTGAAGGATCGGAAAAAGTTTTTTTCGCGGTCGGGGTGAGCGCCGGAAAAAAAGCAATGCTTTCAAATCTGTTAAGAGAGGATAAAAGCGGCATAAGGGCCGCGATGTATCTTGGCGAATTGAAAGCGCAATTAACAAATATAAAAATACCACGAAGCAATGCCCCTCCCCCAGCAACGGTTCACGGCGGCGATGGCACGAAAGGTGCCAACGCTGGGGGCCAAAAAAGGGAATACGCCGATATAATCAAAAACAATGGTTATACCCAGCAGGCGTTTGACCTCAAGGACCGGGCAAAGGCAGCAGGGGCAGACACTTCCGCATGGTAAAAGGAAAAAGGTGAAAATAAATGGCATTAACGGCAGCGAAAACGATTGAAGTGATATGGGAATCGACGCTTGAATTTTTCGAGACTCAAGACTTACTTCTTGATATGTGCGATTCGAATACTCCGGACCCGGGCATGATGCAAAAATCCAATGATGAATATTGGGTACCGGTCCAGCAGGACGGACGCATTATCGAGGGCGATGACCTGAGTGGACAGGCGCGCGGCATTGTAGAACAACAGTGTCCGTACACACTCGGAACATTAAAAAATGATCTGGTCAACCAGAAAGCCCTTGACTTGCGGACAGAGGAATACTGGCGCAAGACACAGAGAGCGTCTGTAAAAAAAATGGCGTCGCATTTAAATAGCGAGATTGCGAACACCATTGCCGCACACGGTGCGCACTATATCCGGGCAAACGATGCAAACGGCTTCGACTTCATCAGCCGGGGGCAGGAACTCCAGGACGATTTACAGGCCGTGAACTTAAAGCGGTATTTTTTACTTAACAACCCGACAAAAAGAGCCTACGCCAGCGATTTGGCGAATAAAGACAATCTTACCGGGCGACCGGAGGAATACGCATGGAAAAAGGGAATGGTTGGAACGGATGTGGCCGACTATGATATTTTATCCGGTTCTTTTCTTCCGCTGATTACGGGCGGGGCGAATCCGGCAACGACGGTCGTCGGCACTCAATCGTTTATTCCCGAAGGTACTATTTACAACCCGGCGACGCGAGCAAGGACGCCGATTGATTACAGGCAAGCCATCATTCCTGTGGTTGATGCGTCCGGGTATGCCGTAGGTGATAAGGTGCAGTTTGCAAACGCTGCGGTTCCTGTCGAGTGGATCGGTCGTGACACGAAAGTCACCACGCAGAAGCCGTTCACGGCCACAATTGTGGATATCAACGGCAATAACGTGACAATTTTTCCGAAACCGATTGCATTTGACGATCCGGCGCTCGGTGTGGCCGAAAAACCTTCATCCACTGTAAACACTCGGATTTTAGCCGGGGCCACAATGGACCGGATGAATATCGACGCATCCGCAAAGACAAATCTTTTCTGGGAAAAGGACGCGGTTACCGTGGTCAAGGGAACGATACCGAGTGAACTTTTTCAGTCATATCAAGCCGCTAACGTGCTTACGAAAACGCTATCAAACGGGTTGACCCTGTATTGCATGTACAAGGGCGATATCATTACGCTTGATTTTGATTTTCGTATTACGGCGCGATGGGGGGTGGTGATCAACGATCCGGGGAACTGCGGAGTTGCTGTAAAATATTAAGCAACCAATATTAAGCAACCAATAATAAACAGTACGCCGGGACGGTTTGTTTCCGTCCCGGCTTTTCAGGAGGTGATAAAATGTCAGTGATGGTATATATAAAAGATGACAGTGAGGAGGCAGGGTACAAAGCACAGAGCATTGACCCCTTACATTTTAACAAAGATACATACGCAAAATATTCCTTTTCACCGGAAGAAGCGTTGAAGGGCGTTAGGATCGGTGATCAAAGAACAGCCCTTGAAGATTTGAAAGACTTGGCAGGGTCTCTTGACACGAAGACCGAAGACACGAAGCCGAACAGAGCGATAACAAGTAAAGTTAACCCGAAGGCATAACAAGTGGCTGTTTTAAAAAGCGATATAATCAACGGCGCATATTCATTGATGCGGATATCCGGAATTACGGTAACGCCGTCAACGGACGAGAATACCCTTGCGCTTTCCCGGCTCGAAGCAATGGCCGAAGAGTGGAAGCGCAAGAATATAGCCGTTGATTATAACTTTGAAGCAACGCCGCTTATCGGCTCAGTCGCTGGAATCGCACTAAAATATAAATACGCATTCGAAACAAATTTAGCGGTTCGCCTTATTTCCGACTTTGGAAAAGGTGCAGCTCCTGACGGAAATCTGGCAAAAGAACAGCAAGAATCTTTTTCTTTTCTCCTTCCACACACCCCGCTTCTACGTGAAATACAAAGCCCATTTCGAAAGCTTGATCTACTCAACGGAGCGTACAGCCTGCTGAATGCGTCACAGCTTATGATTGATCCAGGTTCGACCGACAATATTCTTGCCCTCAACCGCCTTGAAGATATGGCAGAGCTTTTCGAAGCGCAAAATATCAAGATAGGATACAATTTTGAAGTAAATCCGAGTGTTAGCTCAGCCGCTGGGATTGCTCGCAAATATAAATATGCCTTTGAGGTTAACCTTGCTGTCAGACTGTTTTCGAATTTCGGGAAAGGCGAGCAACCGGATGCCGCCCTTTTAAAAGAACAGCAGGAATTATCATCACTTTTAGCAATACGCTCGCCACTTACACGCGACGTCCAGTTTCCGACAAGAAAGCTTGATATTATCAATGGTGCATATTCTTTTATGGGGATAACTGATTTAATATCCGATGCCACTCCATCCGAAAACATGCTTGCATTGCGCCGCCTTGAAATGATGGCGAGCGAATTTTTTGGACGTGGCGTATGCGTCGGATACCACTTTGAAGACACACCAGATGAAAACTCGTTATCCGGGTTAAAACCAGAATATCAATTTGCTTTTGAGGCAATACTTGGCGTTCGCCTCATGCCAAACTTTAAACTACCCGTTGACCCCGACCGACGCGCCCAAAGCAGCGCACAATACGCATTTCTGTTATCTCAGAGCGCCACTGTAAGGACAACACAATATTCTGCAAGAATGCCCCTCGGATCTGGGAACCGGTACGGGCGACAATTCAGACGGTTCTATACCCCTGCAGCCAGAGCGCCACAAGAATGCGCCACCAATAAAATGTTTGTTGGGGATGTTCAGGACTTTACGGAGCATTTCGAATATTATCTTGAGGCGGGAGAGCGGATATCAACATACAATATCGGATCAGACGATGGCCTGACGATTGTAAGCAATTGGCCCACTTCCACCACGGATATTTATTATCGCATAAGGGCCGACAATTCCGCTGGGTGCAATTCATTCCAGCAAGTTGAGATCACCGTCACAACATCAGCTGGCAGGATTATAACCCGAAATATCAATTTTGCGATTACAGAATCGGCGGAAATCTCAACTTCAGAGGGTAATCTTTTTAATCTTATTTCTGCGGATGGATTTAATCTTATTTCTGCGGATGGCTTCTTATTGCAGGCTCATGGCGGCGTTGACTTGACAGTTTAGGCGATTTTGCATGAAAAAAAATGATAAAAAAATAGTGCTAGATCTACAGAACGAAAGCGAAATATTTTGTGGCCTTTCGGTCGAGCAGCTTCTATATGCCGCAATTGCCGGATCGGATTATGAAGACGTTAGAGTCGTATTAGAGAGTACCAACTGGCTCGGACTATGTCCGCGTTGCGGACAAACTGAAACGATTGAGAGGCGATTAATTGCCTGAATTTCCCATAACCCTCATAAAAGGCGACAGAATACCAGACACCCCGGAGACGGACTACCGGGACGCTCTGTCGGTGAACATGTACGCCGTGGAAAAGCAAATACTCGGCGCAAAGGGCTATTTGTTATCTTGGCCGGGGCTTGAGCAGTTCGCCACTGTTCCGGGCATTGACCGTGCGGGGAGTTACAACGAAAGATTTGGTGATCATTACCGGGTGAGCGGAACGAGTTTAGTCAAAATCTCTTCTGCCGGAACCGTGGTTACGCTCGGTACAGTTCCCGGATCGTCTCAATGCAGGATGAAAGATTTTTACAGCTTCAATACACAGGGCATAATTGCCGACGGAAAATTTTTTCTTTATTCTCCTGGTGGTGGTTTTGTCGAAGTCACTGACCCGGATTTAGGAAGCCCTATAGACGGCGTATGGATTGACGGTTATTACTTCCTTACGGATGGCGAATATCTTTACCATACGGACCTGGCCGACGAAACGGCCATTGATCCGCTAAAATTCGCAACGGCTGAGTTTATGCCGGATCCGTCGCTCGGGCTGATGAAGACAACATTTAATCAGGTTGTCGTCTTTGGCCGATATTCTACCGAATACTTTGAAAATGTGGCAACTGACAACTTTGCATTTCAGAGAATAAAAAGCAGAGCACAAAAAATTGGAATCGTTGCAACTCATGCCAAATGTGAATCGGGCGGGACCTTCTATATAACAGGCGGGATACGTGAATCTGACGTGGGTGTCCATATTCTTGATGTCGGTAAGTCTGTGAAGATATCAACGCGGGAAATTGACAAAATTATAAATGCTTACAGTGAACCGGAACTTGCGGGCATGCGCATGGAGTCCCGAACGGATGAGGACGTTTCTTTTATTCTTGTACACTTACCAAATGAAACGCTGTGTTTCAACGCCAGCATAGGGGAAAGACTGGGGAAGGCCGCAGCCTGGACTATTCTTGAGAGTGACAGTACCGGGGCAAACTATAGAGGCATAAATGGCGTGGTGGATAGCCGGATATCCGATAATAAACAATGGCTTTATGGTGATAAAATAGATGGCCGGGTTGGCGCAATCAACAATGACCTTTTCGCAAATTATGACGCTCTAAACCGCTTTTTTCTCTATACGCCGCTGATTAATTTGGAAACGCTTTCTATAAACAAAGTCGAACTCAAAACCATTCGCGGCCGCAACACATTGAGCGATGCATATTTGTATGGAGCGTTAACTTATGATGGCGCAAATTATGTGGCTGAATGGTTCCAGCTATACAGCAATCCGGGCGATTTAAATCAAAGATTTATACGGCGGGTGCTGGGTTATGCGCGCGAGTGGGTCGGTTTTCGTTTCCGCGGGGAGACACGCTCACGGATGGCTTTCGGATTGATGATCATGGACGTAAGCTAAATGGCTACAACACAGAAAATAAGAGAAAATCAAGTTGTTTTGAGCGCTGATGAGTTGAACAGGTCAACTGATGGGCGGTGGCCAGCGGCGCTGATAGAAGACTACCTAAACATAAAAGCCAACGAGATTACCCTTGCCGAAGCAGTAGACGAAACTGGGGATAAAAAACTTGAAAATTTTGAAACGGATCTACAGGCGACAACGGTGCTGTATGTATCCAGCGGAGCACCAAAGTATGCGACAAGCAGTTTAGATTTTAAATGGATAAACGCTACCAAAACACTTTTGATCAACGGATCGGTTTTCCCGCAAACGTATAAAACAATTTTATCTGATAAGTCGGTTATTTATGTTGACGGGACAGAGTTTGCAGAGGATGTAAATTTTCAGTGGGACAAGGCGACACCGGCACTAAATATAAATGGTGAAGTATTTCCACAAGCATATAAGACGGTTATACCGAATGATAGGGTGACGTTTGTTTCTGGTGGGTATATCATCGGTGATGCAAATTTATTGTGGGACGGGGTGACTCTCACGATTACCGGAAATCTAGTCGTAACAGGGATCGTAACCAACCCGCCAGCAACGAAAAGAATCGTTTTTGCGGATTCGCCATACACGGTACTTGCAACCGATGAGATTATATTTGCCGACACAGACGGAGGGGCGATTATTGCAAACCTTCCGGCTGGATCAAGTGGTAAGCGGTATAAATTAACAAACACAGGAACCAGTGGGAATAGCCTGTTGCCCACGCCGAGCGGCGCAGAAAAACTATTCGGCGATACATCTCCATTTCCAATGTATGATGCTGAGATAATTGATATAAACTTTGGAGTCACTGAGGGCTGGTGGTAATGACTTTAATCCGACAAGTAAAGATACAAAGTGGTTCAAGCGGAAACCTGGCCGATGTTGATGCGTCGAAACAGCTTAAAATCATTCAGGAAAATATTGTTGACGTTGCTAATTCGACAAGTACGCCACTCGGTATATCGGGCGTTTTTACTGGTGTGTGGACGGATACGTTAAATTATGGCACCTTGTTAGTCGGCGTATTCTCAGACGAGACGAGTGTCGACGATGGACTTGAAATACAATGGAGCGCTGACGGTTCGACAGTATTGAAAATTGACCCGTTTGCAATAACGGCGGATATAGGGAAGCAGCTTACGTTTAGCCCAAAAGCGCGATATGTGCGGATTAAATACACGAACGGGCTGATTGCTCAAACGAGTTTCACACTTCAGCCGGTACTTAAAAAAAGCGGCTTCAAGGCTTCTTCACACCGGATACAAGATGATATATTTGCCGATGATGATGCCACATTGACAAAGGCAGTTTTGACCGGAAAAACGCCAGCGGGCAAATTTACAAACATAAATACATCCCCATTTGGGAATCTCCTTGTGTCCCTTGACGAGCAGAAGGACGCCTTTGGACGTCTAAAAACTGCAGAACCTTTTTCAATATTTGACAACTCATTGACAATTGGAATTTCTGACGATCTTTTTTGGGCTGAATTATTAAATGGCACGGCTACAAGCGCTTATTCGCGAAGCGAGTCAAAGAAAACACTAACGACGGTTGCGCCGGGCGATTATGTAGTCAGGCAGACAAAACAGCGGTTTAAATATCAGCCTGCAAAAAGTCATGAGTTTTTTATGACTGGCATGTGGTCTACCGAAGTAGGGCAACGCAAAAGAGGTGGCCTCGTTGATTATGATGATGTCGGGTTGGTTACTATAACCAACGCTCCACAAAACGGCGTATTCTTTGAGAATAACGCCGGTATATTATCTTGGAATATTGTAAACAATGGCGTAATCACCGAGACAGCGACACAAGCCAATTGGAACCTTGATATTGCTGATGGAACGGGCAAAACTGGATTCGAGCTTGATATCGACGCGACCAACATACTCACCGGGCAGCTGGAATGGCTTGGTGTTGGTGTCGTCCTGGTCGGATTTGTCACGCCTGAAGGTACGGTAGATTATGTACATGCGTTTAAACATGCGAGCGTCAGCGGGTTTACTGAAATTTATATGAGAACTGCCAACCTTGGAATCGCTTATGAAATCACGTCTACCAGCGGCGGCGGCAGTATGTCGGCTATGTGCTCAAGCGTTGTTTCCGGCGGGGGGTTTAATCCAAATGGCATACCGAACGGCGTGCAGAATTCAACAGATATAAACTGTTCAAAAGATGTTACGGAGTTGCTCATTGGAATTCGCCTAGCAGAAGACAATTTTGAATATACAATTGAGCCCGCACAACTGTCAATTATTTCAACGTCAAATAGCAATACGCTGTGGGCAATCGTTATAAATCCAACCTATACGGGGACCGTTACGTGGAACAGCGTGACAAACAGCGTGGTAGAGTACGCCGAAAATAATAATAACACTGTTACCGATGACGGAATCGTTTTGGGGCGTGGTTCTTTTTCAAATAATACCGATTCGTTAACACAGAAAATAGAAAGTGTGCTGAAAATAGGCAAGGACTTGCTGGGGAATGTCGATGAGATGTGGTTAATCGTCACGGCAATCGGTCAGGCCGAAAACTACCGCGGCACGATTAATTTTAAAGAACTTATATGATTGAAATCATCCAAAATATAAATAAAAACATCGGCTTGCCGACAAATGAAAACCACAAAGTTTTTCGGTGGCATGCCACGAAATCCACGGTATTTTTTTCAGCAGCGCGGCAAGGGCTTGCAATAACAACACATTTCGCCACAAAAACACCGATGGCATTGCGCCGAGCTATCCCGGAATGGTGCGAGTTTATTTTTACCGAATGGGAATGGTGCAAAGTGATTTTTGCTAAAATAACGAAAAAGTCAGTCGGAAAACTGATAAAGCATTTTGGTTTTGATAAAATAGCGGTTTTTAATGAATTCACTCTATATTCGAGGTTCAAGTAATGGGATTTATAGGCGATGCAGTCAGTAGCATATTCGGCGGTGGTAGCAATGAACCGGCGCAACAGGCAGCGCAGCAATCCACGCAGGCAGCAGCGACACAGGCCGGAGCGACTACCGACGCTGCCGAGATTGCAGCGCAGTCACAGCGCGAGTCGCTCGAATACCTCAAAGAACGGGAGCAAGTCCCCCAGGCAGCAAGAGAGGCCGCAATAACGCGTCTTTCTGGTGTGTCTGGCCTTATCAAAGATCAGCCGCGGGCAGAAATTGAACAGGCAGAGATTGACCGGATTACAGCCTCACCGCTTTATGCGGCATTGATAAGCGGGGGCGACGCCGGGGAGGAGGCGATCTTAAGAAATGCCTCAGCAACCGGTGGCTTAAGGTCCGGAAACGTGCAAGAAAATCTTTATGATTATAATACGCAACTTCAAAACAGGTCGATGCTGGGTCTATATAATCAACAAATGAATAGATTGCAGGGCCTTGCCGGGTTGCCATCATTGGCTCCGATGATTGCAGAACAAACGGCGGGAGTCGGGCAAACCTTGGCGTCTGGTCGGCTTGGCGCAGGGACAGCAACGGCACAGGGGCAAGTTGCGGCGGGGCAAGCATACCAGCAAGGCGCTTCTGCAAACTCTCAAAATCTTCTTGGCCTTGGCGCACTTGGTCTTTCAGCATACAGCATGTTTTCAGATCGGCGTTTAAAAACAAATATCAAGAAAATCGGGTATTTTATGGGTCAAAACATTTACAGCTTTGCATGGAATCCGATTGCCCAAAAAATGGGGCTGACCGGAAAAACCGTTGGTGTTATGGCTGATGAAGTGCTGAAGAAAGCTCCTGAAGCTGTAAGTTTAAGGAACCACTTTTTGCTGGTCGATTATTCCAGGCTTGGGATATTACCCGAAATATTGAAGGAGGCCGCCTAGTGTTTAAATATACCCATTCACAGAGACGCACGGAGGGACCGGACTACCAGCGCGGATTGCAATATCCAGGGCCAGCGCAAGGGCAACAGCAGCAATCGCCATTAGGTGGGCTGCAGTCGCTTTTACCACTCATGAAATCATTTGGGGGCGCAGGCGGCACAGGTGGTGCAGCAGCAACAGCGGCACCAGCAGCGGGGGCAGCGTCCGGCGCTGGGGCTGGAGTTGGCGCAGCACCAGCGGCAGCGAGCGGTAGCGGTATCGGTGGAGCGGCAGCCGCGGCGGGCCCATGGGCAGCACTTGCGGCGGTGATCTTTGCCAATGAAATGAGCGCAAAAGATAAATATCGGCGCGGTGGAAAAAAACATTATCAGGATATCGTGACCGGTGAAGTAGCGGCGCAGGATCTTGGCAAAAGATGGCTCCCGAAGCTCGGAGTCAAAGAGGGCAGCGGAACGTCGAACGTTTTGATGGGGTTGCATTCGCTGGCGATGCCGTCCGCAGATATTGGCCGCACACTTGGCCGAATAAAAGACATGTTTTAATCAAGGTAATATCATGGCAAATCGTTTTTCTATCACGCCTTCACAGGCGACAAGCGGAACGCTTATGGGGCTTTCTAGCCTCATGATGCAGGCCGGTGATTTACGCGAACGAAAAATTGCGAGACAAAATAAAGAAGCGGCCGCAGCCCGAACCGTCAAGAGGGTTGAGGAAATCCAGGGCGAAGTGGGCCGAGCGTATCAGTCAAATGATGTGGACGAGATGATGAGAGTCTCGGTTAAGTATCCTGAATTCCGGCAAGCAATGAAAGACGCAGTCGGCTTTAAAAGCCAAAGAACTGAAGACGATTACATAAATTCTTTGGCCGGTATCTACGCCGATCCATCAGACGAAAACGCCGCCCGAATTGTTGGCGAGAGACAAGCAATTTTACAAGAAGAAGGGGTCGAGCCTGACGGATCCGTTCAAACAGACGGCTTTATGGATCGGTTTACGACTCCAGATGAGCGGCGAAAAGCTGCCGGGATAGAACTTGCCGTGATGAATCCGGCTAAATTTAAAAGTTTGCAGAGTGCTATTAGCGGGCCAACGGCGCAGAAGCAGACGGCCGATATCCAAAATTATGAATACTATCAAGGGCTTAAAAAGACTAGCCCAGCAGAGGCGGCAGAATTTGCGGCGGGTGCGCTCCAAAAAGGCGGCGGGATGTCGGGAGAAAATGCCCTAGTTGCGAGGTCTTTAGGGATCGACCCAAAATCTGACATTTCGCCAACCGATGCACAGCAAATTTTAATAAAAAAAGCCGAGCTTGCAAAGGCTAAAAAAAGCGGTTTTGCCATAAGAACGAACTCGGACGGCTCGACAACGATCATACAAGGGCCGGACGCAGGGAAAAGTATAGGGCTGCAGCGAGCGACGAAAAGCAAGATTGAAGCGAAAATTTTTGATGCCCAGAACTTGGTTGCACGCGCTGACCTTATAGAAAAATCTTACAATGATGATTTTTTGACATATGGCGAGCAGCTTACGCAATGGGGGCAAGATGTATTCGAAAAGGCTGGCGGGTCGTTATCGCCGGAGCAAACAAGAGCAAAACAAGAGTATTCAAAATTCAGGCGGCGCACATTTGACAACCTGAATATGTTCTTGTCTGAAGTGTCGGGCGCAGCTGTGAATGAACACGAGATGAAACGCCTTAAAGAATCTATGCCGTCCATGGCCGACGGGCCGACGGTGTTTAAGCAAAAGATGGATGATGTGCTGCAGCAAGGCCGGTTGATGATGGGACGATACCAATACGCGAAAGACAACAGCCTTGACCCTAAAGGAATATCTATTTTTTCGGATGAGCTAAAGGGCTACGTCGGCGGTGCAAAAGACCCGGCAACGCCCCCAACCGTAACGACACAAGGCGAATTTGACGCTTTGGCTCCAGGATCAGTTTATATTGATGACGGCGTACAGTACAGGAAACCGTAAATGGCTAATAACTTTGGTGGAATACCGATAGAACAGGATACGCCGGGGGGCGGCGGCAGATTTGGCGGCGTACCCGTTGAAGGCCAGCAAGAACCTATACAGCCCGACGCTACCGCAGCCCCACAGGCAGAGCAGCCAGCCATTGACCCAATCCGGCAAGGAGCACTTGCAGAGCTTCAAAAGCGCATGTATGCAAAAGCTATTTCCGATTTAAAAGCCGGGACAACAGCCGGGGTGCCTGCACGAATCGAAGAAGGCGGCGAGCTCTTGAGCGGTCAGGGCATAGTCGAAGCACAACAGCCCACAGGCGCAATCAGCACAATTACAGGGAAACCACTGACCGAATTCGCTCCAACAGGCCAAGAACCGGCAGGATTTGGCGCAATCGCAAAAACCGGTTTTGTGGAAGACCCCGAAAAGAAAATTGAGATTTTTGCCCGCTCGCGTTTTCCATCAACGCCACTGGCAGAAGCCCGAAAGCGCTATGGAATCATGAAAACAGACCCGGCAACCGGTGAAGAGATACCGGGCGGGGCCGTTGTGTATTTGGGCAATGATAACAGAGTTTACAGGGAAATACCGAAGGGCTCGCCACAGCAAATAAAAAAATTCATTGCAGAAATACCGGGTGAACTTCCGGCGATTGCAGGCGGCACGGCTGGTGCTGTTTTGGGCGCTGCTGGTGGACCTGTTGCAAGTGCGGCTGCTGCTGGTGCTGGTGGCGCACTTGGCGAAACGCTAAGACAAGCAATCGGCAAAACTTTTTTTGGTGATCCGGTTTCTGGCGGCAAGATTGCCCTT
>Ga0255047_10000906_pt1 | contig 23319 bp, 17 predicted proteins | sample JV7_2_1_MG_FD_183640 | JGI IMG/M metagenome (GOLD analysis project Ga0255047, IMG submission 183640) | Seawater microbial communities from Jervis Inlet, British Columbia, Canada - JV7_2_1 | ecosystem: Environmental > Aquatic > Marine > Inlet | place: Canada: British Columbia | collected 2016-10-06 | reverse complement strand
TGCAATCAGAGTCATGCGTTCCAGCATCTTAAGACGGCTCTGCGCCTGACGCGCCTTTGAGGCTTTGTAACGGAATCTGTCCACGAATCCTTGCATATGTTTGATATCTTTTTGTTGGCGCGTGTACATGGCTTGTTGTTGTGCAAGATTCTTGCCACGTTGCATTTCGAACTGGCTGTAGTTGCCGCTGAAGAGACCTATCTCCTTATGCTCTATGTGCGCGATGCGTGTGCACACTTCATCCAGAAAATCACGGTCATGTGAAATGACCAGTAAAATTCCCTCGTATCGTTTGAGCCAGCGCTCAAGCCACAGAATCGCTGGTAGATCGAGGTGGTTAGTTGGTTCGTCGAGCAACAGGATGTCGGACCGGCACATTAGCGCCCTGGCCAGGTTCAGGCGCATGCGCCAGCCACCGGAAAATTCTCGTACCGGCTTGCGAATGTCATCCCCGAAAAACCCCAGGCCGTGTAGCAGCTTCGCTGCGCGGGCCTCGGCAGTGAAGCCGTCAATAGCTTCCATCCTGTCGTAAAGAGCATGCAGATTGGCGTCATTACCATCCGAACTGGCTTCTCCAGATGTGATAGCGGCCTGAGTTTTGCGCAGTTCGGCATCACCATCCATGACATAGTCCAGGGCGAAACTTGTTGTATTGGGGCTCTCTTGTGCGACGTGTGCAAAAACATCGTTGCGATCAATCCCAAGCTCACCTTCGTCTGCCTCGAGCTCGCCCAATAGCAGCGCGAACAGTGACGTCTTGCCACTGCCATTGGCGCCGATCACGCCGATACGCTGCCCGGCATGGGCCTGGAAGCTCACGTTCTCAATGAGTATTTTTCGCCCGCGGCGAATGCTGATGTGGTTTAGGTTTAGCAAGGCGAAGAAGCTGTCTGCTGAAATGATGGAGCGCGATTATATACAGTCGTCCAAAGGACGTCTGCGGCTTCTCAGGAATAGACTTGGTTCGTAAATAGACCAATCATGTGTGCAGATCCAGCCCACAGCCCGGATTGAGGTCGGCGGTACATCGATAGCGCAGCCCTATATTGTGAATTGCGTCGAATCGTCCCCGAACAAAGGGCAGTATTCTTAGTATTATGAATCGGCTTGGAAAGCCTGGCGCTAAAGACTTATACTTTTATCAAATGCCGCAACTCAATAAACAGTTCGTGCGAGCCGTACTGATTGGCCTGATGCTGATCATGGGATCAGTTCAGGCCCAGGTTTCGTATTTTTGCGAGATGATGGATACAGTCATTCACGACGACTGTTGTTGTGCGGACTCTGACGTTGATGAAATGATGGTCACCGACGGTGAGCCGTGCTGCGATAAATCGGTCGAACTGGCTATTGATGCTGCGACGGATCAGGCGCAGGCCAAGACCAAGCCGATCAAGTTCGAATCTGACGTTGATCCTCCTGACATAATTACTTCTGCAGTCGAGCTTTCGCCGCAGTTGCTGGACTGTGCTTCAATATCCGGCGGTAATTACATCGGGATTTCCCATACTGCCGGTAGTGCGACCTATCTGATTACGCAACGCCTGCGTATCTAAACACAACCACCTACAAGCCGTAGCCAAACAAGAGTCGGTTAACGGCTTTCCGTATTTTGTCCCAACGATAAAACGGAGGTGGCCCGTGATTGCCGTCCCACACGCAAGAATTTATCTGTACTTCGTTTTGCTGATTGCCTCGGCTGTCGATGCGTCGGAATCAGATTCCACAATATTTTTCGAAGACCAAGTAACAGAACAACGCCTGGTTACCCTGGCACTGCAGCTCAACCCGGGAATCGCCGAGTCGAATGCGGCCGCAAACGCAGCCGCTTTCAGCGTAGAACCGGCGGGCTCTCTTGATGATCCGGAATTCGGTTACGCATTCGCGCCACAGACATTCGGCCGTGAAGGACATGGCCTCAATCAGAATATTGAGCTTAGCCTGCGGATACCGTGGCCCGGAACTCTCGCCGCACGAGAACAGGCGGCGCATTTGTCAGCCGTGGCCGCGAGCGAAGGCGTTGGCGCATTACGACTACATGTCGCTACCCTCGCGCGGCGCGCGTATGCAGAATGGTATTTCACGCACCGAGCGCTGGAAATCCACGAGTCGACACACATTCTGCTAGAAGAGCTGCGGTCTGTTGCCGAGACACGTTACGCAGCAGGCCGGGCGCTTCAGCAGGACGTATTGCAGGTCGAACTCGAGCAATTGCATTTGCATCGCCACGGTTTGCTCCTTGCGAGGCAAAGGGAGGCAGCTCGGGCACAGATCAATGCGCTGCTGAATCGAGCGCCGGAAGCTCAAGTGCCAGAACCCGGGCCTGTTTTGACTCCGAAGACCATCGTGTCTCTGGAGATATTGCAAAACTACGCACTTCGATCACATCCCGAGCTTCGGGCGATTGATGCTCGTATTGCGAGTCACAAGGCACAGGTTACCGTTGCAGATAAGGCGCTTTGGCCGGACCTCCGTTTTACAGCGGGATACAACAGTCTTTGGGACGAGGCCGATAAACGGCCGATTATCGGCATATCGATTAACGTCCCTCTTAATCGAAGCAAACGTAAGGCCGAAGTCAACAGGGCCAATTGGGAAGTCCGCCGTACCCAGGCACGACTTGCCAATCAGCGCGCCCAACTGCTGGGCGAGCTCGTTCGAGTACGCGCGGAAGTGGTCGAGTCTCTTGAGTCAGTCGAACTTTACGAAAACTCGCTGTTGCCTCTCGCCGACGAGTTCCTTGATGCGGCGTTAGCGGATTACAAAAGTGGAGCAGGCGACTTCTTGTCCGTTATCGCGGCCGAAAAACACAGGCTTACTGCTGCGGAAGAGCTTGCGCGCAACCGCGCAGACTACATTCGTCGCGCTGCCGAACTCGATCGTTGGACAGGCACGGCTCATTTTGATTCCGGCATTCCCGGGTCGGAGGTGAATCATGACTATGAATAGAAAGCTGGCAATGATTGGCGTTGCAACAGGCCTTGTCGCTGCGGCTCTTTGGATCGTTGTTTTCAATGGCAATGACAATGAAGTTTCGTCGCGCGACGACTCCCTTGCCTGGTTTGAATCAGGATCATTCGAGGTCGGAGTAGTGACAATTCCCGGCACACCACATGTCGGCGGGAACGATCTGATCGTCAAAGTCCGGCTGGCGAACGGCGAGCCGGCAATCAATGCCGAGGTCAGCGCCTACGCAGAGATGTCAGCGATGGGGGCGATGCAGGCAATGAGAGCACCGGCCGATTTGGTTGCGACGGGTGCTGGCCAGTTCGAAGGCGCAGTCGATCTTCGCATGCGCGGCGCCTGGCCCTTGACTGTAAGCATCACGGATGCGGTGCACGGCAACGCGGAAATGACATTCGATCTTGCGACCGACCGCCCCGGGTTGCGAATATCCACTGGCGGCAGGGCAATCGGCCCGACTACGGCATTGCGAAGTACACTGCCGCCCGCCAGTGTGGGAGTGCAGGCTGGGACGATTACGGTAGATAGTCGCAGGCGACAGTTGATAGGGCTCGAAACGGAACCGGTGACGCATCACGACCTCGTGAAAACTGTACGAGCGATCGGTAACGTCACCTATGACGAGCGTCTCCTGACAAAAATATCGCTCAAATACGATGCCTGGATCGGCGAACTCGAGGCCAATTATGTCGGAGCGCCTGTTACGCGTGGGCAAAGGTTGTTCAGCATTTACAGTCCAGAGCTTCTTGCTGCCCAGCAGGAGTACCTCGAAGCACGCAAGCGATTATCGCGACGCAATTCTGACGACTCGCTGATAATCGCAGCGAGACAGCGGCTGAAACTGTGGGACCTGTCGGACAGTGAGATATCTGCTCTCGAGGATCGCGGAACGCCACGCGAGTATGTGCCGATCTATTCGCCTGTTCATGGCACTGTTGTCGCCAAGCATATCGACAGCGGCAGCGCGGCAAAAACAGGTCAGACCTTGCTGCGTATTGCAGATTTGCGTGAAGTGTGGATCGAAGCCGAGATCTACGAAGCCGAGCTCGATCTGATCCACGAGGGTATGAATGCAACAATTAGCCTGTCATACCTGCCGAATCGAACCTTTGCTTCTGTCGTGGACTACGTCTACCCCTACCTCGACAAGGCGAGTCGCACGGGCCGCGTTCGATTGACCCTCGATAATGCCGATGGCGCACTCAAACCCGACATGTATGCCGAGGTAATTCTAAAGGCGGACATTGGCCATCGTCTTGCCGTGCCTGAAGATGCGGTGCTCTTTGCTGGCGAAAGTCGGGTGGTATTCGTCGATCTGGGTGGCGGCCAATTGAGACCCGTAAGAATCAAAACAGGTCAGCACGCCGGGGGCATGATTGAAGTAATGGAAGGCTTGAGCCTCGGCGACGTCATCGTGACGTCAGGAAATTTTCTGATCGCGGCTGAAACCAAACTCAAGGCGGGGATTGATCAATGGTAGACAAACCATCGAGTCGTCGTGGAGCGCTTGAGTCATTGATCGAACTCTCGGCTCGAAACTGGCTGTTGACGATCTTATTGACATCGGCTGCAGCTGTTTGGGGCTACCTTTCCTTGTTGAATTCGCCTCTGGACGCCATTCCGGACCTGTCAGATGTGCAGGTCATCGTGTTTACCGAATGGCCGGGGCGTAGCCCGGATCTGGTCGAAGATCAGATTACCTACCCGCTGACCACAACCCTGCTTGCTGCGCCCAAGGTCGAGTTCGTCCGCGGCCAAAGCTTCATGGGATTGTCATTTGTATACGCCATATTCGAAGATGGCACTGACATGTACTGGGCGCGGTCACGCGTCCTCGAATACCTGAATTCGGCTTCCGGTGATCTCCCGGACGGAGTGCGGCCAATTCTGGGCCCCGATGCTACCGGTGTTGGTTGGGTGTATCAGTACGCGCTCGTCGACCGCAGTGGCAATCAGAATCTGGCAGATTTGCGGAGCCTGCAGGATTTCAATCTTCGATACGCGCTTGAGGCCGTTGAAGGCGTCGCCGAAGTGGCATCAGTAGGCGGATTCGAAAAGGAGTATCAGATCAATGTCGACCCGAACAAGCTGGCGTCGTATGGCATTCCATTACAAAAACTTACGGCGGCAGTGCGGTCATCCAACAATGATGTCGGTGGCCGGGTTCTGGAAATTTCCGGGCATGAGCAGTTTGTTCGTGGTCGCGGTTACGTGCAGTCGGTTGCGGACCTTGAAGAGGTCGTTCTGGGTGCTGATGCCAATGGCATACCGATTCGCGTCGCCGATGTCGCCAGCGTGTCTCTGGGTCCGGCATTACAACGCGGCCAGGCAGACCTGAACGGGGAAGGTGTCACGGTGGGCGGCATCGTCGTCATGCGTTACGGAGAAAATGCGCTGGCCGTGATCGACCGTGTCAAAGAGCGAATACAGGAAATTCAACCCGGATTGCCGCAAGGTGTTGAAGTCGTGTCGGTCTACGATCGTTCGGATCTGATTACGCGCGCCATCGATACGCTTCGCACCACGCTTTGGGAGGAAATGCTAATCGTAGCGCTGGTGATTGGTGTATTTCTTTTGCATGTGCGGTCAGCATTGGTAGCCATCGTGACTTTACCGGTGGCCATATTGTTGTCATTCATTCCAATGTACTACCAGGGGCTCACCGCAAATATCATGTCACTGGGTGGAATTGCTGTTGCAATTGGTGCGATGGTCGATGCGGCAATCGTTATTGTCGATAACATTCACAAGCGATTGCAGGGTCACACAGCGGAAAGTCCATCCCGGACCGCTGTCATCATTCAGGCAATGCAGGAAGTCGGCCCGAGCATCTTTTTCTCATTATTGATCATCACCGTGTCGTTCGTCCCGGTATTCGCGCTGGAAGGAACGGAGGGTCGGCTCTTCAAGCCGTTGGCATTCACGAAAACATACTCAATGGGGTTCGCAGCAATTCTGTCAGTGACCCTGGTACCTGCTTTGGCCGTACTGGTCATTCGCGGCAAGATCCGTGGTGATACTAGCTGGCTGAATCGAGGCTTGCAGTCAGTCTATGCGCCGATTGTGCGATTCTCGGTCAAATGGCGTTGGGCTGTGGTCGTACTGGCACTTTCTGCCGTCATCCTGACCGTGCCGATTTATCGGCAGCTCGGTAACGAATTCATGCCCCCGTTGAACGAGGGCAGCATCCTCTATATGCCGACAACACTTCCCGGTATATCAATCGGTGAGGCAACCCGAATTTTGCAAACCATGGATCGTGAGCTGATGAAGTTTCCGGAAGTGGAACGTGTCTTTGGCAAAATTGGACGCAGCAGCAGCCCGACGGATCCGGCGCCGCTCTCGATGATTGAAACCAATATCACGTTGAAACCGCAGAGCGAGTGGCGAGACGGAATGACCTGGGATGGGTTGATCAGCGAAATGGATGCGGCGATGCAGTTTCCGGGCATGCCGAACATATGGTGGATGCCGATTCAAACTCGTACAGAAATGCTGGCCACCGGGATACGATCGACGCTTGGAATCAAGGTATTCGGACCGGATCTTAAGCAGATCGAGCAGACCGCGGTCGACATAGAGCGTGCGTTGCTGGAAGACAGTCGAACGGAGCCTTATACACGAAGCGCGTTTGCTGAACGTACCACGGGCGGCTACTTTCTGGACTTCGATGTTGATCGCGCGGCGGCAGCCAGATTCGGTCTTAACGTCGGAGACGTTCAAATGGTGATTGAAGCTGCACTCGGAGGAGCCGTCGTCAGCGAGACCGTCGAGGGCCGGGAGCGGTACGGGATACTGGTTCGCTACGCACGCGAGTATCGCGATAGCATTGAAGCGTTGCAGCGCGTACTGGTTACTTCATCCACTGGTGCGCAGATTCCGATTACCCAGGTTGCAGATATTCGTTTTCGTACCGGACCGCCGATGTTACGCAATGAAGACGGCCAGCTTGTTGGTTTCGTGTTTGTCGACGTCAACCAGACGATAGGAATTGCCGACTATGTTGACTTGGCGAAACAAGTTGTTCAAGACAAGGTTACCCTTTCTTCGGGATACCGATTGGAATGGGCAGGACAATTCAAGTACTTCGAGCGAGCCAAGGCACGGCTCCAAATTCTGATTCCGTTAACACTCTTTACTATTTTCCTTATGCTGTTCACGCACCGAAAATCGCTAATCGAGACATTGGTCATCATGTCAGCTTTGCCGATGTCGATCGTCGGCAGTACCTGGTTGCTGGCGTTATTGGATTACAAACTAAGCGTTGCTGTTGCCGTCGGCATGATCGCCGTTGCAGGACTTGCGGTGGAGCTGGGTTTGCTGATGATGTTGTATCTCGACATCGCCTGGCGAAACGCCCATGATGAAAATCGGCTCAATGATGGGCCGGAACTGTGGCAAGCAATTGCAGAGGGTGCGAAACAGCGTATTCGGCCAATGCTGATGACGGGATTGGCACTTCTAATGGGGCTGCTGCCAATCATGCTTAGTGATGGTAGTGGCTCGGATGTCATGAAGCGGATTGCAGCGCCCATGCTTGGTGGAATCGGAACAACTCTCCTCATGGTACTAATTGTGTTTCCGGCAATCTTCGCCATCTGGCGTGGTCGGATCGAACAGGCTGCTTCTGGCCGTTAGCGGCCCCTAATTTCACTCAATTTTTAGTGATCTGAACGTCCGCTTTCGGGAAAAGCGGACATTCAGATATCTATCTGACTGGATGGTGCTTGTATGATCGAGTTTGAGTCATTACACGTAGCCGCCTGCAGTGTGTCCAAAAAAACATTACGTAAGTATTAAAAATTAGGGGTTTGCGACGGTTAGGTGTGATTTATATTGGACAGTGTGCGCTCGGAAAAGCGTGTGAAGTTAGATGTTTAAGCGTTCGCGACGTGATACCGAACGGGTTAGTATGCTGACTCCAATAAACGCTTGGCCAAGCAAGCAGCCTAGTGCGGGGATAGGACTCGTATCGCACTGCTTGTGCCATTAATAAGAAAAAGGGAAACGGAATGAGGGAACTCGGCTTCGAACGCAAGAGTGTGTTGGCATGTTGGCTAGTTCTGGCGCTTGTCATCTCGTTACCGGCGGTCACGGCAGAAGAATTATTGCCGTACCAGGTTCGCTTTGAGAACTCATGCAGTCTGGACGTGCAGGTGAAATTCAACCACGCGATAACGCTTCTGCACTCCTTCGAGTACCCGGAAACAACCAGGATATTCGGAGAAATTATCGAACAGGATCCGGGTTGCGCGATGGCGCGCTGGGGTGCGGCAATGAGTGTCTGGCATCCACTCTGGGCTCCGCCAAGCGAGGACGACCTCGAGGCTGGCGCGCTTATTCTGGCCACTGCAGACGACCTTGAGGCGACACCACGAGAAACAGCCTACATTGATGCATTAAAGGCGTTTTTTTCCGGCAATGACAGGAGCACACATCTGATTCGTGCTCGTGCGTATGAAGAGCGCATGGGCGGTGTGTACTCCGAAAATCTTGGTGATCCTGAGGCAGCGGTATTCTATGCGCTCGCATTGTTGGCAACGCAAGATCCGCACGATAAGAGCTATGCACACCAGTTCAAATCAGCGGGTCTGCTGAACTGGGTTCGGACATCTCAACCTGGACATCCGGGCGTCATGCACTACCTGATTCACAGTTACGACTTTCCTGGACTTGCGCATCTGGCACTTGACGTGGCAAGGACATACGCGCAGGCGGCACCGGATTCCGCGCATGCGCAGCATATGCCTTCGCACATTTTCACGCGCTTAGGGTTATGGGACCTCTCGCTGTCCTCCAATCACGATTCAACGAAATCGGCGGCTGATTATACTGAACGAGCGCATTTGTCCGGTCACTATGACGAGGGGCTGCACAGCATGGATTACCTGATGTACGCCATGTTGCAGACAGCAAGAGATGATGAAGCAGAAGAGTTGTTGCAACAACTCGGAAGCATCACGAAAACGAATACCGAGAATTTCAAGGTTGCCTATACCTACGCGGCATCGCCGGCACGTTACGTATTGGAGCGGCGCGAATGGAAGGCGGCGAGTGACCTTCAACTAATTCGGAAGGATTTCGTCTGGGATGACTTTGGTTGGGCGCAGTCAATCCACTACTTTGCGCGCGGCATTGGTGCAGCTCGAAGTGGACAGCCCGAAAGAGCGCGCGCAGAACTCGCAACTATCAAGGCACTTCAAGACGCTCTGCCCGGAACCACGTTGCCATACTGGAAAGAAGAAGTTCAGGTTCACGTTGATACCGTCACTTCCTGGATCTTGCTGGCTGAAGGCCATGAAACGAAAGCACTGGAGCTAGCTGCGATAGCAGCAGATCGCGAAGACGCGATAGACAAACATCCGGTAACGCCAGGCGAAGTTCTGCCGGCCCGGGAGTTGTACGCCGACATGTTGTTTGAGACCGGCAACCACGCTGATGCACTAATTCAATACAATGTTGTATTGAAAGGTTCCCCTAACCGATTGAACGCACTGATCGGCGCAGCAAATTCGGCATCGAGTAGTGGCGAAGCCACCCTTGCAGAGCAATACAAAGCTGTTATTCGGCAACAAACTCACTCCGGTAACAAGCGGCGGAAAGGTTTGAGTGCGATGGTCATGTCGTCACATTAAATTTCGATTGTTGAGCCCCAAAATAACCCTTATGTACTAGAAGTGCTCCGGGGGTTTAATGAGAACTCCTGTTCGACAGAATCGCTGAGCGATTTTGGACACACAAAGTGTGCCCCGCAGGGGCGACGAGCGCAGCGAGGAATCACCAACCGGCGTAGCCGGTTAGGACGCATAAAGTGCGCCCCAACGGGGTGAGGGAGCGAAGCAACCGAATCAATCTCTCCGGGCGCGCCACTTTTTCAATGACTTAATCTTTCTGTTGCAGCTTCCGACCAACGGCGGACGTGGCTATCAGTCTTAAATATCTAAAAGTTAAAAATAAAGCCAAGCAACGGACCGGACATAGTAATGTCGGTTTCGGTGCGCGTTCCGTTTTGGTCATTTTTTAGTTCGATCGTCATATACCGGTACCCAAGATCAAGCGAAAATAGACCGGTCTGGCCAAAGGTATAGCCGACTGCACCCAGTATATTGAACGTGCCGTCTGTGCCACCACCACCGATATCTGCTCGTGCTTTGTAATGCCATTTGTCGGTGAATTTTCCAACGAGGCGGCCACCGAAAAATACGTCGGTCTCCGAGACTGCGATTGACAGGTTAACTGGGGTCGCTGCGGGGCCTGGCAAAATCAGATCAAGATTCTGATCAACATCGACCAGACGTGCACCCAGCACAATATCGAACGCCGCAGAACCAGGATTATCTTTTCCAATCCTGTAGACACCGCCGAGTTCGTAGAGTTTGAGCGTCATTTTCATGTCGGTGATTAAATCCCCGACTATTGGTCCGCCCGGGCCGATCGGAATGACGTTGCTGTCTGCGAGGCTGAGATAGATAGTGTCGACAAACAGGCCAAAACGTTCACCCCGACCCTCAAAGTGACCCATGAACATACCGTCCTGCTTATCGAGCAGGTCACTCAGCGGCACATCGGTACCAATGATGGGATCGTCGTTGACTATGACATCGAGCCCGACGCCGGAACCCCAGATATAGGGGGCGACTGTCCAGTCAATGCCATCCGCATTTGATTGCTGTGGCAGTAGCCCTGAGATCGCAATGCTAGCTATTGTGACCAGTAGGCCTGGTCGGAGTGGTGCCATAATTAGACTTGTTTTCGATAGGTTCATTTCACCGCACTCCATTAATTTCTCCGGTCAATCGACCGCGTCTGACAAATCGTAGGAAATGTCGAGTACTGAATTGTCTTCGCTGTACTGCTCCCACAAAGCGACCATCTCCTCCACTTTTTCCGGATACTCGCTACTCAGGTCCTCGATCTCCCCTGGATCCTGCTTCAGGTTGTAAAGCTCCCACTCGCCGCTAGCGAACGGGCGCGGCATCCGGAGCACTTTCCAGTCACCGTCAATGAATGCCTTTAGGCCGAAGAGCTCATAGCCGACCCGGGCCGCGCCAAGATAGGTTGTGTCAGCCTCGCCAGCGAGAAAATCCAGCACAGATTGTCCCTGCAGGGGCAGCACTGAACGACCCTCGAACTCCCTTGCATGAGAAACATCGGCAATGTCGAGAATGGTTGGCATGATATCCCGCACATGGACGAATGCGTTTGACATCGCTCCCTCGTTACTCATCGTGCCAGGTAACTTGACGATCATTGGAGCTTTGATCCCACCTTCGCTGGTGAATGCTTTGAACATACGGCTCGGAGACATGCTGGCTTGGGCCCAACCCGGACCAGTTTCGATGAAGGAGTTGATCAGGCCACGATTGTCCAGACTGTTGTCAAAGGAACTAAGATGTTCCTCGGTCTGGCCGGGATAGACAGCCGGGAGCGCGCCGTTGGCCCCGTTGTCCGAGAAGAAGAGGATCATGGTGTTGTCGTATTCGCCGATCTGCTTCAAGTAGTCGAAGATTCGCAGAATTTGCTCGTCCATGTAGTCCACCATCGCTGCGTAGACTTCCATATCGCGGGCTGCCTCGTCTCGCTCCTGGACTGACATCTCGGACCATGCCGGGACCGAGGGAAGACGTGGGAATGGTCTGGTGTCGCCATGAATAATCCCAAGATCCTTCAATGCCTGCAGCCTTTTCTGGCGTAATTCGTCCCAACCTAAAGCGTAAGCACCTTTGTACTTTTCAATGTATTTTTCGGGCGCATGAAGCGGATCGTGCGGTGCCGTGTAGGACAGGTAGGCGAAGAACGGCTCACCGTCACCACGGTTCCCTTCCATAAACTCCAACATGATATCGGTGTAATACTGAGTCGAGTAAAAATCGTCGGGCAATGACTCCACGGTCTTGCCGTTACGGCTGTAAATCATCGTCTGTGGAGGCGACAGCGGCCTGCGGTCATTCCAGTGGCTTCCGCCGCCAGGTAAGAGAGCGAACGTCTCATCAAATCCTCTGGCATGAGGTCTGGTTTCCTTCTCGTCTCCTAGGTGCCATTTGCCTGCCATGTAGGTGTGATACCCGCTGGCTTGCAACACTTCCGGCAAAGCTGCGACCTCAAAATTTAGATATCCAGCGTATCCAGGGTGGCCCTCCATTTCTGTCGTGCGAATTTCTCCCATCGTACCGATACCCGCCAGGTGGTTATCTATCCCCGAGAGCAAGACCGATCGCGACGGCGAGCAAGTGGGCAAGACGTGAAAGTTGGACAATCGCAGCCCCTCACCGGCGAGTCGGTCTAAAGTGGGCGTAGCGATCTCACCGCCGAAGGCCCCAATATCTGAGTAGCCCAAGTCGTCGGCGACGATGAGCAGGACATTGGGTCTTTTGAGAGGCGCCTTTTCTTGAGCGGGTTCCTGCTGCCTTTCACAGCCTGATGCCGCGAGACAGATCGCAAAAGTGAGCCCGACAATTAATACTCTGTTCATCATTAACCACCCGTACAATACTTGCTGTTGCCTACGTCTGGTAAGTATAGACTCTGATACGGAGTCGTCATATCTTGGATCTACCCATACGTTACTAAGAGCAATCCTCTGCGGGATTCTTGCGATCACAGCGCAGTATCTCGTCGTCGGTATAAAAGGTGCAAGCACGCTCCAACGCCTTCTCGAGCCGCTTGCGGCCGCGATGAATACGGGCCTTGGCCGTGGCGAGTGACGTACCGCAGACATCGGCTGTCTCCTGTGCTGTCAAGCCTTCGAGGTCATGCAGGACGAGCGCTGCACGGTAGTCCTCGGGAAGGCTGTCGATCACTTCGCGGATGCAGGCGTTCATCTCGTCGACGATGAACGCCTCGCTGATATCTGCGTGCGGGTCGCTGGGCTCTTGCGCCTCGTCGAGTTCGACCATATTTCGCCGCTGGTCAGGTCGGCGGAAATAATCGATCACAACCCGAGTCGCGATCGTGTAAGCCCAGGTCTTGAGACTGGACTTTCCCTCGAATGTGGCAAGCCCTTTGGATATCTTGATCAGGGACTCCTGCAACAAGTCTTCGGCCGTCACAGCATCTCCGACCATTCGCTCGAGGTAAGAGCTTAGGCTGGGCGAGAGTTCCCGGACGACATCCTGAAAGGCAGTCGCGGTCATTAAAGTGCCTTTTGAACTACATTTCTGCAATTCTACCCGCAACAGCTCGACTCGTTGCTGGCATTTTCATCAGCCTTGACCACGGGAGCGCTCCCCATCTGGTCGAGCGGGCAGGGTTCATCGTCCAACACCTCACGCTCCATACCACCTACGATGGCCTTTGCTGTCGACAAGACTTTCGCAGCGGGTTTCTGCCGCACGTAGTCGGCTGTATTGAGTGCCAGCCGCAGCTCCCAATTCTCGATGCCTGCCGCCTTGGCTTTGGGCACAATCTTCTCGACGCAAGGCACGCAGTTACTCCCGATGGCCGCACCAAGGGCCACGAAGAGTTGCTCTCTTTCGTTCAATGATTCCATCATTTTTCTCCTCAATATAGATTTCGATGATTCACTCCTTTAGACGTGCTATCTCGCAAAATGGATACAAATATGAGTTGCCGAGGCGTGCGGCGACAGCTACCGCGCTGCAATGGCCGCTTGTGGCCGAAAGCGGACCTCAGGATCGGGCGTTTTTAGTTGGATCGAACGTCCGCTTTTGGGAAAAGCGGACATTCAGATTGTGGCACAACTTCGAACCAGGTGGTCGCGAGTTCAATTCTCTCCGGGGCGCCATAATTTCGAAATTAGATCACATGACTAGCGCCGGCCACGCACCGGCGTGTGTGAAATCTACGGATATACGCGGTACTGGAAATTCGGCCAAGCGACGTCGTAGTGAGGTTGCAGGAACATCACGATGTCTGTGAGTTCCTGTACGGTCATATAGCCGTTGTAGACGGGCATCTTGGACACGCCGTCTTCGGATACCAGGTCCTTGGCGTAGCCATCGGCCAGCTTGTGTGACGGATTTATGATTGCGGTCACTAATTGGCCATATGTCTTGACCCTGGTAACCGGCCCGCCCAGCTCAACGTAGGGAGGGTCGGCCGATGGGATTACCGGTAGGTCTTCGCCTGCGATCGTATGGCACTGATTGCAGTGCATGTAGAGGAAAGCCTTCCGCCCGGCCATCGGATCGCCGTCGGGCAGACTAAATCCTACCTCCGACATTGCATCCTGTTCACATCCGCCAGCCCCGGCGATAAACGCTGCAAGCGCCGCCAAAATCATGAATTCTTTCATCGCAATACACTTCGTTAAACGACACGAGGTCAATCGTTAATCACTCAATAGCACAATGTAACGGACACAGACATAAGGGAAGCCCGCAGGTCATTTCGTTATCGAAGGGATACATGCTAGGTAGCGCCGCGTAGATTAGGTTCTGCTGGAAATTCCGTGCCGTCTATGGCTGGACACATCGGTTACAGATTATTCTTGAAATGGCGTAGTCTTTTCTGATGTTGACTCGGCAGAGAAGCCTTCGCTCAGGGCCAGATATCGCGTTGCAGAATGACGATTGCCAGTCTCTTTATTGCTGTAGTCAGTGCCGCGTCACGTAAGGTCGGACCAGAATGAGTCTCGTTGAAGCCGTTCTTGTGCCTTGTCTGGAGATCAGTCCAACAATCAACTGTGTCGTCGACGGCGCAAGTCATTCGCAGGTTGAGGAGGTGCTCGACTTTCTCGAGATCCCACTGTTTGTTTTCAAGGTTTTGCGCCCATTCGAAGTAACTGACGACGACACCGCCACTGTTGGCAACGATGTCCGGCAATACTAAGATGTTCCTCGCGTGCAGGATTTCGTCCGCCACTGTTGTCAACGGTCCGTTTGCAACCTCAACAACAAGGTTGGTTTTGATGTTATCAGCGTTGTCTGCTCGGATTTGGCACTCGAGTGCGGCGGGAATGAGGATGTCGCAATCGTAGGCAAGCAACTCCTCGGTGCTAATCGCAGTGGACTCCGGGAACCCAACAACACTGCCGCTCTCTTTTTTGTGGGCCAGCACTTTTTCCGGGTCCAGCCCGTTGTCGGAGCTGATTCCGCCGCCAGAGTCGCTGACGGCAATTATGCGGGCGCCGGCGCCATGGAACAGACGGGCTGCGGTCCCGCCTGCATTGCCGAATCCCTGTATAACCACGCGAGCATCGTCGAGTGTTGGCATGCCGGGGACAACCCCACGCTTTAACAGCTGCCGGGTCGCGTACAAGCTGCCTCTTGCTGTCGCTTCGTCGCGGCCGACTGAACCACCGATTTCCAACGGTTTACCAGTGACAACGGCACGATTGTTTTGTCCCGGATGCATCATGTCAAAGGTGTCATAGATCCATGCCATGGTTTGCTGGTCCGTATAAACATCCGGCGCGGGGATGTCGGTGTGTGGGCCGATCGCATCACCAAGCTCGGTGACGAAACGCCGTGTTATTCGCCGTAATTCGCCTCGACTCAACTCTTTCGGGTTGCACACGACGCCGCCTTTCGCGCCACCGAAGGGCAGATCTACCACGGCGGTCTTCCATGTCATGAGTGCAGCGAGTGCCGAGAGCTCAGCTTCGGATACGTCCGGGTGATAACGAATACCACCCTTGCCCGGGCCGCGCACACGGTTGTGCAAAACGCGGAAACCATGAAATGTCTGTATTGAACCGTCATCCATGTGGATGGGGAAGCGCATGTGTATCATGCGTTTTGGATTGATAAGGTATTCGACCAGCCCCACCTTGAGATCATCGATCCAGGTCACAGCACGCTCGAACTGCTGTCGGGCGTTTACAAAGAGGTCCAGATCTTCTGCGTGTAACTTTGGCGTGTCCATGGCGCGTCTCAGTGAAAGAAACGTTCTGGAAAGTCAAATGATGACACCGTGCGGCGGCTGACGCGCTAGGTAGATACGCGTATCGGCTGGAAAGCACTCCGTAGCCCGCAATGCCCGACAACCCTGTCACTACGGTAACAGTGATTCCAATACCCCGGGGAGGCGCGGTGAAGCGTTGCCCTGACTTCCATCTCAGGCGCTTGGCATGGGCAACCATCGTCTCACCGAGCCAATTGAGCATGTATCAGTATAAATACGAGCAGAAGTTCGAATACCGCTACGCTCGGGGTAGGTGAGACCGTCGGACTCTAAGTGGATTCCACGATGGACTGACTCAGGCTAACCGTAAATAGTCACAGGTGAAGTCTTGATTTGGAGCTTACGCATCGCGGTAACCGGAAGCACTGCTTCCGTCACCCGAGGAAACGAGGCCGACGGCTGATGATTCGGAACAACCTCAAAGTCAAGGTCGGATTTTATCTGGTCGTCGCTTTGATGGTCGCGGTGTTCATATTCACCTCGATGGTCGTCCGCAACAATAGGGAGGAACTCCTGCAGCAGGCCATTAGTCATGCGGCGCAGCTGTCTGAAGTAATCACCAAGAGTACGCGGTTTGCGATGCTGCAAAACCAGCCATCCTACGTCGACAAGATAATCCAGGACGTCGGTGCCCAGAATGACATTGACAGGGTCAGGATTCTGAGCAAGAACGGCGAGATCATTCACTCTTCCCAATTGACCGAAATCGGTCTCCAAGTGGATCAGGAAGCCGAATCCTGCCTCGCCTGCCACCTCAGTGAGAAATCACAGCAACAGAGTCCGATGATCGGACGACCACGGATCTTCACCGAGCCGGACGGCAGACGAATGCTTGGCAGCACGGCCGTGATCCGTAACGAACCCAGCTGCTCGGACAGCGGGTGCCATATGCATTCGGAAAAACAGTCAGTACTAGGAGTGCTGGATATCGTGTATCCGCTGGACAAGATCGACAACACAATACGCAAGAATACGCTGACAATTGTTGGTCTGGCACTGGGATTCGTCATTGCAGCAGCGTTGCTCGTGAGTTTCCTGGTCCACCGAGTGGTTTACCTGCCGCTTCGAGACCTGGAAGACGGTGCCGCCAAGCTTGCCCAGGGAGACCTGGAACAGACTATCCCCGTCCGCAGCGAAGACGAGTTCGGGCAGCTGGCAGCATCCTTCAATAGCATGACGGAAGCATTGCGTAAATCTCACGCCGAGTTGCAGGACTGGGGACGCACGCTGGAAGAGAAAGTGGACGAAGCCACCCATGAACTTGATATTGCGCAAGCTGAGGCCGCGCGCGGAGAGAAACTGGCGTCGGTAGGGCTGCTCGCTGCCGGTATTGCACACGAACTCAATAATCCGATGACCGGCGTGCTCACGTTCTCCCATCTCGTCAGGAAACAGGTTCCCGATGATAGCCGTGAAGCCGAAGATCTTGATCTGGTCATTCAGGAAACCAAGCGTTGCGCTGCCATCATCCGGCGACTGTTGGATTTTGCACGGGAAAAAACACCGGAAAAATCATACGCCGATCTCAACAAGCTGATTGAAGAAACCTTGCTCCTGATCGAACAGCCGGCGCATGTTGAGAACATTAAAATTGTCACCGACTTCGATAGAGACCTGCCAGCGGTATGGATCGATGAAGACCTGATCAAGCAGGTCATCATGAATATGCTGGTGAATGCACAGCACGCGATCGAGGGTGAGGGAAGCATCACGATCCGGACCCGATATCTCCCTGAATTTCGTGGTTTTGAACCGGGTACTCAATCTACACCGATGGCTGAAATTACGTTCGCCGATACCGGTTGTGGCATTCCCGAGGAGGACATTCAAAGAATATTCGATCCCTTCTTTACGACCAAAGGTGTAGGAAAAGGTACCGGGCTGGGATTGTCGGTAAGCCACGGTACCGTCAAGGCGCACGGTGGAGTGATCGAGGTTAAAAGTACTGTGGGCGAGGGTACAGAGTTTCATATTTACCTGCCGACAAGGCGCACTGAAGCAAACGATCGAAGGAGTGACGCATGAATGGGCGAATACTGGTCGTTGACGACGAAGAGATCGTCATCCAGAGTTGCCTGCGAGTTCTTTCTGGCTGTGGTTTCCAGATCGATGCTGCGCGCGACGGCCTCGAGGCCTTGAGCATGATCAATGAGAACGGCTACGACGTGCTCGTCCTGGACATCAAAATGCCGAAAATGGACGGCATGGCAGTCCTCCAGCAGGTCAAGGAAGCACACCCTGACATCGATGTGATTATGATCACCGGCCTGCATGAAATCGAAACCGCCGTTCAGGCCATGAAATTCGGTGCTTTGGATTACCTGCCCAAGCCCTTTGACCCCGAAGAACTCGAACTGGTGGTGGCCCGGGCATTCGAACGCAGGCAATTGCTGCAGGAAAACCTCAGCCTGAAAAGTGAGGTGAGTGCCAAGTACAGCTTCGAAAATATTATCGGCTCCAGCCCCCAGATGCAGAGTGTCTACCGGCTTATTGCGCGCTGTGCACCGACCAACAGCACGGTGGTCCTCAGGGGCGAAAGCGGTACCGGCAAGGAACTGGTCGCGCGGGCTATCCATTACAATAGCCTGCGCAAAGACAAGCCTTTCGTAACCGTAGACTGTACGTCCCTCAGCGAAAACCTGCTCGAGAGCGAGCTTTTTGGCCACGTAAAAGGCTCGTTTACAGGCGCCGTGGCAAACAAGAAAGGGCTATTCGCAACTGCCGACGGAGGAACGCTGTTCCTCGATGAGGTCGGCAATATATCCTTGTCCACCCAGGCAAAGCTGTTGCGCTTCATCGAGGAGCGGGAATTCAAGGCGGTGGGGGATACGCGGCTCCAGTCAGTAAATATCCGGCTGATCACTGCGACCAATAAGGATCTGGAATCCATGGTTAGTGACGAAAGCTTTCGCGATGATCTTTATTACCGGATCAATATTTTTCCAATCGAGATACCGCCTCTGCGTGAACGCCGGGACGACATTCCAGCGTTGGCATTCCATTTCCTCAAGCGGTTCAGCGATGAGACGGAGCACGTGGTCAGGGAATTTTCAGCCGGCGCGATGAATCTGCTGATGAACTTTGACTGGCCGGGCAACGTTAGAGAACTGGAAAACGTAGTGCACCGCGCTGTCATCCTCGCCAGTGGCGATGTCATTCGCCAGGGTCACCTGGTGAATATCGTCGACATGCTGCCGCGTGTTGACCTGGATGTGCCAAGGACCAGTGAGGAACTCAAGCGCATCAAGAAGATTGCACGGCAAAAATCCGTGGAAAGCGTTGAAAAACATTTCGTTCTCGGGGCATTGAAAAGAAATGGCTGGAACGTGACGCGCAGCGCCGAGGAGACTGGAATGCAGCGCAGCAATTTCCAGGCGCTGATGAAAAAATACGACATCCGCATTCGTGACAAAGAGTCCAAAGATATAGAAAACGGTTCCAGTGGCGCCGCAGCGTCCTGAGAGGCCACCTGATGGGCTGTTGCCTAATGGGCGGGAGTTCCCTCAGCTTCTTCGTAACCGGTAAACATTTCCTTGTAGTGCGTCGAAGGCTTCTGGCCAAGGGCGCCCATGTACGCGTGCACGAAGATGAAGAATACGAAGAGGATGAACATCAGCACGTGTAAGGTATCTACCATACGGATGCCGCCTACCATTTCAATCCAGCTCTGGAAACGTTTGATATCCCACATCATGACGCCCGTAATGAAACTGATCGGAGCTGCGACCAGCATAACCAGCTGATACGTCAGCCTCTGCATCGGGTTGAACTTGTCGTAAGGATGTACGTGGTGTGGGCTACGTTCTCCCTTGAAGATACCGTAGCCGTAATAACGCACTTGCCGGAAGAAGTTGCGGACAAAAATCCTTGCATCCAGTACAGGATGATAGTTCGTGATCCGGTCCGAGAAGACGTAATACCCAAGCCAAAGGAAGTAGTTGGCAATTACCGTGAAGCCGACCCAGTTGTGCAGTTTGACAGCCGCTTCGAAGCTCATGAGGTTGAAGAGGTCGACGTATCGGATCTGGGCCCCGGTCAGGATCAGAAGTACAAATCCGAGGGCATTTATCCAGTGCCAGATACGTATCGGAAGTGGATTGATATACGTCCCTTCGCGACGGGCCGGGTTTACATGATTCGTTCGCATCTTGATCCTCCTGCCTGCTGCTTTTTTCTCAGATACCTGCCAATGGTCATGTGGCCGACGGGAATCGCTACTCCGCCAATCAAACCAAGGATCAACAGGGCATCCAGCAATTTGATCCGGGTGCCGCCCAACGTGTAGAAATCGCCAACGGAATTCACCGATACCACCGAACTAAGGACTTCGCTTTTAGCTTGATAGCGTTGCTTCCTGCCATCCGGACGGGTGATGGATACCGTTACATTCTGGAACACATCGGCGCCATACTGATGGCAATTGCTGCAGTCCCTGACTGCTGAGGATTTGACCGCCAGACGGTGTGCATCAACACCGGTTCTGACTTCCATGCGTCCACGCAGCGTGACGTCAGTTGCCCGTCCTTCATGACCTGTTTGTCTGACGAGGCTCCAGAGTTCCAGCGGATCCAGCCCGTCACCGGCCGCATCGATCTTACGGACCCGCTCCTGAAATACGGCATCGTTTTCGTTTCGACCTACCGGGGTTTGTGTCACATTGTCGTACAATTGCAGATCGATCCGGCGTTCTGCCATCGGCGAGTGGCAAGCTGCGCAGGCAACCACGTCGAGGTGCAGGCCGGCATTCGGCAACCACTCGTCGTGTGCCAGGCTTGCGCCTTCATGGCAGCTGAGGCAGGTTGACTGCAAGCGATCATTCGCTGCTACGGCTGTAATTTCATGTGCCCGGTGGCAGTCGGCGCAGATCGGAGCCTGTATATGGCTGGCCCGGATTACGTTTCCGTTGGCTCGGGCAGCACCATGTACGCTTTCTGCATAGGCCTCGAAGATGTTTTCATGGCAATTCATGCAGGGCTGACCAGTCAGCGGTTCGTATATCGCCAGGGACTTGACCGCGTGGGCACTATGACAATCGGTGCAAAGTGGTGCCGCATCATCACCGTCGGCGACCAGGCTGGCATGAATGCTGCCTTCGTACTGCTCGAACTTCGCTGCATGGCAGTTGCGGCAGCTTTGGTTCTGCTCGACAGAGTAGTCACGACTGTTGCTAATGGCCACTTTGGTTTTCGGATGCTTTCTGTCGTCGATATTCTGGTGGCAACTGGTGCACCCGAAGCTGCTGTGTACGGATTCCGTGAAATCGGCGACCGGTACCTGCAGAGAAAGACGCTCCCCGTTTTCCAGCAATTTTTCGAGTTTCATGGAATGGCATGCGAGGCATTTAGCATCGCTATCCGAAACGGCCGCCGCAGCGATACCGGTAGCCATCGACAAGAAATTCAGAATTACGGCCAGCATCAGACCGGAAGTGACGAGGGCAGCAAGATCGCGAGCTGTCTCTCGATCCGGCTTTGTCGGGCTGCCTGTTCTGCTGTTGTTCAGCATGCTCGTTCTCCTTCTATGATTTGCGCTTTTCGTCAACAGCCTCCAGGCTAAGTTTGGCGATCATGTAAATACCGACGAACGGCAACGCGATGACGTATCCGAGAGCAATGAATGGCGCCGCAAAGAACAATCCAACGTTTTTACCAAAGATGCCTGCCTTCCTGATGCCACTGATTCTTTCTTCAGTGGTGGTTTCCTTCGTTGATTCAACGTCGCCGGCTGCTTGCCCGGGAGAACCGTGTTCTTTAAGGGCCTTCAGCGTAATAGTCTCGATGATTTCTGGAGTGAGTGGTTTATGAACAAACCCGCTGACGCCGAGGACTGAGGCCCTGGCCTCATTGTCTTCCGTGCCATAGCCTGTTATCACGACTACCGGTGTCCAGGGGCACCTGGCCCGGATGCGCTCAGCGACTTCGAGTCCATCCATGCCCGGCATCCTGATGTCGGTAAAAATAACGTCATAGTCTGTGGATTCGGCGTCTTTCAATCCTTCCTCGCCGGTCAGCGCGGTGCTGACTTCATAGCCTTTCTTGGAGAGGACCCTGTCGAAACTGCGTCCGACAACTGCATCATCGTCGATGACCAATACTTGTGGTTTGATATTCATAACTTGACTCCTGACCTCGTTCGATGAGGTCCTTGGTGGTTCCTGGGCTGGGGCGTAACAAGGTTTGCCGCGTCCCGGTTCTGCCGGTCGCTGTGTAACGCCCAGCGTTTCTGGATCATGGCGTCATTTGCTGCTTTGATTACGTCATCTGGACCTACCGGCTTGACGAGATAGTTGTTTGCTCCCAACCTGAGTGCTTCTTTGGCGGACTCAATGCTTGGGTAGCCCGTGATAACGACGACTTCACTCTCGGGCCAACGCTCCTTAATAATCTTGAGAACGTCCATGCCGTCCAGGTCCGGCATGCGAAGATCGAGCAGGATGACATCGAAAGAATGTTGTTCCATGACGCGCAACGCTTCGGTGCCGCCGCCGGCGATTTGCGCATTGCAATTAGTGCTGACAAGACTTCTGAGGTGACTAAGGCGTACCACTTCTTCATCGTCTACGATGAGAATGCTGGCTCTGTCGTTCATGTGATCACCTCACATTGTTGTCTCACTTTTAGAGCTGCAATTAATATGCCAGGAACGGACAAGTCGGATTTCCGAGTTTCTGTATCTAATAAACTCAGTGACTTATGTGTTCTGTCGATGGTGTTTGCGTGAGCTCCGCAGGGTCCTCAAAGTCGCGCTAGTACGTTTTTTCTATACAGTTTTTCCTCGACGCGGTCGAAATTATTCGCCCTTTCAAAAAGTTAGAAGTGTTTACAGGTTGTATAACTTAAATATCCAGCTGCAGCACTGATCGGATCTTCTCTAAATGTAGAGAAGAAAATGCCCCCGGTTCCGGGGCTTTTTATAGAAATGGTTCTCGAGTCTGGCTAATGCAGTTCAGTTGCAGCCTGGGCTTCGAGCTTGGAATTCCAGATTGAAAATAGCCGCCCAATATGAGAATTGGGTCCCGTGGCAAGAAGGCCAATCCTGATACGCTCATTCTACCCGCGTAAGCACAATGCTTCGGGAGACTTCATATGAAGAAGATACTGATCGCAGTCGGGGCCGTCCTATTGGTGGCTTCCAGCGCTATTGCCGAAACATCGCGCGAGTATCTTGAGTCATTTGACATTAACGACCTTTGTATATTGTATCCGAAGAATCATCAGGGTTTCTGGGCCGCTAAAGTCAGAGATCCGGACGACCATTTTCATACCGTGATCGTGGGCTCCTATATCGGAAAGAACTCTGGACGTATTACGAAAATAAGCAACGACTCTGTGGAAGTAGTTGAGATCATCCAAGACGGTGCGGGAGGCTATGTTGAAAGTCCACTCACTCTTGAAGTGGCATGCCACTGGATTCCACCCTGCGCCAATGCCCCATCAGACGGTTCTCCCATTTACTGGCTTATGTCCAAGCGGGGGAAAAAAACAGGAGACC
>Ga0255047_10000902_pt1 | contig 23367 bp, 21 predicted proteins | sample JV7_2_1_MG_FD_183640 | JGI IMG/M metagenome (GOLD analysis project Ga0255047, IMG submission 183640) | Seawater microbial communities from Jervis Inlet, British Columbia, Canada - JV7_2_1 | ecosystem: Environmental > Aquatic > Marine > Inlet | place: Canada: British Columbia | collected 2016-10-06 | reverse complement strand
CGACACCGAGGTGTGGCTGATTGGGCATCTCCCCGTTTGGCGGACGGGTGGTTATGACGCTTGACGGTACTGCTGTTCCCAGGTGACGGGCGCGGTGTGGTTGAGGCTCGAGTGCTGCCTCGCCGAGTTATACCAGTTGATCCACTTGAAGATCGCCCGGCGGGCCTCGGCACGGGTGGCGAACACGCGACCCTGGATGCATTCGCGTTTGAGCGACGCCCAGAACGACTCGGCGACGGCATTGTCGAAACACGTCGCCACCCGACCTACCGAAGGCCGCAGCTGGCGGGTTTGGCAGAAGTCGAGGTAGTCGTTCGACGTGTACTGCGATCCACGATCGGCGTGTGCGATCACGCCGGCCACTTGACCGTCGCGGGCGGCGACGGCCATGCCGAGCGCGTCGAGGACCAACTCGGTTCGCATGTGGTCGGCCATCGAGTAGCCGAGCAACCGGCGGCTGCCGAGATCCAGCACGCTGGCGAGATACAGCCAGCCTTCACCGGTCGCGATGTAGGTGATGTCCTGGCACCACGCAACATCAGGTGCGCCGGGCGTGAACGCGCGGCCGACGAGGTCAGGGATCGTGTAGCCGTCGGGACCGGGGAACGTGGTGCGGACCCGGCGTCGGATGCAACGTCCGGCCATGCCGTGCAGGCGCATCAGACGCCGCACCCGTTTGGCGTTGACGACGACACCGCCCTGGCGGAGCTCACGGTGCATCCTCGGGACTCCGTAGTTGCCGTCGGCGGCATCGAAGATCTCGCGCATCAACGCGACCAGAGTATCCTCGGCGACCTCACGCTCAGTCGGTGGCGCCAACTCGCGTGTGCACCAGTCGTAGAACCCCGACGTCGACACCTCCGCCACTTCGCACGCCTTGTTGACCGGGAACCCGGCTGCCTTCTGGTCAGCGACACACTCGTAGCGGCTCACGATGTCGACTCCCTCACCCAGAAGGCCAGTGATCGTTTGAGCAGATCACGCTCCATCCGCAACTGCGTGATCTCGCCGCGTAGCCCGGCGAGCTCGGCACGCTCATCGACCGTGAGTGACGAACCCTGCTCACGTTCCTTGCGGGCCTTGGCGACCCAGTTCCCCAGCGTTCCCTCGATCACCCCGATCGACCGAGCGACATCCGCGATCGAGCGATGCTCATCGAGCACCATCGCGACTGCGTCGCGCTGGAACTCAGGCGGGTACTTCGACGGCCGCCCCGTTCTCTTCTTGTTGGACATGGACTTCCTCCTATACGAGGTGTCCGCCCAACGGGGGGATGCTCAATCACCCGCCGCGGCCAACCACTCCTCGAACAGCGCGACCAACTCCGCACCGAACGCGACCGACTCCAACACCACCTCACCACCGACCAACAACTCGCCCGACAACTCGACCGCTACGACCACCGGCTCCTCAAGAATCAACACCGCCTCGACGCCCTCGACACCTGGGCCGACTGGGCCAACGGACACACCCCACGCCCGGCCGCACTCATCAACGCCGCCCACCACCTCCACCACGCCGGCGGCCACCACACACTCCTCGCCAAACCCCTCACCACCTGGATGCAGGAACACGACCTCACCCCGCAGCGCCCGGCACCAACCGTGCAGCCGGTCGTACAGCACTGGCCCCGACCAGAACCGCCCGGACTCGAGATCGGGTTCTAGCACTGGCGTGGCGCTCGGCGGTTTTCGACTGTCGTTTCGGCAAATCTTGATTAGTAGTCCGGCAGTTCCTCATTAGAGGTGTAACGTTGAGCCCCGATGGACATCGCTCGCCACCTCACGCAACCAACTGAGGAACTCTTGGCAGGCTTTCGAGCGGTCGTCGTCAACGGGCCTCGTCAGTCAGGAAAGAGTACACTGGTTCAGCAGGTACAGCAGGGCCGAGGAGCGGTGGTCACGCTTGACGAGCCCGGCGCGATGGAGGCCGCGCTGAACGATCCGGTGGGGTTCTTGGACGGCCAGCCCAAGCAGGTCGCGATCGACGAGTTTCAGCGCGGCGGGAATGGACTGCTGCTCGCACTCAAAGCCAACCTCGATCGATCCGATGACCGGGGCCAGTACCTGCTCGCTGGATCGACCCGGTTCTTGTCGACTCGAACGCTCTCCGAAACGCTGACAGGACGAGTTGGGCTGACCGAACTCCTGCCGCTGTCGATGGGCGAGCGAATCGGCGTCCGCGAGACCTTCATCGACGGGTTGTTCGCCGCCGAGCTTCCGGCTGCGCCAGCCACGCACCTCCGCCGCCACGACTACGCCGAGCTGATCGCCCAAGGTGGTTTCCCCGAAATGGTGCTCGGCCCAACGACACGACGATTCCGCGCGACCTGGTGCGAGTCGTACCTCCGCACCGTTACCGCCCTCGCCAACGTCGAGCAGGCTGCCGAGATCAGGCGCCCCGAACTCGTCGGGCAACTCCTCGACCAGGTCGCCGCACGGTCGGCCGGCGAGATCGTCGTCACCGATCTCAGTCGCGAGCTGCAAGCGAGCGCCGGGCTCGTGGAGTCGTACCTCGACGTGCTCGAGACCCTCTACCTCGTTCGCCTCCTCGATGGCTGGACGACGAGCCGGACGAACCGATCCAAGCGGCGACGCGTTGCCCACCTCGTCGATACCGCACTCGCTGCACATCTCGTCGACCAGAACGGCGACGACCTCGCACAAACCGACAGCGCATGGTTCGGCCCACTCCTCGAATCGTTCGTTGTCGGCGAACTGGTCAAGCACGCAACCTGGGCCGACCGGCCGTTAGCGATCGCGCAGTACCGCGATCGCGATCAGCGCGAGGTGGACGTCGTGGTCGAGAGGGGCCGACAGGTCGCCGGCATCGAGGTAAAGGCAACCGCTACCCCGCGCCCGCGCGACGCACGACACCTTGCCTACCTTCGCGACCGTCTCGGTGACCGCTTCACGTTGGGTGTCGTTCTGCACACCGGGAACCAACGAGTCGTGCTCGGAGATCGGCTCGTAGCCGCGCCTGTCTCAACACTGTGGGGATGAGCGCAGGCACGCCGAGGTCATTCCTAAATGGCCGCCACCATCCAAGATTTCATCCAAGAAACAGCGTGATACTGGGCGGTACGAGCCAACACGAGCCGGACGGGCCAACAACAAAAGACCTGCTAGACGGCACAATGCGGCACGAGCCGGACGGCTCGGAGCCGACTCGTAATGCGTAGGTCAGGAGTTCAATTCTCCTTCTGGGCTCTCGTTCGATCACGACTACGACGGCATCGTGGAGGACCAGGATTTCGGGTGCGGCTCGCTGACGGATACGACTGCCGGCGACACACTGCAGGCGGCATCTCGCCGGCGACAACACCCACCGAGCGGCGCCGCTCACGATGCCGGGTTGACTTCGATCGTGACGGGTTGGTGTTCGCAACTCGCCCGATGGTTCGCCCGTGTAGGCGAGATCGACCGACGGCAAAGCCGGCGTGGACCTACCGTGACCGGCGAGCTGCTCTGTTCCGGTCGGCGGTGATCGGGCCCGAGGTCGATGTCATCGAAAGCTTGTGCTCAGGGCGACCCGAGCCAGTCGGCGAACCGTCTCGGGCGCTGCACGCGAGTCGTCTCGCGGTGGTCGCCAACCAGGACGCAACCCGCCGAGTCGGGCGACGATTCGGAATTACTGTACGGCAGGCTGACATGACAGGATTGTCGATGTGAATCCGACACAAACGATGCTTGCGTCGATCGTCACGTCGAACCCTGACAGCGTCTGGCGGTTGACCGCCGACGGAATCATCGTCGAGGTCCTAGAAGGTGCCGACGGGCCCTACCCGCTCGGTCCTGATGCGGCTCGTCACCATTTGCGTGATCTGTTTCCCGAGGACATCGCGACACGGTGTTTGCATGCCATCGGAAAGGTCCAACAAGACGATTCAGTCGTCGTTGTCACACTCGCGCAGGCCGCCACCGGGAACACCGCAGATAAGACTTTCGAGGCTCGCTTTGTTGGAGCAGACGAGCATCAGGTTCTGGCATTCGTGCGAAACGTCACCGAGCAAGACCGGATCGCGTCGGCGCTCGGTGGTGAGAGCCTTCACGACCCTCTCACAGGCCTGGCGACACGTGTGTTGCTCTATGACCGGCTGGCGCATGCGCTGCGCAGAGCGTGGCGAGACGGTGGAGCCATCGCCGTTCTCATTCTCGATCTCGATCGGTTCAAGGACTTGAACGACTTACTCGGTCTAGACGCCGGCGACAAGCTGCTGATCTCGGTCGCCCAATCTCTGAAAGAGTCCCTGAACGAGGGCGACACGGTCGCTCGCCTGGGCGGCGACGAGTTCGCGATCCTCGCCGACGGTCTCGATGACGCAAGTGGCGTGCTCTCACTCGCCGAACGACTGGCGGCAGCGGTGCGGACATCAACGCTTGTTCACCGTGGCGACAACCCGATCAGTACCTCTATCGGTGTCGCCGTGGCGATCGGCGGCGACGCCGAGGCAGCAACGATGATGAGTAACGCCGAAACCGCCATGTTCCACGCCAAGCAGGTCGGTCGAGGCCATATCGAACTTTTCGATTCAGAGCTCCAGCGTCGCCTCGAACGACGGCTCGACCTCGAGTCGGCGATCAGGATTGCGATCGAGAAGGACGACTTCGAAGTGCACTATCAGCCGATAATCGACGTCGCGTCGGGTGAAATCACCGGGGTCGAATCGCTTCTCCGATGGGATCGCCGCTACCACGGCCTCGTCTCCGCCGCTGACTTCATTCCGATCGCCGAGGAGACCGGTCTCATCAAACCGTTGGGAACGTGGGCGTTACGTCGAGCCTGTTCCGACATGGTGGCATGGCAACAAGCGGGCATGTCGCTCAACCTCGCGGTCAATATCTCGGCCACTCAACTCGTCGACCCTGGCTTCGTCGAGCTCGTGACCGAGACACTCGCCGAGACGGGATTCGATCCACTCAACTTGACCATCGAAGTCAACGAATCCGCAGTGCTCGGGAACGACGACACGGCTGCGAAAAACCTGGCGGCGGTCCGCGAAAGCGGTACTCAGGTCGCATTGGATGACTTCGGAACCGGCTACTCGTCGCTCAATCACCTGCGGCGGCTGCCGATCACGCACCTCAAGATCGATCGGTCGTTCACCGCCGGTTTGACGACGAATGCTCTCGATCCCAAGATCATCGAATCCACGATCGCCTTGGCCCACGCGATCGGTCACGGCGTCATCGCCGAAGGAGTCGAGACCGTCGATCAGCTCGACATGCTCCGCGAGTTCGGCTGCGACGAAGCCCAGGGTTATTACCTCGGCAAACCCCAATCATCAGCGGAGATCGTGAGAACCGTGACAACACACCTGTCGGCGTGCGAATCGCAGTAACACGACAACGACCGTCGCCAACCGTCTATCGGAGGGGCCTCAGGGCAGTCTTAGATCGCTCGCTCCCGAAGCCGCGCCACCGGAGACATCAACTTGTTGCAACTCGTTGCAACTCCTTGATCCACATCCACAACGAGGTGAGCGGCATCGGCATTGCGATCCCGAAACCTTGCGCTGCGTCACAGCCCATCGCGTCGAGAGCGTCCCACGTCTCGTTGGCCTCGACTCCCTCGGCGGCTACCTCGAGCCCGAGTTCATGCGCCAGGGAGATCACGGACCGGACGATTGCTTGATCTTTGGGGTCCTGCATCATCCGCAACACGAAGTCGCGATCGATCTTGACTCGATCGATCTGAAGCAGACGGAGCGTCTGGTACGAGGCATAGCCCGTCCCGAAGCCATCGACGGTGATCCGAACACCCGCTGCACGCAGATCTGCAATCGTGTCGCGGGTCTGCTCGGCGTTGGTGACCAAGCTCCGCTCGGTGACTTCGAGTTCGAGCCGTTCCGCAGGAAACCCTGTCTCGGCAAGCACGGTGAGCATGCTCCGCGAGAAATGGCGATCCTGCAGATTGCGAACCGAGGTGTTGAGCGCCAGGCGAACGCCATCTGCGCCGGTTTGGAGCAGGCCACCGCTTGCCACTCGCAGCACCATCTCGGTGATCGGGCCAATCAGGTCGGTCTGTTCGGCGAGTCCGATGAAGTCGTTCGGGGCGATCGTTCCGTACTTCGGGTGTTGCCAACGAACAAGCGCCTCGACGGCGACGACTTGCCCGTCGGCCATACGCAGCTGAGGTTGATAATCGACTCGAAGTTCGTTGTCGCGGACAGCGGCCCCAAGATCGCCCAGCAGACCAACCCGACCGGTTTGAATCGCGCCGACATCGTCGTGATATCGCTCGACCCCGGTGTGAAGGCGCTTGGCTCGGTACATCGCCACGTCCGCCGCAGTGAGAAGTCCCTCGGCCGATCGACCGTTCTCGTGCACGAGCGCGATGCCGATACTGACGCCCACGGTTACTGGGAAACCTTGGACGATCAACGGTTCGACCAGCCTCGTATGAAGCTCACGGACCATCGGGTCCAGGTCGTCGGGGCGCTTGGGCCGCGTCAGCAGTGCCGCGAACTCGTCACCCCCGAGGCGTCCGGAGTGCGAGTTCGGGGGCAGGCTCGAGAGCAACCGATCAGCGAATGCCACGAGCACGGCATCGCCGACATCGTGTCCGAGCTGATCATTGATCTCCTTGAAGCCATCGAGATCCATCAACAGCAATGCACTGCTGGCCGGTGAACCGACACCGCCGCAGGCGTCACCGAGACGTTCGGAGAACGATCGGCGGTTGGCGAGGCCCGTCAACGAATCGTGGTGGGCCTCATGGGCTCGCTCGAGTGCTCGACGGGTCGACGTGAACACGAGGATCGTGGTGATCCCGAGCAACGGAGCGAGCACCAGACTCGAATCGATACCGATCACCCATATCGGAGCCAGCGACAACAGTGGTCCGACAGCCGTGATTCGCAGAGTGAGTCCGCGTCGCAGCGAAGCGATGAAGTTGACGCGGCGACGCATCGACACGGAAACCTCGGTGACGACGGTGTCGAGTACCAAGATCGCAACACCGGCGAGCACGATCGCCACGGCCCATCGCCACGGGATCCTTTCGTATTGCGTGATCGGTCCTCGCACGCCCATCGCCAACAGCACCAGACCACCCGTCGCAACCGACACCGTCGTGCGGCTGACGTGCAGCAACCAGACCCACAGCGTGTGCAGACGCGTCGCCGAATGGACCAGATTGCCGAGGATCGCCACCCCGAGCGCACTCGATGGCGAGCCGAGCAGCAACAGAGCGAAGGCAAACATCGGGAGCAGTGTCACGGCATCGGCGCTGTCGAACGAGATCCACGTCCGCGGGCTTCGCTCGCACACCACCAACAGCCCGGCGATCACACCGAACATCGTCCAACTGAACGACGGATAGCCAACAGCCAACTCAGACCAGACCAACGCAACCGAGAGGCCCGATGCCAGCAACATCGACGCGATCACGGCGATCAGCCCTCCGAAACCCGCCCGAGGAACCAAAGCTGAGTCAGTCATCAGAATGACACACCTCCATCACCCCCCATGATCGGCCTGAATCCCCACCACGACAACCCAAGAGATCGGCAAGAAGATGCTTGCGCGAGCACGATTCGGTAGGCGCCAGGGAGTCGCCGGACGGACGGTCCCCGCAGACAACTCAGGTTTCGATACGAGGTGCCTTGGCGAGCGCGCTCGACGAGATCGGGCGGCCGTCTTCGACGAACGGGACGCCGCCTGGCTTCACAACCGAACCCGCGTGCTGGTCAAGGTCGCGGCACCCCATATAGATGCCTGATGGATGCCCGATAGACGCCTTGTGATGCCCCGCAGGCGCCAGAGGTCAAACGCCGGCGAGACCGATCGAGCGTCAGGCTGCTCCGCGCCGCGACAAGACGGTGCCAACGGTCCGAACGCAAATTCGTAGGTCATGCGTCAGGGACCAGTTGTCGACGTAATACAAATCGAGTCGCTTGTACTGTGCGAACGACGTCGACGATCGGCCGGACACCTGCCACATGCCGGTCAGGCCGGGCAACACGCGAAGGCGCTCGCGCAGTGATTCGTCCCAGTCATCGACTTCCTCGTAAAGCGCCGGGCGTGGACCGACCATGCTCATATCCCCGACGATCACCGAGAACAGCTGCGGAAGTTCATCGATCGAGTATTTCCTCAGAATTCCTCCGACCCGAGTTATCCGCGGATCGTCGGCCATCTTGAACAACGGGCCATCCGCCTCGTTCTGGTCGGCAAGTTCGGCCCTCCGGGCGTGAGCGTCGACTTCCATCGTACGGAACTTGGTCATGGTGAACGGAGCACCGTACCGGCCGACGCGTTCTTGGCGGAAGAAGACCGGGCCACGCCCATCGAGCTTGATGGCGATCATGGCGATGACCCAGAGCGGGGCGGAGAGGATCAGGATCATGAACGCCACCGTCAGGTCGAACGCGCGTTTTGCGACCGCCCGCCATCCGCCTCGAAGAACCGGTTCGACGTACACCATCGTGCGCTCACCGAGTCCCTGGGGTCGCAGGCGATTGACGTCGATGTCGGTCAGCAAGGATGACAGGGCGACGTGGTAACCGTCGTCGGTAAGGCGGCGCGTCAGCGTGTTCACCTCGTCGTGATCAACCGATGAGAGCGAGATGATCACCCCGACGACGCCGGAGGCGGCAAGGATCCGAGGCAGCTCGGCGATCGGGCCGAGCACGGACACGCCGGCTCGTTCGCCGAGATCATCCTCGCCGACGAAACCTACGACCTCGTAGCCGAGTCCCGGGTTTCGCTGAGACGTGTGTAGCAATCCGATCGCGTGGGCATCGGTGCCGATGATCAGGATTCGACGGGAGAGCCGGCCCGCAACTCGCAGTCTGCTGAACACTCGGCGCGCCAGACGACGCTCGATCAAGAGCGCCACGACCGCACTGACTCCGAACAAGACGACCCACAAACGAGACAATTCCTTGAACTGCACGAGGAAGGCGCCCAACACGAGCGTCGCGATACCCACCACAACGGCGCGCACCACGTTTCGTGCTTCCTGTGACGGTCGTTCGTTGGCGCGAGCGAGGTAGAGGTGGCTGAAGATTGCGCCGGCCACGAAACCCGGTGTGCTCGCCAGGGCCAGCACGAGGTGTTGCAGGGCGAGTTTGTCGGGAGTCGATCGAAGCAATCGCTGCAGCACGAATGCCGTCAACAAGGCAACGGCGAGTGCCACCCCGTCGGCGCACGCGAGCCGCAGCCTGAGCCGCGGTTGGTTCTTGATCACCGAGGCTGCGGCGCGCTCGCGCTGAACGTCTATAGCCTTGATCGATCTTGAAGCACCGATGCGATCGCCCGCAGACAGCACTTCGATCCGTCGCCCGCTCATCAAAACCAACTTCCGCCTGTTCGTTTCCGCCAATTACTCACTCTCTCTTAGCACGATACGCGGCTAAGTCGCCAGCAATCAGCCGGTTGAGTCGAGATTTCTGGAAGTTTGGCGGCGAAGTGTGAAACTGACATCACTGGGTGTGATTCGCTTGACGATACGTTGACAGATCCCAGACTGCTCGGCGAGCGCATTTCGACCGTCCACGGCACGCCCCGGAGATGCCTCGGTTACACGACGGATGTGCCCAAAGAATTGCGCACGGATTTGTGCACCGCAATCGCGTCTGGCGGCGCCTCCGAGCCGCCACGCCCGATCTAGTTCGTCACCTCGCTGAATCCGTAGCATGGGCCGATGGTTGAGGTGCCGTCACGGGCTCGGGTCGTGGTCATCGGGGGTGGGGTGATCGGAACGTCGATCGCCTATCACCTCGGTCACCTGGGTTGGACCGACACCGTGCTGGTCGAGCGCGATCAGCTCACCTCTGGCACCACCTGGCACGCCGCCGGACTGATGGTGACATTCGGATCGACGTCGGAAACCTCGACCGAGCTGCGCAGGTACACCCGCGACCTGTACACCCGGCTCGAGGCCGAGACCGGGCTGGCGACCGGGTTCAAGCCGGTTGGTTTTGTCGAGTTGGCCGCCGACGAGGGTCGCCTAGAGGAGTACCGGCGCGTCGCCGCGTTCAACCGCTATTGCGGCGTCGACGTTCACGAGATCTCACCCGCCGAGGTCGCAGAGTTGTTCCCGCTCGCCCGCACCGACGATCTGCTCGCCGGCTTCTACGTTGAGGGCGACGGGCGGGTCAACCCGGTCGACGCCACGATGTCGATCGCCAAGGGGGCCCGCCAACAAGGCGTCACGATCGCCCAAGGCGTCACCGTAAATGACGTCGTAGTCGGCGAAGGGGCGGTGCGCGGCGTCGTCACCGACCACGGCACGATCGAGTGCGAGTACGTGGTCAACGCGGCTGGGATGTGGGCGCGCCAACTCGGTGAGTTGACCGGCGTCACGATCCCGCTCCAAGCGGCCGAGCACTACTACTTGATCACCGATCAGATCGAGGGAATCGATCCGGCCTGGCCGGTGATCGAGGACCCGGCCAACTACGGCTACTACCGCGAAGAGGTCGGCGGTCTGATGATCGGCCTGTTCGAGCCGGTGTGCGCGCCCTGGAAAGTCGAAGGCATCCCCTGCGACGCCTCGTTCACGACGCTGCAACCCGACTGGGACCGGATGGGTCCCTACGTCGAGGCGGCGATCAGCCGTGTGCCCGCCGTATACAACACCGGGATCCGTACCTTCTTTTGTGGTCCTGAGAGCTTCACACCGGACTTGCAGCCGATTGTCGGCCCGGCCCCGGAGGTGCGCAACTACTTCGTGGCCGCCGGCCTGAACTCGATCGGCATCCTCAGCGGTCCCGGCATCGGGCGAATGGTCGCCCACTGGATCGCCGACGGCGACCCCGGCGCCGACGTGACCGGCATCCACCCGGCCCGCCTCCAGCCGTACCAGGCGACCCGCGAGTACCGACGGATTCGGACCGTCGAGGCGCTCGGCATGGTGTATCAGTGCCACTACCCCAACCGCTCGATGCACAGCGCCCGCGGTGCCAAGCTGTCGCCGCTGCACGACCGGCTCGTCGCCGAGGGCGCCCACTTCAGCGATGTGAGCGGCTGGGAGGGCGCAGACTGGTTCGCCGGCCCCGGTGCCACCGCCGACCCCGGTCCGCTCACCTGGGGGCGTACCTCGTTTTGGCCGCAGTGGGAGGCCGAGCATCGCGCCTGCCGCGACGGCGTAATCGTGATGGACATGAGCTTCATGTCGAAGTTTCGAGTCGAGGGGCGCGGCGCCGGCCGCTTGCTCGACCGCATTTCGGCCAACTCCGTCGACGGAGATCCCGGCGTGATCACCTACACCCAGTGGCTCAACAGAACCGGACTGCTCGAAGCCGACCTCACCGTCACAAAGCTGGCAGACGGCTCGTTCTTCGTCGTCGCCACCGACACCGCCCACCGCCACGTCGAGGCCCATCTCCGGCGTGCGATCGAGCAACACGATCACGCCTCGCAGCTGACCGACGTGACATCTGACTACGCCCAGATCAACCTCCAAGGGCCCCGCTCGCGCACGGTGCTCCAAGCGGTCACATCGTTCGACATGTCAAACGAAGCGTTCCCGTTTCGCTCGGCCGACGAGATCAATATCGGAAACACCCGTGTGCTTTGCGCCCGGATCACCTACCTCGGTGAGCTCGGCTATGAGCTTTACGTTCCCGCCGAACAGGCGGCCCATGTCCACGATCTACTAGTCGAGGTGGGCCGGCCGCTCGGGCTACGGCACGCCGGCCTCAAGGCCTTGGCGAGCCTGCGGTTGGAGAAGGGCTACCGCGACTACGGCCACGACATCGACAACACCGACGGGCCGCTCGAAGCAGGATTCGGGTTCGCGATCGCGTTCGATAAACCGGGTGGCTTTGTCGGCCGTGAGGCCGTGCTGGCACGCCGCGATGCCGGACCGCTCGCGCGCCGCCTCGTCTCCGTCCAACTGCTCGACCCCGACCCGCTGCTGTACCACGCAGAGGTCGTGCGACGAGACGGCACACCCGTCGGATACGTGCGGGCCGGCTCGTACGGTCACACGGTCGGCGGAGCCGTCGGGCTGGCAAGCGTCGAAGGCCACGGCGAACCGATCACGAGTGACTGGCTGACCGCCGCCGAATGGACGATCGAAGTGAACGGCGTCGAATACCCGGCCAAGACATCCCTGCGCCCGCTCTACGACCCCACCAACGAGCGCATCAAAGCCTGACCGTCAGACCGTCCAGAGTCGCACACGAGGTTGCGGTCAAACAGCGTGTAGGAGCGACGGGCGTGATCACAAGCGCCCGGTGTTCCAGAGCCCCGCGATCGGCGGTTGGCGACCGTTGGAAACGGGTCTTCGGTGGACATGAAAGGAGCGGATCGACCTATCCGCTGAAGTCCCCAGTCAGATTCGTCAGATTTATCAGTCGGATTCGTCAGACTTGTCAGTCAGACTTGACCGTCAGATTCGTCAGATTTGCTCGAAGTAGCGACGGCGTTCCCAGTCGGTGACGGCGGCGTCGTACGCAGCACATTCGGTCGCGAAGAAGTGGGCGTAATGATCGACCACCGCGTCACCGAACAATCGGCGCGTCTCGGCACTCTCGGAGAACAGCCTGTTCGCCTCCGCCAGCGTGGTCGGCAGTTTTCGCGCCTCCGATGAATAAGCATCGCCGTGAAACTCTGGGGGCGGCTCGATTGAGTTGGCAATCCCGTCGAGGCCACTGGCGAGCGCCGCCGCGAACGCCAGGTACGGATTTGCGTCGGCCCCAGGGAGCCGGCACTCGATCCTCATGCCTTGGCCTGTACCGACGATCCGGAACCCCGTCGTACGATTGTCGTGTGACCAGGCCAATCCGGTCGGCGCCCACGACCGCGCCTGATATCGCTTGTAGCTGTTGATGGTCGGCGCATACCAGGGCATCAAGTCGGCGGCATGCTGCATCCACCCTCCCAGGAACCAACGGAATTCGTCGGTCGGAGTGCCGTCGGCGCTGCTGAACGCACTGTCGGCACCGTTCCACAGACTGACGTGCAGGTGACAACTGCTCCCCGACCGATCGGCGTGGGGCTTGGCCATGAACGAGACACTCACCCCTTGTGCGTCGGCGATCTCTTTCATGGCTTGCTTCATCACGACGTGGCGATCTGCCATGTCGAGCAACTCGGCGTAACGGATGTTGAGTTCGTGCTGCCCGATCGCCGCCTCACCCTTTGAGTTCTCGACGGGGATCTCGGAACGGCTGAGCGCCCTGCGGGCGGCGCCGACATAATCCTCGACCCTGGCGCCTTGGAAGAGGTGGTAGTCCTCGACGTACCAGCCGGCGGCGTCGAGATCGCTGTACCCCTTGGCATTGGCGTCTCGATAGCTCTCGCGGTAGAGGAAGAATTCGAGCTCACTCGCACCCTTGGCGACGAAACCCTGGGCTGTCGCTGCATCGGTTTGGCGCCGGAGGATCGATCTGGGTGCGACGTCGACGGGTTGATGGGTCGACTTGTGCTCGGCATCACACATCACGATTGCGGCGCCGTCGGTCCACCCGCAGGGGCGGATCGTTGCGAGATCGGGCACCATCTCAAAATCGCCGTAGCCACCTTGCCAGCTGGCGTACGAATACCCCTCGACCGGGTTCATCTCGATGTCGACCGTGAAGAGATAATCGCAGGCATGGGTGCCTCCATCGAGGGCGGCATCCAGAAAGAACTGGGCATCGAATCGTTTGCCCATCAGGCGCCCGTGGGGGTCAGGGAACGCCATCACGACCGTGTCGATTCGGCCTGCCTCGATTTCGGCGCGGAGTTCGTCAGGTGACACCTAGTTCCTCGATTCTGACGATCCGCTCAGCGCCAATGCCAGCCGCCTTGTTGATGGTTGGTGGGTGATTGAGAAGTTACTCCAGGTGCCTGGCACCTGGAGTAACAATCGTTGCGGTGACGGTTTCGCCGGCGACCGCCGAATTCGTCCGACTCCGCCTCCACAAGACAACAATGACGCATGACGACTCAGCTCGACCGCACACAGCACCACCCTGGCTACTGGCCCTCGGCGTGGCCTGTCGAGTGCGGCGGCAACAGACGCCAGAAGTCGAGCGTCGGGCGCCTCGACGCCGGTTCTGGCACCGCCACCACGACCACCCGCCACGACGACAAGTGGCACGTGATGGTGATCGAACGTGATCCGGGTCAGTGCTACCTGGGCGGCACGATGCCCGCCTTCTCGGGCCCGCCTCCACACGGCTGGGTCGAACGGATCGACCCAGCCACACTCGAGCCGCTGGCGATCTCGCCCGATCTCCCTTGCGGCGAGCACGTTTGGTGCGGTGCGATCCTGGCCCATGCAAATGGCTCGATCATGTCGGTCAACGGCAACTTTCTGCACCGGCTCGACCCCGACGACATGTCGATCGTCGTCGAGCGACAGCTTCCCGCCGACCGGTCCCACAACGGCTTGCTGGCGCTCGCCGACGGCACGCTGATCACCAAGGACCTCCGGCTCGAAGGCCAGGGTGGCACCACGATCACTCGACTCGATCCCGACACGCTCGAACTGGTCGGCCGACCGCTGGTGTTGCCTGAGGGATCGATGGGCCGGATCGCCGCCGACACCACGCCAGGGGGCGGCGATCTCGTCTACGTGCCCGGCACCGAGCATCTGTGGCGCCTAAGCATCGACGGCGACCGACTCGAGATCGACCAGTGGTGGCCGCGCTATCGCACAGCTCACGATCGATTCGGGCTGTCTTGGGATGCGTGTCTGTCGGACGGATACTGCTGGGCGATGGACTGCGGCGACATCTTTTCGGTTCGTCGGATCCATGAGACCAAACCCAACGGCCGCTTCGACACTCCCCCAGGCCACGACCTGTCGTGGCGGCTCCCGACCCCTTGGGACGGTGCCCAACGATTGTTGCGTGTCTCGCTCGACGACCCCACCGACCTCGTGGCGATCGAGCCGTTCGGCACCCCAGGCGGTGGCATCATCGCCCCACCGGTTCACGTGCCCACCGCCGAGATGGCAATCGCCTGGGACAGCGTCAACGGAGGCCTGGCCGGCGTATCGACCGCCAACGGAGGGCTCGATGTGGCGTGGCACCTCGACGTCCGCGCCAGCATGCAGCCAGTGGTGTTCCCCGAATCGGGCGAGCTGGTGATCAACGATTTCACCGCCGATGGCAGCGACGATCTGGTGGTCGTCGACGTCGCAACCGGGACATTGATCGACCGCGTCGCCACCGGATCACGCGTCGCAAACGGCATGTTCCTGACCGCCGGCGGCAACCGCGACGTGTTCTACTGCAGCACCCTCACCGTCGCCCGCATCCAATGGCTCTAACAACCGTTACCGCAGGTGCCTGGCACCTGGCGTAACAACCGTTACCGCAGGTGCCTGGCACCTGGCGTAACAAGCGTTACCGCAGGTGCCTGGCACCTGGGGTAACGGGTAATGTCTGCGCATGACGGATCTGGACCGAGCCGCTCGGGTCTACATCGCCGGTCACGGCGGATTGGTGGGGTCGGCGCTGGTGCGACACCTCGGGGCGCAAGGGTTTACCAATATCCTCACCGCCACCCGCGACGAACTTGATCTGCGCGATCAATCCGGGGTCTCGAGCTGGTTCAAGGCCAACAGACCCGACTATGTGTTGCTCGTCGCCGGAACCGTCGGTGGCATCCTCGCCAACAGCACTCGACCGGCCGAGTTCATCTACGACAACCTGATGATCCACGGCACCGTGGTGCACTCGGCGTACGAGACCGAGGTCAAGAAACTGCTCTACCTCGGCTCGTCGTGTATCTACCCTCGCGACGCCACCCAGCCGATCACCGAGGAAGAGCTTCTGACCGGCCCACTCGAGGGAACCAACGAGTGGTATGCGATCGCCAAGATCGCTGGGATAAAGCTGTGCCAGGCGTACCGCCGCCAGTACGGCTGCGACTTCATCTCTGCGATGCCGACCAACCTGTACGGCCCAGGGGACAACTTCGACCTCGACTCGTCACACGTGATCCCTGCATTGATCCGAAAGTTCCACGATGCGAAGCAGAGCGACCCGAACGAGGTCGAGGTGTGGGGAACGGGCAGTGCGTTTCGCGAGTTCCTGCACGTCGACGACCTCGCCGACGCCTGCCTGTATCTGCTGGAGCACTACTCAGACGACTCACACATCAATGTCGGCACCGGGGTCGATCTGTCTATCAAGCAGTTGGCCAAGACGATTCGTGACGTCGTCAATCCAGACGCCCAGCTGGTGTGGGACACATCGAAGCCCGATGGCACGCCACGCAAGCTGCTCGATGTCACCCGCTTGCGCTCGCTGGGATGGGCGCCGTCGATCGACCTCGAGGCCGGGCTGAGGTCGACCTACCGGTGGTATCGCGACCAGATCGGCTCGCGCGCAGAGTTGCGCGGCGTCGAACAGCCGTCGGCGGCCACGCAGGGCTGACCCGTGGTCGCCGACGCCACCACCACGCGCCGGATCGCACTCGCCTGGCGCGAGCTGCGTCGCGGAGCGTCGGGCGCAGCGCTGCGCGCCCACCTGCTCGGCCCCGATGGGCCGCCGCTCGAGCAGGCCCAGCTCGACGCGCTCGAGATCCTGGCCAGCAACCCCAACGGGTGGAGGATGAGCGAGTTCGCCGATGCCATGCATATCGAGCCGAGCACGGCCACGCGGGCCGTCAATCGGTTACAGCAGCTCGGGCTGGCCGAACGGGAGGCAAGCATGGAGGACCGTCGAGTCGTCGTCGCACAGGCAACCACCACCGGGCGCCGAATGGTCCGTCGTGTCAGCACGGGACGGGCGGTCGGGATGGAGCGTCTGCTGGAACCCTTCGACGAGGACGAGCGTGAACAATTTTCCCAATACCTCGAACGATTCGTCATCTCGATCGATCGGTTGGTCGAGGAAATCGCCCGCCAAACCTGAGCTCAGGCCGCAAGCCCGAATACGCCGGGCAACCACTCGTCGAGCTTCTCGAGCATGATCTCGTCACTGCGACCCAGCAGATGTCCGTCACCCGGCAAGACGACCACCTCGCCGCTGCCGGCGATCATTCGCACCATCTCGCTCGATTGCATCGGCACCAGCTCGTCGCGATCGCCGTGGAACAACAGCAGAGGTCGCCCGGCCAACGCCCCAGCCACCTCGCAGCCGGCGGACTGGGTGGCAAACGTGACTACACCGTCAACCTGTGTTGTCATCACCACGGCAACCCGCACGGCGACCGCCCCACCGAAGCTGTGGCCCATCACCACCACCCGATCGGCGCCTGCTCCGATCGCCATCTCGACCGCACAAGCCAGGTCGTGGGCACACCGGTCGAGGTCGTTCGGAATCCGGTAGCCGACCCGGTACACGCTGACCCCGCGGTCGGGCCATCTCGATCCGAGTTGATGGAACAGCCCGTGTCCCGGGCCGAGCACGCCACCCATCGCTCCTCCGCAGGCGACGATCGCTGCCGTCGGTGGCGGTCGATCCGGGGCCCGATGCGTGAACACAGTCAGCAAACCGTGTGGGGTATAGATCTCGGTGTGCGCGAGACCCGGCGCCAGGTCGACCGATGAGCGGGCGTAGATCTGTAACGATCCGAGCGCGCTCGATCCTGATTCGTGGCTGCGTGGGCGGGAGTCGTCAATAGCGTCGTCGGTCATAGCGATCTAACCACAGTTCTGCCGGGCCACAGTATCGAGCGGCGTCGAGCTGCGTCGAGCGGTGTCGAGGGCGCCAGCCAGTAGGGTCGCCGGTCGTGGCCGACCAGAAAGACTTCGCCGCGCAGGCGATGGAGTTTGCACCCCAGCTGTACTCGGCCGCGCTGAGAATGACGCGCAACAGGGCCGACGCCGAAGACCTCGTGCAAGAGGCGTATCTTCGTGGATTTCGCAGCTTCCACACCTTCGCCGAAGACACAAATCTGCGAGCCTGGCTGTTTCGGATCCTCACCAACGCTTACATCAACACGTACCGCGCCAAGCAGCGTCGCCCCCAAGAGAGCGAGCTGGGCGAGATCGAAGACCTCTACCTGTACCGTCGGCTGGGCTCGATGGAGACCGCCGCCGCCTCGATGTCGGCCGAAGAACAGTTCCTCGACTTGTTCACCGATGACGAGGTCAAACAGGCGCTCGAAGACCTCCCCGATATCTTCCGGCTGCCCGTGCTGCTCGCCGACGTCGAGGGCTTTGCGTACAAGGAGATCGCAGAGATGCTAGACATTCCGATCGGTACGGTCATGTCTCGACTGCACCGGGGAAGAAAAGCGATGCAGCGCGCGTTGTACGAATACGCAGAGGCGCGTGGGCTCACCCGCCACCTAGACGACAAGGCCCGCGAGGGCTGACAAGCGACACAGCGACATGGCGAACTGCAACGAAACCATAAGAGAACTCGACGCTTTCCTGGATGGGGAACTCCCCGACCACGTGCAGAGCCACGTCCATGCTCACCTCGACTCGTGCATGGACTGCCTGCAGGCGTTCGACTTTCAGGCCGAACTGAAAATCGCGATCCGCCGCAAGTGCAACGCCGACGAGATGCCCGACGGCCTGCTGCACCGGATCGAGACGTGCTTCAACATCGACCTCGACGGCGACGGCGTAATCGGACCCCGATAGCCAACGTTTCTCAAGCTTGATCTCGGGCTTGCGGCGAACTTGGGCGGAGCAGCACTCAGGTCGCTACGCTGGCCGACATGCTTGCCGCCTACATCTGGCACTGGTGGATCGGACTGGCGATGTTGATCGCCGGTGTCGGCGCGACCCTCGGACTGCTCGGCCAATACTTCAAGCAGGTGTCGTCGCAGCGTTACCCGGGCGGTAAGCGCGGCCGCGAGCAAGAACTCTGAGCCTGCTCGACAGCCTCCTCGCACGCTGCACGTTTCCGCCTTCAGGTACTCCCGTCGCCTGTGCCTTCTCCGGCGGGCCCGACTCGACTGCACTGCTCGCCCTCGCCAAGCACCACGGCTGCGACGTCGCGGCCCATCACGTCGACCACCGGATCCGCCCGGAATCCGCCGAAGAGGCCACCGCCGCACAATCCATCGCAGAGAAACTCGGCGTCGAGTTCGTCTTGCACCGGGTGTGCGTTGATCAGGGCCCGAACCTCGAGGCGCGGGCGCGGGCGGCCCGCAATCAGGTGCTCCCTGCGCAAGTGCTGACCGGACACACGGCCGACGACCAGGCGGAAACCCTGATTCTGCGACTGTTGCGAGGCAGCGGTAGCGGCGGCCTCGCCGCCATGACACCCGGACCGACTCATCCGATCCTGGGCTTGCGGGGCGCCGAAACCGAGGCTGTGTGCGCCGAGATCGGCATCGATCCGGTGCGTGACGGGTCGAACGAAGTGCTCGACGTGTGGCGCAACCGAGTTCGCCGCCAACTGCTTCCGCTCGCCGCCGACATCGCCTCGCGCGATCTGACCCCGATTCTCACCCGCACCGCCGACCTATTGCGCGATGACGACCGATTCCTCGACGAACTCTCCCAAACGATCGACCCGACCGACGCCCAGGCGATCGCCAACGCCGATCCTGTGCTGGCCAGGCGGGCTTTGCGGCGGTGGTTGAGCGTCGACGGATATCCGCCCGACACGGCCGCTATCGAGCGTGTTCTGGCGGTCTCCCGCGGCCACGCGGTCGCCTGTGAAGTGTCGGGTGGGCGCCGGGTCGAGCGCTCGAATCAGCAGCTCCGCATCATCTTTATCGACAGATAGACTTGGCAGCCGCGATGTGTCCGATGATCGACTTGATTACCTGGGGTGAGGGCTGATGCCTCCAAAGCTGCGCGGCAAGTGGGCGCTCGGCATTACGCCGCGCAACTTCACGTGGATCTTGAAGGACAAGCTGGCGGTCTGCGAGCGTCCCGGCGGCTACGGCGAAAACCATCGCCGGGTTCGCCGCCAAGAAGAGATCATCTGGATCCGCGAGAACGGGTTCGACTACGCGGTCTCGATCATCCAGGCCCCGCACAACCTGCACAACTACGACGAACTCAATTTGCCGTACCGTCATCGGCCGTTCCGGGCCGACGACCGCGACCGTTGGTTGAAGGCGTTCTACACCGAACTCGACGACCTGCTCGCGCATGGCAAGAAGTTGATCGTTCACGGCGAAGAACTCGGCGACCGGCTGGTCGGCATCATGGGCGGCTACATCCGGTGGGCCGGCCTCGTCGACAGCGACACCAAGGCGATCGAAGTCACCGAACGGCTGACCGGCCGCCAGCTCGACCCATGGGCCCGCGACGTCATCATGGCCGTCGCCACGCTTCGCCAACCCGACTGATCGTTGCCGCCCCGACGGGCGCAAACAGCCAGAACTCGCCCGTCAGTAAGCTCGCAGCATGAGCGACCATCCCGCTGACTGGTATCCCGACCCGACACAGCGCCACGAGCTGCGGTATTGGGATGGCGCGGCGTGGACCGACCACATCAGCAATCACGGTGTCGCCGGCACCGACTCGGTCGATGCCACAGCCGGTGCTGGCTCGACGTCGCGGATGGATCGACTCGACGCCGGACTCACGCTCGGCGACGAGGGCAAGCCGGAAACGATCAACACCCAGCTGACCGGGACCGGACGGCGAGGGATCGGCATCACCGGACCGGTTGCGGGCGGAGGCGGCGGGATCCTCACAGAGCCGATCCTGATCGTCAATCAGAAGGCGAAGTTGATCGAACTCAACAATCAATACAGCGTGTTCGACCAGCACGGCAATCAGGTGGCGGCGGTCAACCAGGTCGGGCAGTCGGCGACCAAGAAGGTGCTACGGCTGGTGTCGAGCTTCGATCAGTTCATGACCCATCAGCTCCAGATCACCGATCCGTCCGGGCAGATCGTGCTGCGAATCACGCGCCCGCGCAAGGTGATGAAGTCGACCGTTATCGTCAGCGACAGCAGCGACCACGAGCTCGGGCGGGTCGTGCAACAGAACATGATCGGCAAGATCAATTTCGCCCTGATGGCCGACGGTCGCCAGCTCGGCGCCATCAAGGCCGAGAACTGGCGGGCCTGGAACTTTCGGATCGAAGACGTGGCCGGCAATGAGATCGCCAGGATCACCAAGACCTGGGAGGGTCTCGCAAAGACGATGTTCACGTCGGCGGACAACTACGTCGTACAGATCCACGCTCGAGCCTCAGAGCCGTTGAACTCGCTGATCGTCGCCAGCGCATTGTCGATCGACACGGCGCTCAAGCAGGACAGCCGCGGATTCGGCTGACCGCCCGCAAACCTCAATCGTCACCGGTCACCGGATGATCGTCAGTAGATGATCGTCACCGGACCATCGTCAGCGGATGATCGTCAGTAGACGTTGCAGATCGAAGGGATGTCGAGCAGCGGCACGGGATCGACCGGCTTCGAATGCGGCTCAGGGCCCGGGCGCACCTCGAAGTGCAGGTGCCAGCCTCCGGCGGTGGCGTTTCCGGTGTCACCGACATACCCGATCAACTGACCTTCGACCACCCGATCACCCTCGACCAGCCCCTCGGCGACCGCAGCGAGATGGAAGTAGCGATACTTCGTGTCGGTGTCGGACCACAGCCCCCAACCGATTCCCGATGAACCGCTGCTGAACCGGCGGTACAAGACGCCATCTTCGACGGCGTAGACGTTCTGGCCGATCCGGCCGCCGATGTCGACGCCCTGGTGGCCGCGGTCGCCGAATGCCTTGCTGAAGTCACCGAAGTTGTTGAGCACCTCGCAGATCGGTGATGGATCGATCGGGAACAGCAAACCCTCACCGGTCGTCAGCACACGTGTCGCGGTCTGGTCGACGACGGCTGCTTGATTGATCACGGTCGTCTCGGCTCGCACCACGCTCGATCCGGCGACGACGATCGCGATCACGGCGACGATCCGGGTCGATCGGCTCATGGCTGGTGGTGCGGGGCTAGCGTTATCCATGTGGCAGGTGTTCGAGTTCTCATCAGCGGAATGGGCGGTGAGCTGGGGTCTCGGGTCGCCAGTCTGCTCGAAGACGAATCATGGGTGGGATCGATCGAAGGTATCGATGCCGATCCTCCTCGGTGCCGGCTACGCCGGACCGTATTCCATCGTATCGTGCCCGGTCAGCACGACCGCACCGTCAAGGTCATCACCGATTTCAATCCCCATGTGGTGGTTCACATCGCGGTGTGGGAGCCACACGCCCGGGCCGGAACGGCGACCGCCCGGTCGCTGACCGACGATGCCGCCACCTCGATCCTCGGGGCGGCCGCCGAATGCAGCGCGCTCGAGTCGATCATCGTACGCAGTGGGATCGAGATCTACGGGCGGGAGCGCGGCTCGGTAACCCGTCCCAGCGAGCAGGTCGCCTCGAACCCCACCAGCGAGTACGGCCGGATGGTCGCCTGTATCGAGCAGACCGCCGACGCGATCGGCAAGCGGATCGGCGTCTCGGTCGGCAGCTTGCGACTTGCCACCGTGCTCGGGCCCCACGTGCCCAGCGCACTGGGTCGGCTGCTTCGGCTGCCCGCCGTGCCGTTCAGCTTGCTCGCCGATCCGCCGTTCACCGTCATCCACCAGCACGACGCCGCCGAAGCGTTCGTGTCGGCTGCCCGGGCACGTATCGATCAGCCACTCAACATCGTCGCACCGGGAGCGATCACGGCGCTCCAGGCAATTCGGCGCGGCAAGCGGATCCCGATTCCGTTGCTCGGACCCGAGTGGGTCGCCGCCAGGAGACTCTCGTTTCTTGCCGGCGCCCCGCTGCCCGATCACGTCCAAGAGATGCTGCACCGCGGCCGCCTGGCCGACAATGCCAAAGCCCGCGAGCTGATCGGTTTCGCCCCACAGCTCACCACCGGCGACGTGATCGATCAGTTGTACCGCTGGCCGAGCGTCGTGCGTACCCCAGCCGTTCGGGCGGTGGCGTGATGAACGGCACCGCTCATCGTCTCGCCGACGTGATCACGATGCCGGCACGCAACGCCGGCACACAGGCTGCATCCGCCGCCACCGGCACCGTTCGGCAACTCCGCAACTGGACCACCAACGAGGTCGATGACTGGGGACGCGACGACGCCTTCGTGCGACGGATCTGGTCGCTCAGCCACCTTCGTTGGTCGACCTCGGTCGGTGGCGCCGAACACGTGCCCAAGCGCACCGGTGCCTTGATCGTGGTGAATGCCCGTCGGTTCGCATTGGCACCGGTCTTCGCCGCGATCGCGATCGGGGCAACGGTCAACCGGCCAGTTCGATTTGTCGGCCGCCCCGACATCGCGCCGCTCGGCCCGATCATGCAGCGGCTCGGCGCCTTGCTCCCCGTCGAGGCCGAGCTCGAAAGCGCGCTGCGGGCGGGCGAGTTGATCGTATTGGGTGCCTCGCACACCAGAACCAACCTCCACTCCGGGGTCGTCGATCATCAGCTCGTCGGATCGGCCGTGGCCGCACAGGTGCGTGTGCTGCCGGCGGCGACGATGTCGGTGTCGCTGCAACGCAACGCGCGCGTCGAGATCGGAGGCCCGATCCGTCTCAGACACAAACGGCGTGGGCC
>Ga0255047_10000901_pt1 | contig 23436 bp, 21 predicted proteins | sample JV7_2_1_MG_FD_183640 | JGI IMG/M metagenome (GOLD analysis project Ga0255047, IMG submission 183640) | Seawater microbial communities from Jervis Inlet, British Columbia, Canada - JV7_2_1 | ecosystem: Environmental > Aquatic > Marine > Inlet | place: Canada: British Columbia | collected 2016-10-06 | reverse complement strand
CCTCCAGCATCTCAACATCGATCGTCCGCTGCGTTCCTTCTTCGTCGGGAACGAGCAGGATCGCGCCACTGAGCTGCGGGAGCGGTTGGCCGATGGCGCCACCGTTGCGCTCGTCAGCGACGCCGGCACTCCGGGGATCGCTGACCCGGGGGTGGCCGCAGTACGAGCTGCCCGAGAGGCCGGGGCCACGGTGACCGTCGTCCCCGGTCCGAGCGCAGTGACAACGGCGCTCGCCGGGTCCGGGCTCGGCGGCGACCGCTTCGTCTTCGATGGCTTTCTCCCCCGTTCCGGGACGGAGCGCTCCGACCGGCTGGCCGCGCTCGCCACCGAGCGGCGCACGATCGTCCTGTTCTCCGCCACCCGTCGGGTGCACGAAGACCTCGCAGACCTCGCCGCCGTCCTGGGAGCGGATCGCCTGGTCACCGTGGGCCGGGAACTCACGAAGGTCCACGAGGAGTTGTGGAGCGGCCTCCTCGGTGCCGCCGCGCTGCGTTGGGCTGAAGATGCCAGGGGCGAGTTCACCATCGTCATCGCCGGTGCCCGGATCGAGGCTCCCAGCATGGAGACGGCGCTCGCCGCGGTCGCCGCGGAACGCGCAGACGGCGTACGTCTGTCGGCTGCGGTGCGGTCGGTTGCCGCAACGCTCGGCGTCAGCAGGCGCCACCTCTACGAAGCAGCACTGCGCGCCACCGACCACTGATCAGGGGTCGGTGATCTCCGCTCGGCACGTGGGACACAGGCCGCGGCCGCGGAACGCGGTGACCCCTTCGGTGGCATCGCAGAAGACACAGCTCGCCTCCAGCTTGCGCAGCACGATGGCGTCGTTCTCGACGCCGATGGCGAGCTCATCGCCCTCGCGGATGTTGAAGAGGCGTCTCGTTTCGGCAGGAACGACGATGCGCCCGAGGTCGTCGATCTTGCGAACCATGACGGTGTCCACTAGTGAACCTCCAAGCGGTGGCCACGTGGCAGTGACCCTGCGCGCAGCATACCCCCGGCTCCACGGGCCGCTTCCCGTCGCTCCGGAGGCGATGGGGGCCGGTACCATCGCCGCACCGTGACGTCCCGTGAATCCCGCAAGATCCTGGTTGCCGTGGCGTGGCCCTACGCCACCGGCTCGCTCCACCTCGGTCACATCGCCGGGGCGTACCTGCCTCCTGACATCTTCGCCCGGTACCATCGAGCGGTCGGCAATGACGTGCTGATGGTGTCGGGGTCTGACACGCACGGCACCCCCATCACCGTCAAGGCGGATGCCGAAGGCATCACACCGCAAGAGGTCATCGACCGTTACCACCCACTATTCCTGGAGTACTGGGAACGGCTGGGGATCGCCTTCGATCTGTTCACCACGACAGATACCCCGACGCATCATCTCGTCGCCCAGAACTTCTTCATGCGTCTGCTCGAGAACGGCTACCTGTATCGCAAGGTCGTCGAGCAGTTCTACGACGAGGAGGTCGGCAGATTCCTCCCCGATCGCTACATCGAGGGCACCTGCCCACACTGCGGCTACGTGCATGCACGAGGCGATCAATGCGACAACTGCGGACGAACGCTGGATCCGACCGACCTGATCGATCCGAAGAGCAAGCAATCCGGAGTCGTCCCAGTGCTGCGGGAAACCGAGCACTACTACTGGAAGTTGAGTGCGTTTTCCGAGCCGATGCTCGACTGGCTGAAAGGTCGGCACGGCTGGCGGCCGCACGTGGTCAACTTCGCCATCGGCATGGTCGAGGACGGCCTCCACGATCGTGCGTTCACCAGAGACCTGGATTGGGGGATCGCGCTTCCGGTGGAGGACCTCGGCCCCGGGAAGTCGATCTACGTGTGGTGGGAGGCTGTGATGGGCTACTTCTCGGCACCCCAGGAATGGGCTGCCCTGCAGGGAACCCCTGAGGCCTGGCGCGACTGGTGGGAGAACCCGGACGCTGAGACCTACTACTTCGTCGGCAAGGACAACATCCCGTTCCACGCTGTGTACTGGCCGGCGCTGCTGATGGGGCACGGCGGGCTCAACCTGCCGACGAACGTCCCGGCGAACCAGTATGTGACCTTCGGAGGGCACAAGGCGTCGAAGTCGATGGGAGTTGGCCGCGCCCTGGAATGGTATCTCGACCACTTCGAACCGGACGCGCTGCGCTATGCCATCGCGATCAACTTTCCCGAGAGCAACGACACCGATCTGTACGACGACGAGATGGCAAGGCGGATCAACGACGAGCTGGTGGCGACGTGGGGAAACCTAGTCAATCGCGTCGTGGCGATGACCGACCGCTACTTCGCCGGCGAGGTGCCCGAGCCCGGGGACCTCGACGACGTGGACCGGGCGATCCTCGACTCCCGCAGCGAAACCCTGGCCGAGGTTGGCGAGCTCATCGAGGCCGCCAAACTGCGCGCCGGCCTGCAACGCGCCATGGCGGCAGCCCAGGCGGTCAACGTGTACCTCAACGAGCGCGAACCGTGGAAGACCGCCAAGACGGATATGACACGCACCGGGACCACGCTGTGGGTGGGCCTCAACGCCATCTGCTCCATCGCGGTGGCCTTGTACCCGTACCTGCCATTCACCGCGCCCGTGGTGCTCGGCGCGATGGGCCACGAGGGTCCGGTGTCCTGGTCGCTGCGTGACGTCGCGGCGGGGACCACGCTGGGCGCTCTGGGTCCGCTCTACGCCAAGGTGGAGCTGTCCGAGGACGATGACTGACACCTCGTGGGTGGACAGCCACTGCCACCTGTACCTGCATCCAGACGATCCCAGCGCGGTGCTCGAACGTGCCGCCGTGCGCGGCGTCCGCTGGGTCATGTGTCCTGGCGTGGACATCGCCTCGAGCAAGCAGGCGCGTGCGCTGGCCGCCGCATTTCCTGAGACGGTGCGCTGGAGCGCCGGCCTCCACCCCCACGAAGCCAACCGGTGGAGCACCGAAGCCGACGACCTCGCCGATCTTGCGGCAGAGGCCGCTGCGGTCGGGGAGTGCGGGCTCGACTTCTATCGGAACCTGGCGCCGCGGGACGCCCAGATCGTCGCGTTTCGCGCGCAGCTCGAGTTGGCGGCCACACTCGACAAACCGATCATCGTCCACTGCCGGGACGCCTTCGCCGATGTTCACGACCTGTTGGAGGCAGCCGCCTTCGGAGAGCGCGCGGTGCTCCACTGCTGGACCGGAGGGGCGCGCTGGACCAAGCGGTTCGCTGCCCTCGGGGTGACGTTCTCGTTCGCCGGGCCGCTCACGTATCCCACTGGAGAGACGCTGCGGCTGGCCGCCGTTCACGCTCCGCCGGAACGCACGATGCTCGAAACCGACACGCCGTATCTCACACCGGAGCCGCACCGAGCAGACCGGAACGAACCTGCCCTCTTGCCGCTGACGGGGGCCGCGCTCGCCGACGTGTGGGGGACGGATCTCGCGGCGGTGGCTGCGTCGACTGCAGCGGTGGCCACCCGGATCTTTGGAGCGCCCCAGTGAGCAGGCAAACCCGCCGAGACGTGACCGACCTCCTTGCCAGGCACGGTCTTTCGCCGAGGAAGCGGTACGGACAGAACTTCCTCGCGGACGCCAACATCGTCGCCAGGATCGTGCGTACGGCACGCGTCGGGCCGACGGACCGGGTCGTCGAGGTGGGAGCCGGGACGGGGGCGTTGACGGTGGCGCTCGCCGACACCGGCGCCACCGTGGTCGCGTACGAGCTCGATCGTTCCCTTGTTCCTGTGCTCGAAGAGGCACTGGCCGGGTACACGGTCGATCTGCGAATGCGCGACGCGGCCGACGGCCTGTCGTCCGAGCTCGCGGGGTCGACGTGGACGATGGTCGCCAACCTGCCATACAACGTCGGAACCGGGATCGTCCTCGACGCGCTGCGGGCCGGAGGTCCTATCGACCGGTTCGTCGTGATGGTGCAACGCGAGGTCGCCGACCGGCTGCTTGCCGCACCGGGAACCCGAGCCTACGGCGTGCCTTCCGTGACGTTGGCGCTCCACGCCAAGGCCCGTCTCGCATTCACGGTTGCGCCCCAGGTGTTCGTACCGCCGCCTCAGGTCGACTCCGCGGTGCTCGAGATCGATCGCTCGCCGGCGGACCCGCGAGCCGCTGAGGCGATCGTGATCGCCGCTGCGGCGTTCGGGCAGCGCAGGAAGATGCTGCGCCGATCGCTCGCCGGCGTCTTCGGCGATCCGCTCGCCGCCCTCGAAGCTGCAGATCTCGATCCGACGGCGCGAGCCGAGAGCGTCGCTCCCGAGGGCTGGCTCGGTCTCGTGGGTTCGTCGTGAGGATCACCGCGTTCGCCAAACTCAACCTGAGCCTCCGCGTCTCTTCGGCGGGCGCCGATGGGTATCACCCGGTGCGCGGGCTGTTCCAGTCGATCTCCCTCGCCGATGTGGTGACCGTGGTGGACGCCGACCGGGATTCCATCGTCGTGTCAGGCGGCTGGGCACCCGAAGACGAATCGAACCTCGCCTGGCAGGCCGTTGCTGCGGTGCGGACGGTCGGAGCGAATGGCGGCCCCGTCGCGCTCACCATCGACAAGGCCATCCCGTCCGCCGCCGGGCTGGGAGGCGCCAGTGCCGACGCCGCCGCGGCCCTGATCGCTGCGGGGAGCGTGCTGCGGGTGAGCCACGACGAGCTCCGCACGATCGGTCCCCGGTTGGGATCGGACGTCCCGTTTGCGATGGTCGGTGGCACGGCGCTGGTTGCGGGCCTGGGGGAACAGGTGGCGCCGCAGCCAGCCCTCACAGGGTTCGCCGTCGCTCTCGTGGTGCCACCCCTCGAACTGGAGACGGCTCGGGTGTATCGAGCGTGGGACGAGCTCGGCGAGCCCCGCGGCCCGTCCGTGGCCGGTGCCGACGTGCCGCCGGCCCTGCGGGGCTACACCCCTCTGCACAACGATCTGTATCCGGCAGCCGTCGCCGTCGCGCCACAGATCGAGGAGTGGCGGGCAGAGCTGGCAGAGCGGTGGGGCGCCCCCGTGATGATGACCGGCAGCGGATCGGCGCTGTTCACCCTGTTCCCGACGGAGGACGAGGCGGCCGGTGCCGCCGACGATGTGCCCGTTGGGGCCCGGTTCGCCGCCGCCTGCAACCCGGTCGACCGTGGCTGGCAGGAGGAATGATCGTTCCGGCCCACCGGGTTGTTGTTCTTGCGTAACGAGACGGCGTATATCGCCGCGCTCTTACGCAAGAACGAGACGTCAGTCGCGCAGTGCGGTCATGATCGCCGCCATCACGTCGGGGCCGTGGCCCTCGGGGCGCGTGTAGAAGCTGACCCGGTCGACGACGTCGCCGAAGCGCTCTCGGATTCCGGCGCCGACCGCACCAGGAGTACCGACCACGGCGAACGCGTCGAGGATCTCATCGTCGATGGCGTTCGCCATCTCGTGCCACTCGCCGCGTTTGGACATGGCGTTGAGCTCGCCCTGGAGGTCGCCCCAGCCGTGGTGATCGAGCACCCCTCGGTACGCCGGAGTCGATCCGTAGAAGGCGATCTGCTGACGGACCGCCAGCGCAGACGCCGCCATCTCCTGATCGTCTGCCCCCGTGACCACGAACACCGGAAGCGACATTTCGAACGAGGACCGGTCCCTCCCCGTGGCCGCCAGGGTCTCCTCGACGATGGGAACGGTGACGGAACGGACGTAGTCCTCCGTGGTGAACCCGTGCGCCAGGAGCCCGTCTGCGACCTCTGCGGATACGGCGGTCATGCGGGGACCGACCGCGGCTACGAAGATCCTCGCCCTGCCGTGGGGGTTGGGACCCGGATTGAAGAACGGCGTCATCAGCGTGTGGGTGTAGAAATCTCCGCGAAAGCGCAGTCGCTCTCCGGTCTCCCAGGCGTCCCAGATGGCATGGATTGCCTGGATGAACTCCTTCATGCGGGCTGCGGGGCGTGACCACTCCATGGAGAACCGCATCGTGATGTGGGCCTTGATCTGCGAGCCGAGCCCGAGGATGAACCGGCCGCCGGAGTGGGCCTGCAGGTCCCACGCCGTGTGCGCCACCGTCATCGGGTTCCGGGCGAACGCAACCGCGATGCCGGTTCCCAGATCGACCCGAGAGCTGTGTTCTGCTGCGATCACATGAGGCAGGAAGGGGTCGTGCTGCGTCTCCGCCGTCCAGTAGCCGTCGTATCCCGCCGCTTCGATGGTGGCGACGACATCGCCGACGGACCCGAGGTCCTGGGCGAGTGTCTGGTAGTCGATCTTCGCTGGCCCTGCAGCCACGTGAGCCTCCGTATGCCGGTTTGCGCCGCATCCTACGGACTGCTCCCGGCCGAAGCCCGAGTAGCCGATACACTTCCGCGTCCCGAGTGGGGGGTGGTGTAACTGGCAGCACAGGTGGTTTTGGTCCATCCAGTACGGGTTCGAGTCCTGTCCCCCCAGCTGAGCAACGCAAGAGCGGAGTAACGCGCATGACCACGTCGGCCATCGTCCTCGCTGCTGGCAAGGGCACGCGCATGAACTCGGACCTCGCCAAGGTCCTCCACACCGTCGCCGGCCGCTCGCTCCTGGGCTGGATCCTGGCTGCGGCGGAGCCGATCGGGTTCGACGCCGTGGTTGCGGTCATCGGCCACCAGCACGAGGCAGTCGCGGCAACACTCCCCGAAGGGATCACCGCCGCGGTGCAGGAACCGCAGAACGGCACGGGAGACGCCGCCAGGGTCGGACTCGATGCGCTTGCAGACACCGGGGGAACGGTTGTCGTCCTGCCCGGTGACATGCCGCTCTTGACGGCAGATACCGTGCGCGCTCTGCTCACTCACCACACTGCAGCCGGCGCAGACGCGACAGTGCTCACCGTGGAGATGGACGATCCGCACGGCTACGGCCGGGTCGTTCGGAGCGCATCTGGGGTGACTGCGATCGTCGAGGAGCGCGATGCCGACGCTACGCAGCGGGCCATCCGCGAGGTCAACACGTCGGTGTACTGCTTTTCCGCGGACTCCCTGACGACGGCGCTGCAGCGCCTCGGCACCGACAACAGCCAGGGCGAGTACTACCTCACAGACGCCATCGCGATCATCGCAGGAAGCGGCGGCAGGGTCGCTGCGGTCTCCGCCCCTGCGATCGAGGGCACAGGAGTCAACTCCCATGCCCAGTTGGCAGCAGCGGGTGCGGTGCTCCGTTCCCGGATCAACGATGACCTGATGCATGCCGGGGTTGCCATGGTCGATCCCGCCCGGGTCTACGTCGATGCGGGTGCACAGGTCGCAGCGGGTGCGGTGCTGCTCCCGGACACCTTCTTGGACGGGCGCTGCTCGGTGGGGTCCGGTGCGGTCGTCGGCCCCGCGGTACAGGCCGCCAACACATCGATCGGCGAGGGAGCCGCGGTGCGTTACTCGGTCCTCGACGGCGCCATCGTTGGGCCCGGAGCGAACGTCGGCCCCTTCACCTACCTGCGGCCAGGGGCCGCACTGGCGGATTCGACCAAGGCGGGGGCATTCGTCGAGATCAAGAACTCCACCGTGGGCCCCCGATCCAAGGTTCCGCACCTGTCGTACATCGGGGACGCCTCGATTGGAGAGGACACGAACATCGGAGCCGCCACGGTCACGGTCAACTACGACGGGTTCGAGAAGCACCGCACCGTCATCGGCGATCGGGTGCGCATTGGATCGGACACCATGCTGGTGGCCCCGGTGTCGGTGGGGGACGACGCCTACACCGGAGCGGGCTCGGTGATCACCCACGATGTCGCCCCGGGAGCGCTCGGAATCGAACGTTCGCCGCAGAAGGAGGTCCCGGGCTACGCTGCTCGCAGGCGCCGTCGAGCGGAAGCTGACGAGAGGTAGATATGGAGCTGCCTGGCCGGAAGCGGCTGATGGTGTTCTCTGGCTCGGCCAACGAACCCCTCGCCAGAGAGGTTGCCGACATCCTCGGTGTCGGTCTCGGTGGCGTTGAACGGTCGGTGTTCGCCAACGGCGAGATCTACATCCATTTCACCGAGAGCGTGCGCGGCGCCGACTGCTTCGTCATCCAGAGCCATTCGCACCCGGTCAACTTCCACGTGATGGAGCAGCTGATCATGATCGACGCCCTGAAGCGGGCGTCCGCCAAGCGCATCACCGCCGTGGTGCCCTTCTACGGCTACGCCAGACAGGACAAGAAGGGCCGGCCACGTGAACCGATCTCGGCGAGGCTCATGGGTGACCTGTTCATGACCGCAGGAGCAGACCGCGTGGCCTCCGTGGACCTGCACACCGGCCAGATCCAGGGCTTCGTCGATGCTCCATTCGACGCTCTCACCGCACTGCACCTGTTCACGAACTACATCGATGACATGGTGGATGGAGACACCACGATCGTTTCCCCAGACTCAGGCCGCGTGAAGCTGGCTGCCCGCTACGCCGGGCACATCGGCGCCCAGGTCGCTTTCGTCCACAAGCAGCGGCGCAACGACGAGCGCAACCAGGTGGCTGCCCTCGTCGTTGTGGGTGACGTCGACCAGCGCCACTGCGTGATCGTCGATGACATGATCGACACTGCGGGCACGGTGGTGGCCGCTGCCGACCTGCTGAAGGAGCGCGGAGCGTTGAGCGTCCGCGTGTTCGCCACGCACGGCGTGCTGTCTCCGCCTGCCGTCGACCGGTTGAAGAACGCTCCCATCGAAGAGGTCGTCATCACGAACTCGCTTCCCCTGCCGGATGAGGCTCGTCACCTCGACAAGCTCACCGTGCTGTCGATCGGCTCGATCCTCGCCGGGGCAGTCAACGCGATCTTCACCGATGCCTCGGTGAGCGAGATCTTCAAGGGCGAGAACATCTGACGTCGACGACGGTTCGGCGCCCATGACCACCGAGGCAGCCGCCGCCCTGGCGTTCCGCATCCACGAGCGGTTCGTCGAGTATCGCAGACGGTTCGACTCGATCACGCTGCGAGCCAGGCCCCGCTTCGAGGGGCGCGACTGGCGGGCGTTCGAGCGAGACATCGTCGAGAGGATCGACGTGTACGAATCGACCGTCGCCGCAGCGCTGGCCGAGGTCCGCACCGATCTCGGCAACGCGGCGCACGAGCGGCACCTGTGGAACGACGCCAGGGAGGTGTTCGCCAGATTGATCACGACTCGCGACGATCCTCAGCTGGCCGCGACCTACTTCAACTCGGTCACTCGCCGGGTGTTTGCGACGACGGGGGTCGATGCCGCGATCGAGTTCCTAGGGGAGCCGGCGATGCCCCCGCCTGGTGAGGGAGGTCTCATCGAGCAGATCGAACTGACGGGCGGTCCTGACGCAGTGATCGACACGCTCGTCCGCCACCGGCGGTTCCAGGCAACCTGGGCCGACCGCCACCGGGACATCACCGCGGGCGGAGCTGCCCTGGGAAGGGCGCTCGCCGAGCATGGCATCACAGGCGGGGTGGTCGAGGTCCTCGTACCGACCTTCTATCGAGGCCACGGAGCGTACGTGGTCGGTCGGGTGTGCGCCGGCGATCGGGTGCTGCCGCTGGCGCTCGCCATCCACCACGACCGCACCGGCCTGTACCTCGGTGCCGTCCTGACCAGCAGCGATGACCTGTCGGTTCTCTTCAGCTACACCCATCGCGAGTTCATGGTGCGCACCCCGGACCCCGGTGCGATGATCGCCTTCATCTCGTCGCTCGTGCCCCATCGCCGGGTGTCTGAGCTCTACACGGCGATCGGCCTGCGTAAGCATGGCAAGACCGAGCTGTTCCGGGATCTGTGGTCCCATGTGACGACCACGCCCGACCATTTCGTGCGGGCGCCGGGGATCCCGGGCCTGGTGATGATCGTCTTCACCCTCGATCAGTACGACATGGTGTTCAAGGTCATTCGTGACCACTTCCCGCCCCAGAAGTCGGTCACTCCGCCAGAGGTCAGGGAGAAGTACGCCATCGTGTCCCGCCACGACCGGGCCGGCCGGCTCATCGATGCCCAGGAGTTCCGCGGGCTGTCGTTCCCAGCCGACCGATTCGACGAGGCGTTGCTGGACGAGCTGCTGACCGAAGCCGCACGAACGGTGCAACTCGTCGGCACCGAGGTCCGGATCGACCGGGCGTACATCGAGCGCCAAGTCGTCCCGCTCGACGTCTTTCTACGCGACGCTGCTCCAGATGCTGCGGCGGGCGCCATCGTCGAGTACGGCACAGCGATCAAGAACCTTGCAGCCACGAACGTCTTCCCCGGTGACATGCTCATCAAGAACTTCGGCGTCACCCGCAGGGGGAGGGTGGTGTTCTATGACTACGACGAGCTGTCGCTGCTGACCGACTGCAACTTCCGGAAACTGCCGATCGCGGAGCACCCGCACGACGAGATGGCCGAGACACCCTGGTTCGGTGTCGGAGGAGGCGACATCTTCCCCGAGGAGTTCCGGTCGTTCCTCGGGGTCGGTCCCGAGCTGCGAGCCGTGTTCGAGGATCGTCACGGTGACCTCTACGACGTGGATTTCTGGCACCGGGTCCAGGAGCGCATTCGGCGTGGCGAGACCATCGAGGTCTTCCCCTACCGGCGGAGCGCCGCGCTCTAGGCTGCGCCCGTGGAGAGCCACGTCGTCGAGCTGCACACCGGTCGCACCCGCGGCGTGTTCGACATCACGGATGAGGTCACTGCGTTCGTGTCTGGCCGCGGCGACGGGCTGGTCAACGTCTTCGTCCCGCACGCCACAGCCGGCGTCGCCATCATCGAGGTCGGCGCCGGGAGCGACGCCGACCTCCTCGACCGGATCGACGACTTGCTTCCGCGCGACGACGACCGCTACCGCCACCGCCACGGCAGCCCCGGCCACGGCGCCGATCATGTGCTGCCTGCCCTGGTTGCCCCCAGTGTCACGGTGCCCGTCGTCGGCGGCAGACCCGCGCTCGGTACCTGGCAGTCGATCGTCGTCGTCGATCCCAACCAGGACAACCTGACGCGGTCGGTGCGCCTCACGTTTGTCTAGCCGCCCGGCACGCTGCGCGGTCAGAACTCAGATCGCTCGGCTCCGCCCTTCGCTGGCAGAAACCAGACAGATCCGAGAATCTGGGGCTCTGGGCTCGGCCTCTCTTTGGAACTACCGGCCGCCGTCTCGTACACTTTCGGGACCTCTCGAGGAGTTCTTCCATGCAACAGGAGATGCTGCGCGCCGAGGCGCGCATCGAGGCCGGAACCCGTCCTGCCAAGCGACTGCGCCGTTCCGGCAGGGTTCCTGCGGTGGTCTACGGCCGCGGTCTCGATACCGTCCCGGTGTCGGTCGACTCGCGCGAACTGTCCGCTGTGCTGCGCACCGATGCGGGATTCAACGCCCTCATCAACGTGGAGGTCGAGGGCGCCGACACGGTGCTCACGGTTGCCCGTGAGGTGCAGCGCGATCCCGTGCGCGGCGCCATCACCCATCTCGACTTCATCATGGTGTCGCTCGACGTGGAGATCGAGGCCGAGGTGGCGATCGACTTCATGGGAACTCCGGTCGGGATCAAGGACGGCGGGTTCGTCGAAACGATCGCGGCGACCATCATGATCCATGCGCTGCCGACGGCGATTCCCTCCTCGATCGAAATCGACATCTCCGAGCTCGACATCGGCGACACGATCAAGGTGAGCGACCTTCCCGATCTCGAAGGCGTCGAGTACCTCGCAGACGACGATGCCCCCCTGGCGAGCGTTGTTCTCCCTGCGGTGGTCGAAGAGCCCGAGCCAGAGGAACTGCTCGAAGGCGAAGAGGGCGAGGAGGGCGTTCCGACCGAGGAAGGCGCCGCCGAGTCTGCTGCCGGACCGGCAGACGGCGAGGGCGAAGGACAGGGCTGACCCCCGGTTTCATGCGACTCCTCGTCGGGCTCCGCAATCCCGGATCGGATTACGAAGGCTCCCGGCACAACGTTGGTGGAGTCACGGTGGCCCGGCTCGTCGCCGACGCCGGCGGACGGCTCAAGCGGGCTCCGCGTTTCATCCGTGCCGACGTTGCCGAGGTCCGCATCGATGGGACTCGCGTCGTTCTGGCCGTTCCCCGAACGTTCATGAACGAATCAGGCGCCGCGGTCGCACCGCTGGTGCGCTATTTCAAGGCGGAACCGGCTGAGCTCCTCGTCATTCACGACGACATCGATCTCCCCTTCGCCAAGCTCCGTGTTGCCGAGGGCGGCGGAGCCGGAGGCAACAACGGGGTGCGTTCCGTGATCCAGTCGCTCGCCAACCCAGACTTCTGGCGTCTCAAGATCGGAGTCGGCCGGCCTCCTGGTCGCATGGATCCCGCCGACTACGTGCTGCGCCGGTTCAGTAAGGTCGAGCACCCCGAGATCGAGGATGCCATCGAGCGGGCATGTTCGGTCGCCGCCACCTTCGTGGCGGAGGGGGGTGACGCCGCCAGGCAACAGGCCGGTGCGTCCAACATCGACTGAGGAGGACACGCGTGCCGGATTTCGTCGGTGCCATCGACTCGGGCACGACGAGCTCACGCTTCGTCGTCGTGGACGGCGCCGGGCGCTTCGTGGCGATGGCGCAGCGAGAGCACGAGCAGATCTATCCCCGGCCGGGATGGGTGGAACACGACCCGGTCGAGCTCTGGGAGAACACGGTCGCCGTCATCGACGAGGGCCTGACCGCCGCAGGGCTCACACCTCGAGACCTCGCCGCCGTCGGGATCACGAATCAGCGGGAGACGACCGTGGCCTGGTCCAAGTCGACTGGCCTTCCTGCGGGGAATGCCATCGTCTGGCAGGACACGCGCACGGCTGCTGTGTGTCGCGAGCTCGGCGGTTCCGAGGGACCTGGGAGGTATGCGAACCTCACAGGACTGCCCCTGGCGACCTACTTTGCCGGACCGAAGATGCGGTGGCTTCTGGACAACGACGCCGACGTTGCCCGCCTTGCCGCTGCAGGCGACCTCGCCTTCGGGACGGTCGACTCGTGGGTTGCCTGGAACCTGGTGGGCCGCCACGTCACCGACGTCACGAATGCGTCGCGCACGATGTTGATGGATCTCGAGACGCTGTCGTGGGCGCCAGAAGCGCTGACCGGGATCGGCGTCCCCGCCGAGACCCTCGCCGAGATCGTTCCCTCATCGGCGGTCATCGCCAGATGCGCCGGCGTGCTCGCCGGAGTGCCGCTGGCGGGAATCCTCGGAGATCAACAGGCGGCGCTGTTCGGGCAGGCGTGCTACCGGCCGGGACAGGGCAAGAACACGTACGGCACAGGGTGCTTCATGTTGCTCCACACCGGGGAGAGCCCGGTCCGATCAGCGAACGGGCTCCTCACGACCGTGGCGTATCAGCTGGGCGAATCGCCTGCGCAATACGCCCTCGAGGGCTCGGTGGCGATCGCAGGCGCCGCGGTGCAATGGCTGCGCGACAATCTCGGCCTGATCGCGGAGGCCGCGGAGGTCGAGGCCCTCGCCGCGAGCGTCACCGACAATGGCGATGTGTACTTCGTGCCCGCCTTCTCCGGTCTGTTCGCTCCCCACTGGCGCGACGATGCCCGCGGCGTGATCGCCGGTCTGACCCGGTACGCCACCAAGGCCCACCTCGCGCGGGCGACCCTCGAAGCGGTGGCCTACCAGACGGCTGACGTCGTTGCGGCCATGGAGGCAGACGCCGGTGTCACGTTCGACACCCTCAAGGTGGACGGAGGCATGGTCGTCAACGAACTCCTGATGCAATTCCAGGCAGACGTTCTCGGCGTACCGGTGGTGCGGCCGACCATCGTCGAGACCACAGTGCTCGGAGCGGCCTATGCGGCCGGGCTCGCCACCGGTGTGTGGGCAGACACTGCAGAGCTCGAGGAGCATTGGGACGAGGATTGTCGCTTCGTGCCTGCCATGGAGCAGGCGGAACGCGCGAGGCTCACGGCATCGTGGTCCCGGGCCGTCGACAAGGCGAAGGGCTGGATCACCGAGTGAGCATCCCGAATCTCCTCGCCGTCGCCCGATTGGCCCTGACGCCCGTCGCGATGGTGCTGATCTTGCGCTCTGAGCCGGCCAGCACCACGGCCATCGTCGCCGCGGTCGTGTTCGTGATCGCTGCGCTGACCGACCTCCTCGATGGCTATCTCGCCAGGCGCTGGCGCATCACCACGACGGTAGGTGCCTTCCTGGACACCGTTGCCGACAAGATCCTCGTGGCGGGAGCGCTGCTGGCCCTCGTGGAGGTCGGAGCAACCTCGTCCTGGGTGGCGATCCTGATCATCGGCAGGGAGATCGCGATCATGGGCCTGCGCAGCGTCGCCGCCCTCGACCAGTCGACGGTGCCACCGAGCATCTGGGGGAAGAGCAAAGCGGTGGTGCAGTTCACGGCGATCACACTGGCGATCCTGCGTCTCGATCTCGCGATCGGCCCGTGGCGGGTCGATCAATGGGCGATGGCGATCGCCGTGGTGGTCACGCTCCTGTCCGCTGGGGACTACTTCGCCAAGTTCCGCTCCGCGCTGTCTCCGCGTTCCAAGGGCAACTGACGTGCCTGCCTTCGTGACGGGTGGCTCCGGGTTCGTCGGCGGCGACCTCGTTCGCAGTCTCGTGGCAGACGGGATCGAGGTGCGGGCCCTGGCCCGAAGTGCCCCAGCGGCCGAGCGGATCGCCACAGCAGGCGGGGGGGTGGTGTCTGGAGATGTGTTCGCCGGCGACGCGCTCGCCGAGGCCATGCGCGGCTGCGATGTGGTCTACCACGTGGCAGGCATCAATCAACTGTGCCCGCGCGATCCGGCTGCGCTGTATCGAGTCAACGTCGACGGCACGTACCGGGTCGTGGCCGCAGCCGCCCGGGCCGGCGTGCCGCGGGTCGTGGTCACCTCCTCGGCGGCGGCCATCGGCGAGCCCCGCGGTGTGGTTGCGACCGAGGACACCGAACACTCAGGCAGGTTCGTATCGCACTACGCCCGATCGAAGAAGCTCGGCGAGGATGCCGCCTTCGCCGCCGGGAGGCGCTTCGGCATCGACGTGATCGCGGTCAACCCCTCGTCGGTGCAGGGCCCCGACCGGACCGACGGCTCGGCGCGGCTGCTGCACGCTGCCGTGCGTACCCGGTGGCCGCTGATCGTCGACACGACGGTGTCGCTCGTGGACATCTCCGATTGCACGGAGGGTCACCGCGGGGCCGCGCAGCGCGGGCGCCCTGGACGCCGGTATCTGCTGTCTGGTGGTGCTGCGACGCTGGCGACCATCGTTGGCTGGTTTGGTGAAGTCACCGGGCGGACTCATCGGCCGATCACCATTCCCCGCTGGTTGCTGTCTTCCGGGACCCCGCTCCTGTGGCTCGGCCACCGCGTGGCGGGTGGCGAGGTCTGCCCCGAGCTGGTGGCGACCCTGCTCCACGGCCACATCGTCGATGGCTCCCGAGCGACCAGGGAGCTGGGGCTGGACTACACCCCGCTCACCGCCACGGTACGGCGCGCCGCCGGTGGATCGGCCGTTCGCGCTCGACTCCCGAAGCCCCGTACGCTCCGCTCCTCGTGACCCAGCACCTCTCCGTCAACGCACCGCTGGCGCCGCTGTTGCGTCGATGGCACCCGGATCTCGACCCGCAGATTCCCGGCCGGCACGTGGTGCCGCCCCCGCTCCGGCCGTTGCTCCTCGCCGCGCTGGCGGGCCGCTCGGAGCGCCCGGTGCTGGCGATCGTCTCCGGGGAGCGCGCCGCAGAAGAGCTGGCAGAGGACGTTGCGTTGTTCACGGTCGACGTCCACCACCTGCCTGCATGGGAGACCCTGCCCTTCGAGCACGTGTCGCCAAACATCGTCACGATGGCGCGCCGCATCGAGGCGAGGCATCACCTCGCTTCCGGCGACCCGGGCGTCGTCGTGGCTTCGGTGCGTGCGACTGCTCAGCGCGTCAGCCCTTCCCCAGTTGCGCCCCTCGCTGTGACGACCGGCGTTTCGCACGACTTCGACACCCTGGTTGGCCGTCTCGCCGGAAGCGGATACACCAGAACCGACCGGGTCGAGGCCCGGGGTGAGTTCGCCATCCGCGGCGGCATCATCGACGTGTACCCCGCACATGCCGGCCATCCGGTCCGGCTCGATTTCTGGGGTGACGAGATCGAAGCGATTCGTGCGTTCTCGGTTGCCACCCAGCGTTCCGATGACGAACTGGCGGAAGTGGCCATCTTCCCCGCGCGTGAGGTGCTGGTCGACGACGCCATGGCGAACACGGCTCGCACCCTCGCGGCTACGGCGCCGTGGGCGGCGACGACGTGGGATCGAATCGCCGAGCGCATCCATTTCCAGGGGCTCGAGTCGTGGCTCCCCTGGCTGGCGCCGGAACACACCCTCCTCGACGGACTGGACGCGGCAGTCGTGGTGTTCGATCCGGCACGGGCGGAGGACCGGGTCACCGACCTCATTCGAGAGGAGGCCGATCTGGCGGCTGCCCTCGCCGCAACCTGGGGCTCGGATGCACCGGAGGCCGGCGACCACCCCTCCCTGTATCTCCCCCTCGACCTCGACCAGCGCGAGGTGGTACTTGCCCCACCGCTGCCCTCGGCTCCGGGCCAGGCGGCGTACGAGGTCGCCGGGTTCGATGCCATCCCGGGAAACGCCGAATCGGTTGCCACCGCCATCAACCAGCTGGCCGGCCGCGGCATCGACGTCGTCGTCGCCATGGATGGCGAGGCCGCGTCTGTCAGGGTCGGGCGGCTGCTGGCAGAAGCCGGCGCAGGCCTCCCGGTGCAGGACCGGCTCGATGCGGTGTCGTCCGCGGTGATACCGATCGGCATCCACACCGGCTTCGTCTTTCCCGCGATCGGTGCCGCCGTCGTCGGTGAGGTGGAGGTCGCCGGAAGGCGTCGCGCCCACCGGGCGTCCCGGAGACGCCCTCGACGTGAGGTCGGCGAGGTATACCGCGACCTCAGGCCTGGCGACTACGTCGTTCACCATCACCACGGCATCGGCCGCTTCGAGGGTCTGGTGCACCGCACCATGGCCGGTGTCGAGCGCGACTACCTGCTCGTGGAGTATGCAGCAGGCGACAAGCTCTACGTGCCGACCGATCAGCTCGCCGCGATCCAGCGGTACAGCGGAGGAGAGCAACCTCGCCTGTCGCGCATGGGCGGCACGGATTGGTCGCAGGCGCGCAGCAAGGTACGTAAGGCCGTCGCCGCCGTCGCCGAGGAGGTCGTCGCCCTGCACCGCACCAGGGCTGCGGCCCCCGGCCGCGCGTTCGGCGCGGACTCGCCGTGGCAGGCGGAGTTCGAAGGAGCGTTCCCCTACGAGGAAACCCCCGATCAGCTGCAGGCGATCGGCGACGTGAAGACCGACATGGAGGCTCCAGGACCGATGGACCGACTCGTGTTCGGCGACGTCGGCTTCGGCAAGACCGAGGTTGCTGTGCGCGCCATGTTCAAGGCCGTTCAGGACGGCACGCAGGCTGCGATGCTCGTCCCGACGACCCTGCTTGCTCAGCAGCACCTCGCCACGTTCGAGGACCGGTTCGAGCCGTTCCCGGTTCGCGTCGAGATGCTCAGCAGATTCCTCACGACCAAACAGCAAGCAGGGGTCGTCTCCGGACTCGCCGCCGGAACCGTCGACGTGGTGGTCGGCACCCACCGGCTGTTGTCTGCCGATGTCGAGTTCGCCCGGCTCGGTCTTCTCGTGATCGACGAGGAGCAGCGGTTCGGAGTGGCCGCCAAGGACCGGCTGAAGGCGCTCAAGGCGTCGGTCGACGTCCTCACGCTCACGGCAACTCCGATCCCGCGGACGCTGGAGATGGCCCTCACCGGCATTCGGGACGTCAGTCACATCCGCACGCCGCCCGAGGATCGTCATCCGATCCTCACCTACGTGGGTCCCCACGACGAGCAGGCAGTATCCGCAGCCATCCGCCGGGAGATGTTGCGCGAGGGCCAGGTCTTCTACGTCCACAACCGGGTCCAATCCATTGACCACGCGGTCGCCAGGCTGCGCGACCTGGTTCCGGACGCGCGCTACGCCATCGCCCATGGACAGATGAGCGAAGGGCAGCTCGAGCAGGTCATGTACGACTTCTGGAGTCGCGCGTACGACGTGCTCGTCGCCACCACCATCATCGAGGCTGGCCTCGATCTGCCGCAGGTCAACACGCTCATCGTCGAGCGCGCCGATCGACTTGGGCTGGCCCAGCTCTACCAGCTGCGAGGGCGCGTGGGACGCTCCAACCAGCGGGCCTATGCCTATCTCTTCCATCCTCAGGAGGAACGCCTGGGCGAGGACGCCTACCGGCGCCTCGAGGCCATCGGCGAGTTCTCCGATCTCGGCTCCGGATTCCAGCTGGCGATGCGGGATCTCGAAATCCGAGGGGCTGGGAGCATTCTCTCCGAAACCCAGTCGGGGCACATCGCAGCCGTCGGATTCGACTTGTACGCCAAGCTCGTCGCCGAAGCCGTCGAGGAGTTGAAGGGGGAGCCGCCTGCAGCAGCTGAGACGCCTGAAGTCCGTATCGACCTGCCAGTCGATGCCCATCTCACCGAGGAGTACGTCCCAGGGACAGACGCCAGACTCGAGGCGTACCGGCGTCTGGCAGCAGCGACGACCCAAGGTGCCGTCGAGGACGTCCGCTCCGAATGGCAGGACCGATTCGGAGATCTGCCTGCGGAGGCCGATGCGCTCATCGCTGTGGCCCTGCTGCGCGTCGAGGCGCTTCGCGTCGGGATCGAAGAGGTGGTGAACATACGCAACGAGGTCAGGATCGCGCCGGTGACGTTGAAGCCGTCACAAGAAGTGAGGCTCGAGCGGGTGATGCGTTCGGCGGTGGTGCGCGGCGACACCCTCTTCATCCCCGCTCCACGTCCTCCCCTGACGGCCGCGGTAACCGACTTCCTTCGTACAATGTGGCCACGAGAGCCGTCTCCGGCCGAACCAGATCCACCGTCGACGGGATCCTGAATGCCCTTCCGCACCCTTGCCCTCATCGGCGCCATCGGCGCCTTGCTGGTGGTCTCGTGCGCCTCGGATGGCGGATCAGCCGCCACGGTCAACGGCGTCGTGATCGCCGAGGGAGACGTCCTTGCGTTGCGCCACTCGTTCGACGATTCGACGGTGGACGGAGAAGCGTTTCGCCAGGACCTCACGCCGCTCATATTCCTCGAAGCCCAGCTGCAGACCGCAGAGGTCGAATTCGGTCTCACCGGTCTCGACGGCGACGAGCGGTTGGCGAACAAGCGGGCGAACATGACCGAGGAAGAGACCAGGGTGTTCGACTCGGTCACTTCGGATCCGGATCGCACCGCAGCCATCGAACCGGTGCTGCTGACGCAGTTCGTGGTCCGCGAGGAGGTCACCAAGGCCCTCTTCGGCGATCCGGCTGCGGCCGCAGAGCTCCTTGCCTCGACACCGGAGCAGGTTTCGCAGGTCTGCGCCCGCCACATCCTTCTCCCGACGGAGTCCGAGGCCGCGGCGGCACGCGAGCGTGTTCTGGCCGGCGAGGACTTCGCCACGGTCGCCTCCGAGGTCAGCCTCGACACCCAGAGCCCCGGCGGCGCCCTGCCGTGTCCATCCAATGCGGCGGCGTACGTGGAGCCGTTCGGCTTCATCGTGGCGACCCAGCCGCTCGGCGAGCTCTCTGCCCCGTTCCTCACCCAGTTCGGGTGGCACATCGCCATCGTCGACGAGCGGGTTGCCCCGAGCTCTCCTGAGGACATCACCGCGGATCCCTTTGCGTACGTCGACCCGATCCTGATCGCCGACCGGTTCTCGATCTGGGTCGACGCCGCCGTCGCCTCTTCGGAGATCGACGTGGCCTCGCAGGTCGGGACCTGGTTCCCAGAGGCCGACGGGATCTTGCCTCCTTCGTGAACGGCCCAGGCCCGCTCACGGTCGTCGGTCCGCTCACCATTGTCGGCCTGGGCCCTGCCGGTCTCGACCGGGTTGGCGCTCCCGCGCGGGAGGCGCTGTTCGAACCAGGAGCTGCGGTGATCGTGCGCACCGCCAGACATCCGGGGTCTGCCGAGTTGGCCGCTCGTCGTTCCGTCACCGTGTGCGACGACCTGTACGACGTGTCGGCGTCGTTCGACGAGGTCTACGAGGCGATCGCCCGGCGGGTCATCGAGACAGCCGAATCCGGATCCGTCGTCTATGCGGTTCCCGGGAGTGCGCTCGTCGGGGAGCGGACGGTGCGGACCCTCCGGGAGTGGGCTGCGGCCCAGAACGTCGCGGTGGTGCTCCATCCCGGCGAATCGTTCCTCGATCTGGCGTGCGCCGCGGTTGATGTGGACCCGATCGGCGACGGTCTCCAGGTCGTCGACGCACGCAGCCTGCCCGATCCCCTTCCGCTGCATCTGCCGACGATGGTGACCCAAGTCGACACACCGCTGGTGGCTGCCGATGTCGCCGTGACACTGGGCCGGGTGCTTGCCGACGACCATCCGGTCACGGTGCTCGATTCGCTGGGCGCCCCGGACGGCTCGGCCACAGAAGTCTCGATTGCCGCACTGGCGTCTGCTGCCGTTGGCCCCCGCACCACGGTGTACGTCGCACCGGCGGCGGTTGGTTGGCATGGACTGGTGGCGACCAACCGGAAGCTGCGCGCTGAGTGCCCTTGGGATCGCAAGCAGACACACCACACGCTGCTCAGTCATCTGATTGAAGAGGCCTACGAGACCGTCGATGCCGTCGGGTTGCTTCCAGCGGATGCCCCCGCCGGCAGTCCGGACTATGGGGCATACGCAGTGGTCGAGGAGGAACTCGGGGATCTGCTCCTCCAGGTCGTGTTCCACGCGACCCTTGCGGCTGAAGCCGGGGCGTTCGACGTCGATGAGGTGGCAGAGGGCATCCGCCGCAAGCTCGTGCGGCGCCACCCTCACGTGTTCGGCGAGGTCGCGGTCGACGGGGCCGCAGACGTCCTCGCCAATTGGGAGGACCTCAAGAACGCAGAAAAGGGCAGGTCGTCACTGATGGATGATGTGCCTGCGGGGTTGCCGGGGACGGCGCGCGCAGACAAGATTCAGCGCCGTGCGGCTGCGGTCGGTTTCGATTGGCAGGAAGCCGGCCCCGTGTACGCCAAGGTCGAGGAGGAACTGGCCGAACTCCGTGCCGCTCCTGACCGAGAGCGCAGGACCGACGAGCTCGGAGATGTCCTGTTTGCGGTCATCAACCTCGCGCGCCACCTCGAGGTGGATCCCGAGATTGCGCTGGCGCGCGCCAGCGACACGTTCGCTCGACGGTTCCGCATGGTCGAAGACCTCGCAGCAGGGCACGAGCTGCGTGCCCTGACGCTCTCCGAGCTCAACGACCTGTGGGACGAGGCGAAGCGCACGGATGCCGCAGCGGGCTGACCGGCAAGACGCTTCCTTCTTGGAGTGTGCGGGTACCCTGCCGCACACCATGGCCGACACCGACATCAGCGCCGTCGTCGCGCGCGAAGTGCTCGATTCCCGCGGGAACCCCACCGTCGAAGCCGAGGTCACCCTCGCCGGAGGGGGATTCGGCAGAGCCATCGTCCCTTCTGGGGCATCGACGGGTGCCCTCGAAGCCACCGAGGTACGCGACGGCGGCTCCCGGTTCGGCGGCAAGGGCGTGCTCGATGCGGTCGGCAACGTGCACGAGGTGATCGCTCCCGCCCTCTCCGGAAGGAACGCCACCCACCAGGAGGGCATCGATCAGCTGCTGCGCGACCTGGACGGCACGCCGAACAAGGCGAAGCTCGGGGCCAATGCGATCCTGGCGGTCTCCCTCGCGGTCTCCCGCGCCGCGGCAGCAGGCGTGGGACTACCGCTGTACCGCTACCTCGGCGGCACGGCCGGCCGTGTGCTGCCGGTTCCGTGCTTGAACGTCCTCAATGGTGGCGCTCATGCCGCCAACAGCGTGGACGTCCAGGAATTCATGCTCGTCCCCGCGGGGCTTCCGAGCTATCGCGAGGCGCTGCGAGCAGGCGTCGAGACCTACCACAGCCTCAAGAAGGTGCTCGCCGGGAGCGGCCTCACGACGAACGTCGGTGACGAGGGCGGCTTCGCCCCAGATCTTCCGGATGACCGCGCCGCGCTCGACCTGCTGGTCGAGGCGATCGAGGCTGCCGGATACGCGGCAGGAACCGATATCGCACTCGCCTTGGACGTGGCGGCGACGGAGCTGTACCGCGCAGGACGCTACGAGCTGTCCGGTGCCCAGCTGACGGCATCCGAGATGGTCGATCACCTCAGTGGCCTCGTCGACGACTACCCGATCGTGTCCATCGAAGACGGTCTCGCTGAGGATGACTGGGACGGCTGGGGGCTCATGACCGAGCGGCTCGGTGCTCGGGTGCAGCTCGTCGGCGACGATCTTCTCGTCACCGACGTCGAGCTCCTCGAACGGGCCATTGCGGACGGCATCGCCAACGCCATCCTCATCAAGGTGAACCAGATCGGTTCGCTGTCTGAGACACTCGCGACGATGGCGACCGCCGAATCCCATGCCTACGGGCGCATGGTGTCGCATCGCTCCGGCGAGACGGAGGACGCGTTCATCGCTCACCTCGCCGTTGCGACCAACGCCGGACAGATCAAGACGGGAGCACCTGCCCGCGGGGAACGCACCGCAAAATACAATCAGCTGCTCAGGATCGAGGCATCGTTGGGCGATGAGGCCCGCTTCGCAGGCTGGCGCCCGTACGCGAGGTGGCGATGACCGGCACACTGCATCGTCGTGACGTGGACGGTCCCCCCAAGAGGCGCAGCCGGCTGGCACCGCTGATCGCAGGGCTGCTGCTGGCTGCGCTGGCGTTCACGGTGTCCGGGGTGTTTCCCTTCAGACAGCTGATCCAGCAGCGCCAACAGGTCGACGCCGCCAGCCAGCAGCTCGACACCCTGCGAGCCGAGAACGACCGTCTGGCCGAAGAGCTCGATGCCCTGCACACCGATGATGAGATCGAGCGCATCGCCCGTGAGCAGTACGGGCTGGTTCGCCCCGGCGAGGAGGCGTTCGTGGTCATCGTTCCAGACGCGGTCCCCGTTGCGCCTGCGGCGCCGGTCGCAGGGGATCCGGCGCCCTCGTGGTGGCAGCGCATGTGGCTCTTCGTCACCGGCGGTGACGTGGGAGATGGATGACCGCTCGGTGGTTGCCGTTCAGATCGGCCGTCAGCCCCGTTCGCCCGTCGAGGTCTCGAGCCGTTGCCATCTGGATCTCCCCGTCGTCACTGCGGTGCCGCCGCTGCTCGATGATGGCACGCCGTTCCCGACACGCTTCTGGCTCGGGTGCCCGCTGGCCGTACTCCGGATCAGCCGGCTGGAGTCGGCTGGCGGGATCGCGGCCGCCGAAGCCCTGCTTGCCGGCGATCCGGCACTGCGTGTGGCCTTCACCGAGACGACACGACGCTACGCCGCAGAACGCGATCGGCTGATTTCCGCTGATCACAGCGGCCCCAGGCCGACGGGGGGCGTCGGGGGAGCGCGCAGCGGCGTCAAGTGTCTCCACGCCCAGTACGCCGATCACGCCGCAGGCAACGTCAACCCGATCGGCGAATGGGTGCACGGCCAGATCGGGCCACTCGACTGCGTGGTTCCCTGTGTTGCCGTCATCGCGGAAACCGTCGACCGCAACCCGGATTGGAAGGAACCGCTGGCGTGAGGGTGGCCGCCATCGAT
>Ga0255047_10000900_pt1 | contig 23438 bp, 26 predicted proteins | sample JV7_2_1_MG_FD_183640 | JGI IMG/M metagenome (GOLD analysis project Ga0255047, IMG submission 183640) | Seawater microbial communities from Jervis Inlet, British Columbia, Canada - JV7_2_1 | ecosystem: Environmental > Aquatic > Marine > Inlet | place: Canada: British Columbia | collected 2016-10-06 | reverse complement strand
ATCGAACGGCTTCGGAATGCTGGAATCGATGTGACTACTGGTGTACTTGCTGAGGACGTTGTGGCCAATGACCCCGGCTACTTCCACCACCGCGAGACAGGGTTGCCGCTCGTGACCCTGAAACTCGCTGCGACGCTCGATGGTCAGGTCGGCGCCGCAGATGGAACGTCGAAATGGATCACCTCTGGAGAGGCGCGCGAGGATGCACACCGCTTGCGAGCGGAGAACGACGTCGTGATCGTGGGTGTCGGCACGGTAATTTCCGATGATCCGTCACTCGACGTGCGGATCGACGGGTATGAGGGACCGCAACCACGTCCCGTAGTCATCGCAGGCGGTCGTGGAATTCCACCCGACCACCGCATCCTCAAACGAGATCCGATCGTCTACCACCCCGATGGAGCGTCGACTGTTGATCCGCTGACCGTGGTCAAGGATCTCGGCCACCGAGGAGTCGTATCTGCGATGATCGAGGGAGGCCCATCCATTGCGTCGGCCTTCCTCGGTGCAGGACTCGTCGACAGGCTCGTCTGGTACACGGGCTCAAGACTTGCATCAGGGCGCGGCACTCCAGCAATCGGAGGGATCTTCGAGACGATGAGCGACATCACCGAACTCAAGATCACCAATGTCGAGCAAGTCGGTCCGGACGTCAGAATCGAAGCAACAATCGTGAAGGAGCTGTGATGTTCACCGGAATCGTCACGGAACTCGGAACAGTCACATTGGTCGATCCACTCGAGGGCGCAGCCAGGCTGACCATCGAGGCACCGGAGACGGTGTCGGATGTATCCATCGGTGCCTCGATAGCGGTCAACGGGGTCTGTTTGACAGCGGTCGAAGTTACCCACACGACTTTCACCGTTGAGGTCGTTGAAGAGTCGTTGTCTCGAAGCTCCCTTGGATCACTCAGCGAAGGCGATGTCGTCAACCTCGAGCGTCCGGTGCCTGCTGCCGGCAGATTCGACGGCCACATCGTCCAAGGCCATGTCGACGGTGTTGGCACCGTCGTGAACATGAGTGTGGAGGCAGGTGCTGCTCGGTACCGGGTTTCGATCCCCGAGGATCTTTCTCGCTACATAGTGGAGAAGGGATCGATCGCGGTGGACGGCACCAGTCTGACGGTCACGGCTGTCTCCGCTCCCCAGGCTGACGATGCGTGGTTCGAGATCGTTCTCATTCCGCACACGCTCGAAGTCACCGTGCTTGGCCGAGCCGAGCCGGGCTCGGTCGTGAATCTGGAAGTCGACGTAATCGCGAAGTATCTCGAACGAATGGTTGGATCACGATGATGAAGCTCGCACCCATCGCAGACGGGATCGAAGCATTTGCGCGAGGCGAATTCGTCCTGGTCGTCGACAACGAAGACAGGGAGAACGAAGGTGACCTGATCGTCGCCGCGGAGAAGATAACCGCAGAACAGATCGCGTTTATGGTCAGGCACACGTCAGGCCTCATCTGCCTTCCGATGACGAAACACCGTCTCGATGCCCTCGATATTCCGATGATGGTGATCGACAACACCGAGGCACACAAGACAGCATTCACGATCTCCATCGATTACGCGCCCGGCACGACAACCGGTATCTCCGCGGCAGACCGCGCAATGACGATTCGTGCAGCGGTTGACCCAACCTCTACTCCTTCGGACTTTGCACGCCCTGGCCATATCTTCCCGCTGCGATATCAGGACGGTGGCGTACTCGCTCGGCAAGGACACACTGAAGCGGCCGTTGACCTCGCAAGAATCGCTGGCCTTACTCCGGCAGGCGTGCTCTGTGAGCTGGTGAACGACGACGGAACCATGGCTCGGGGCGAAGAGCTTGAGAGCTTCGCCGAGGAACACAGCATCGTGATGATCTCCATCGACGACCTGATCGCATACCGCTGGCGCACCGAGGCGCTCGTCACTCGTGAAGCGTCAGCAGCTCTTCCTACGCGTTTTGGAATGTTCGAGATCGTCGGATACCGGTCCGCGACAGACGGCAGCCAGCATGTTGCGCTCGTCATGGGAGACGTGACCGGAAAGCTCGACGTACTCACTCGGGTTCACTCGGTATGTCTCACGGGGGACGTATTCGGATCACTGCGATGCGATTGTGGTACCCAACTCTCTGAAGCGATGCAGCGTGTTGCCGAAGAGGGCGAAGGCGTCATCGTGTACAACACGACTCACGAGGGCAGGGGCATAGGCATCCTGAACAAGATCGCCGCGTACGATCTGCAAGAGCAGGGACTCGACACGGTTGACGCCAATCGGGAGATCGGCCACTCCGACGACGAACGACATTACGGCGTTGACGCCCAGATCCTCCACGATCTCAAGATCTCGAGCGTGCGCCTGCTCACCAACAACCCTGACAAGATCGAGCAGCTCTGCCGATACGGCGTCGACGTGGTCGGGAGAGAACCGCTGTGGGTTGGTGAGACGCCAGAGAACCGCAGCTACCTCCACACCAAGGCGGTCCGAATGGGACACATCACGGATGAGCAGGCTCACGAGCCAATGCACAGAGAGACACCATCCGATGCGAGTTGATGACCAAGCCGCTGAGCCGGTTTCTGCCGAAGGACTTCGGATTGCGGTCGTCACGACGATGTTCAATCGTACGATTACCGAAGGCCTCACGGAGGGTGCACTCGAGTATCTTGACGAAGCGTCGCCCGACGAAATCATCCTTGTCGATGTGCCGGGAGCCTTTGAACTACCGCTGATCGCGCAACAACTCGCGAACGACGGCTACGACGCTGTCATCTGCCTGGGCGCAGTGATCGAGGGAGATACCGATCACTACGAACATGTGGCTCACAGGGCTTCAGAGGGGCTGATGCGGGTCCAACTCGATACGGGAGTTCCGGTTGCCTTCGGGATCCTCACGACTCGCGATGCAGCTGCCGCAATGAAACGAGCGGTTCCCGGACCCGACAACAAGGGCCGCGAAGCCGCAGAGGCAGGCGTGCAGGCAGCGTTCGTTCTGAAGAGCCTCAGGTCGGGCGACTGAGCCAGTCCGGCTGAATCAATAGTCGCGTATGCCTTTCGTCGTACTACGATTGTTGCCAATACGACGCAAGAGGAGGCGCCTGCTTCCCACCTGTCCACCGTTGTGAGGTGAGTCGGGTCCCGAATGCCGGGCAGCATGTCTTGCTGCCTGTGTTCTTGTAGGCACCTCCTGTCCGAGCCAGCCAGGTACCAGGAGGTACTCTCATCGCAGAACCAAGGGTCAACGAACGAATCCGCGTGAAGCGTGTACGACTGATCGCACCCGACGGCGCCCAGATCGGCGAGAAGGACATCGACGAAGCTCGGTGGCTCGCTGCACAACTAGGGCTCGACCTTGTAGAGGTTGCCCCTGATGCCCGTCCTCCGGTTGTGAGGATGATGGACTACGGCAAGTTCAAGTATGACCAGTCGGTCAAGGCCAGAGAAGCTCGTAAGAACCAGACCCGCACGGTCATCAAGGAAGTCCAATTCCGTCCAAAGATTGGGACAAGCGATTTCGATGTCAAGCGCAAGAGGGTCGTGAAGTTCCTCCTACAGGGCGACAAGGTCAAGTGCACGATGCGATTCCGTGGCCGCGAAATGGCTCACCCCGAACTCGGTAGGGAGATTCTGAAACGGCTCTACGACGAGGTCGCTGATTACGGCGAAGTCGAGACAATGCCGAAGCTCGAAGGACGCAATATGACGATGGTGCTGGTTCCTTCACGGAACGCGCCGATGGAAGATTTGGAAGAAGACGACACAGACGACACCACGGACGAGGAATAGCTCCAGCTTTCCTCTCCCACCCCACAGGAGTGAAACGTGCCGAAAATGAAAACGCATAAAGGCGCTGCGAAGCGTTTCAAGCGGACCGGTAGCGGCAAGATCAGGCATGACAAGGCCTGGCGCGGCCACAACCGCAACAAGAAGAGTGCTGCGCGTTGGCGCAGGGCCAAAGGCAAATCAAGTCTCAGCGGTAAGAATGCCAAGCGCATGGACCGCATGCTCGGAAACTAGGAGGTCCCCATGGCTCGTGTAAAACGATCTGTGAATGCGCGTAAGAAGCGCAAAAAGGTAATGGACAGGGCTTCCGGGTATACGGGAGCCAGATCACGGCGGTACCGCGCTGCTCGCGAGCAGGTCATGCATGCGATGCAGGATTCGTACGACCATCGTCGTGCACGGAAGGGCCAGTTCCGCCGTCTGTGGATTCAGCGCATCAACGCTGCCGCCCGCATCAACGGAACGACATACTCTCGATTCATGGCTGGCCTGAAGGCCGCTGACATTGAGGTCGATCGCAAGATGCTTGCCGAGATGGCCGTGAGTGATCCGGATGCGTTCAAGGCGCTCGTCGACGTAGCGAGTGCCGCCACGGCCGAATAGATCACCGGATAGTTGATCAACAAACAGGGGCGGGTGACTTCGGTCGTCCGCCCTCTGTCTACGCTGCACTCATGGACGAGGTCATCTCTTCAACGGCGAATCCGACGATCAAGTCGTTCAAGCGATTGCACAGGGCGCGGGGCCGGAGCGAAGCAATGGCCACCCTTATCGAGGGACCGACCGTGTTCAGGGAGGCGCTCGTCGCAGGCGTCGATTTCCGAAATGTTCTAATCGAGAAGGGCGATCAGAGCGCGCTTGCGATGTGTGCCGAGTACTCCTGCGAGTTCACGTTGGTCACCGCCGAAGTTCTGGCCTCTGCAAGCGACACGGTCCATCCTCAGAGTCCGCTAGCAATGATTTCGACTCCTGAACCTGACCGCGTGCACTATCGCGATACGCTGGTGTTGCGAGACATCAGCGATCCGGGCAACGTTGGAACAATGATTCGTTCGGCAGCGGCATTCGGCTGGGACGTCTGCGTCACTGGATCGTCGGCCCATCCGTGGAATCCGAAAGTCGTCCGATCGGGTGCGGGGGCACACTTCAAGGTTCACCTCTCGTTCTCAGACGATCCGATCGCGGATGCGAAAGAACTTGGTCTCGATGTTGCGGCATCTGTGGTTTCAGACGGAGAAACGCCAAAGAGGGGTGAACACCCGATAGCACTGCTCATCGGTTCGGAGGCTCACGGGTTATCAAGCGCCGACATCGAATCTTCTGACCGGGCCATCACGATTCCGATCGCTGACGATTCCGAGAGCCTCAACGCCGCCGTCGCAGCGTCAGTCCTGATGTACGCGCTCAGCTGAGTTGATGCCGTTCTGTGGGCTGCAGACCGGACCCAGTCAGGTGTAGAACCCTGGGTTTCCCGCATACCGCTAACCTGCCACATCGCATGGAATCACTCGAACAACTCAAACAAGACGCGCCGGCTCAGATCGATGCTGCGGCAACGCTTGCCGAACTCGACGAGATCGAGGCGGTAACGGTCGGTCGCAAGTCGCCGATTGCAGAGGCGCGTCGAGAACTCGGTGCCATCACCGATGGTGCAGAGCGAGGAGCAACAGGAAAGGCGATCAACGATGTCGCCGTGGAGCTCACATCCCTCATCGCTACGAAGCGAACAAGTCTCGACGTCGCTGAAGCCAACGCGCGGCTTGCTGGTGACCGAGTCGATGTGACCCTTCCTGGCCGCGTTCCCCAACGCGGCACGCATCACATCATCCAACAGACCATCGATGAAATCGTCGACATATTCGTGGGATTGGGCTATCAGATGGTGCAGGGCCCAGAAGCTGAGACGGACTTCTACAACTTCACAGCACTCAACATTCCAGAGACACACCCTTCGCGCCTCGAGAGCGACACGCTGTACCTCGACTACGGAGAATCGGACGAAGAGATCCTCCTTCGTACGCACACGTCGCCGATGCAGGCCCGCCATATGGAGGAGAACGAGCCGCCTGTATACATCGTGGTGCCCGGCAAGGTTTTCCGGTCTGACCAGATCGACGCAACCCATCTCCCGGTCTTCCATCAGATCGAAGGCCTCGCTGTCGACGACACCATCACCTTCGCTGATCTGAAGGGGACCCTCGCCGAGTTCGCAAGGGAGTTCTTCGGGCCGGACACGAACGTCAAGTTCATCCCGCACTACTTCCCGTTCACGGAGCCATCGGCTGAAATGCACGCCTTCACGCAAGGAAAGTGGATCGAACTCCTTGGCTGCGGCATGGTCAACCCGAAGGTGTTCGAGAATGTCGGCTATGACTCATCGAAGCTGTCAGGCTTTGCGTTCGGCATGGGCGCTGAACGCATGGCGATGGTTCGCCACGGAATCAAGGACCTGCGAACGATGATCGATCCGGACGTCCGCACCCTGGAGCAGTACCGATGAAGCTCACCCTGTCATGGCTGAATGAGTTCATCGATCTTCCGACGTCTGACGTCGAGTTGCTTGTTGAGGCTTTCGAGAGCCTCGGCCACGAGATCGAAGAGTCCTACACAATCGAGCCGTCCTTCGACGGCGTCGTGATCGGCGAAGTGGTTGGTGTATCGCCACACCCGAACGCTGACAAGGTGCGTCTGACGAAGGTGAATGTCGGAGACGAGATCCTCGACATCATCTGTGGAGCTTGGAACTTCGAAGCCGGAGCGATCGTGCCGGTAGCTGTGCCCGGAGCGGTTCTCGGTGGCGACTTTGAGATCACGAAGCGGGACATTCGCGGTGTGACGTCCAACGGCATGATCTGTTCCGAGACCGAGCTCGACCTCGGGGATGAAGCTGACGGCATCATGGTTCTCAACGATGACTATCCAACGGCAGCCGACGCTATCGGCGAGTCATTCGCCGATGTCATCGGACTACCAGATGTCTACTTTGAGGTCGGCGTGACTCCTGATCGCCCAGACTGCCTCTCGGTGTACGGCCTCGCACGCGATCTCGCAGCGCTCTATGAACTGCCTCTCAGACCCCATGGCATCGCGGTTTCTGCGGAGGGTGCGCCTTCAACCGTATCGGTTTCGATCGATGACCCCGAGGCCTGTCCTCGTTTCGCTGGGCGCCTGGTACGCAACGTCGCGCTCGGTACATCTCCGCACTGGCTTCGTTGGCGACTCGTTCAGGCCGGCGTGCGACCCATTTCGAATATCGTGGATGCCTCGAACTACGCGATGATCGAATTCGGTCACCCGACACATGCATTTGACGTCGACAAACTCGGCAACACGATCGGCGTGCGGCTGGCCAACGAGGGCGAACAGGTCGTGACAATCGACGACCAAACACGTACCCTCATCGACCGAGACATCGTCGTGACCGATGGAGAGAACGTCGTTGCCATTGGTGGGGTGATGGGCGGCGCATCCACGGAGGTCGGCGAGTCGACATCAGATGTCTTCATCGAGGCCGCCTACTGGGACGCGGCCAGCGTACTCATGACCTCCAAGCGACTTGGACTTCGCTCAGAAGCCTCAGCCCGTTTCGAGAGGGGAGCAGATCCATCGTTCTGTCATCTCGGGGCAGATAGGGTTGCGCAACTGCTGACCCAGATCGCAGGAGGCGAACCTGCGCCAGATCCAGTTGACGTTGATCCGGGCGGAATCGCGCCGTGGACGATTGAGTATCCACTTTCTGAAACGAATCGCATCCTTGGCATCGATTTGGACTCATCAACAACAACCGGACTGCTGACACGATTGACGTTCGACGTCAGCGGTGACGACCCTCTGTACGTTGCGGTCCCCACGCGCCGTCCCGATGTCAGGGCGCCTGTGGATCTCGTTGAGGAGATCGCGAGGCTCCACGGGTTCGACCAGATTCCGGCAACCGTTCCACAGGGACCGGGTGGGGGACTGTCGTACCGCGAACGCCGCCTCAGAATGATCCGCGAGATCATGGTGGGAGCAGGGTTCTACCAGATGATCGGCTTCTCGTTCATCGGGGATGCCGACCTCGACAAACTCGCACTCGCAGACGGACACGCAGCGCGTGAGTCCATCAAGCTCGTGAATCCTCTCAACGACAACGAGGGGATCATGCGAACAACGCTCCTCCCCGGACTGCTCAAGGCCGCGTCGGCAGCAATCGCCAGAAAGAACCAGTCTGTGAGGCTCTACGAGTTGGGAGCTGTGTTTCTGCCGGGAGCGGGGAAGCTCCCTGAGCAGCCCGAACGTCTTGCATACTTGCTCGCAGGCGATGCCGAAGGAGAATGGGATGGCGAACCGCGAGAGTTCGACCTCTATGACGGCACGGGGGTCTGGGAACTATTGGCGGACAAACTCGGTCTCGTCAACTGGGAGATTCGTCAGACATCAACGACGCCGTATCACCCGGGTAGGTGTGCCGAGATCGTGGTGAATGATGCTGTGATTGGAATCGTCGGCGAAATCCACCCGAATGTTGTAGAAGCGTTCGATCTGACCGGCCGTGTCGTGGCAGCAGAGTTCGACATCGACGAGCTACTTCTTGAGAAGACACCGTGGCAGTATGAGACCCCGAGCGTCTTTCCAGCCGTCGTGTTCGACCTGGCCTTCGCTGTTGCTCAAGACGTTCCCGTCGCACAGATTCTGACGTCTGCGACGAGTGCCGGTGGTGAGTTGTTGGACGCGGTTGATGTGTTTGACGTGTTCGAGGGCGCCTCGATTGGCGAAGGACTGAAGTCGGTCGCCATCAGAATCCATCTCAGGGCAGACGACCGGACGCTCACCGACGAAGAAGTCGCACCACTGCGGAAAGTGATCGCTGATGGCGTGACGTCATCAACCGGTGGGGAACTTCGGGGTGAGGCCTGATCGATCACGGAGATCTTGCCCTCCTCCAACAGGACTCACGTGCCGCGGCAGTTGCACTGCTTGGCTCTGTCGTGACATCAACCGTTGATGGCTGGACGGTCTCGGTGCTCCTCAATGAGGTTGAGGCCTATGGCGGTACCGATGATCCCGCAAGCCACGCATTCCGGTCCAAGACGAAACGAAATGAACCGATGTTTGGCGCAGCAGGCACGGTCTATGTGTACCGCTCATACGGCATCCACTGGTGCTTGAACATCGTCACCGGCAATGCCGACGAGCCTCAGGCCGTCCTCCTGCGGGGCGGTACCGTTGTTGCAGGACAGGACGCAGCGACTGTTCGACGCGGAAGACCGGATCATCTCGCGGATGGACCGGGGAAGCTCGCACAGGCGTTGCACATCACGGGTGCCTCATCGGGTTCGGTGCTGGGCGCCGGCGTGCTCACGATCTCAGGTCTTGGCACCTTGGACGGCTATGAGGAGACGCCGCGTATCGGGATTACGAAGGCAACAGGGCGCGAGTGGCGGTTCTTGAGCCGAGACACTGGCTAGCCTCGCATCGCGATGAAGACACCAGCCGAACAGTTCGAGTACATCACCCGCACCGTCGACGTGGCACTGCCCGAAGGAGAGTTGCTCAGGCAACTCGAACGTGAAGAGCCCCTGCGCGTGAAACTCGGAGTTGACCCGACAGCACCGGACGTCACCCTCGGCTGGGCCGTTGTTTTCGACCTGCTACGGCGTTTTCAGGAGATGGGTCATATCGCCGTACTCATTCTCGGGGACTTCACCGCGCGGGTGGGTGATCCATCAGAGAAGGACTCAACGCGGAATCGCCTCACAACCGATGCGGTCGAGGGCTATGTGCAGGCCTGCCTTCCCACGATCAAATCCCTCCTCCTGGATGAGCGCCTCGAGATCCGCCGCAACAGTGAGTGGCTGGCACCCATGGACATGGCTGACGTACTCGAGCTCACCGCAAAGGTGACGGTATCCCGGCTCATGGATCGGGACGATTTCTCGCAACGATTCGAGGCGAACGAACCGATCTCGCTCATCGAGTTCATGTACCCGATTCTCCAGGGCACCGACTCTGTCGCAGTCAGCGCCGATGTGGAGATCGGTGGCAACGACCAGCTTCTGAACCTGCTGATGGGAAGAGACTTGCAGGAGCGGGCAGGCCAACGCCCGCAATCGGTCGCCACAGTTCCGCTTCTCGTTGGCACGGACGGCACGAAGAAGATGTCCCAGTCGCTCGGCAACTACATATCGGTCAAGGCTGATGCCGACGACATGTTCGGCAAGACGATGTCGATCCCCGACGCTCTCATGCCGCAGTGGTTCCGTCTTGCTGCCGGCGCGACACCTTCAGAAGCGGATTCGATCAAGAGCAGCCTCGACGGTGGATCAGCACACCCTGGCGAACTCAAGCGGGATCTCGCCCGTCGCGTGGTGGAGATCTACCACGGAGAGGGGAGCGGTGCCGACGCAGAAGCAGCCTTCGACCGCTTGTTCAGGGAGAAGCAGGCGCCAGACGAGATACCGACGGCAACGCTCCCCGCTGAGGATCCGGTGTGGCTCCCAAAGGCGCTCGCGGATGCTGGAACGGTTGCCTCGAACGGAGAGGCGAGACGCCTCATCAAGCAAGGCGCAGTCAAGGTCGGTGGTGAACGTCTGGTGGAGGAAACGGTTGCCCGCGCCGATCTCGAAAACGTAACCGTTCAGATCGGCAAACGCCGCTTCGTTCGGTTCGTCTCGTAGCAGGTGCCGTCTCACTCGAAAGCCATCTGGTCGTGACCATGACGCTAGATTGCCCACGATGACGTCGCGAACCGAACAAGCGGTTTCTTGGGTGAACCCTGCCGTACTGCGGGGCCTGACGTTCATCGCCGGTGGCCTGTTCATTCTCGCCCTCCCAGACGCCTCGGCTCGGCTTCTGGCGTTGGGGCTCGCCGGTGCCGCTTTCCTCATCGGGGGAGCCGACCTCTGGACTGCCGTCCGGATCAAGCCGATTCCGTGGCCGAGCGTCTTGGTCGGCATCGGCACGGTTGCCATCGGCGCCGCGGTGCTGCTTGTTGGAGAGACCGCGTTCGACGTTGTCGCCCGTGTGCTCGCTCTGCTGCTCGCCTTTCGCGGCGTGGTCGGTGTCTACACGTCCCTCCGAAGCAGACGCTCGTCCCCCGAATGGACGTTCAACCTGGTCAAGGGAGGCCTATCGATCGCCGCGGCTGTAATCATATTCGTGCTGCCGGAGGCCATCGAGACAATTCTCCTCCTGACCATGGCGGCGGCGGCCCTCACCTCCGGAGCAATCATGCTCACCTACGGATTGACGGCGGACGAAGACGAACACATCGGTGCTGTCGCACTCGGCGGGTACGTGAAGCGTTGGCTTGCCGAGCGCGACGTTGGAGACGCAATGCGCTCGGAGGTCATCGAAAACCTCTACTTCGAAGAGCCAGGTTCCGTTCAAAAACAGGTCGGCTTCTGGGTGCTCCTCATACTCTCGACCACGATTGCAACCCTCGCCATCCTCGCCGACTCGACAGCCGTCGTCATCGGGGCAATGCTGGTCGCGCCACTCATGACGCCGATTCTCGGAGTAGCGGCTGCGATCGTCAACGGTTGGATGCGGCGGGTAGCGGCGTCATTCGCCACTGTGGCTGGCGGTGTCGTCGTTTCGGTGGCGACAGCGTGGGTCGTCGCAACCTGGGCACCGGCGTTGGTGCCGTTGTCGGCCAACAGTCAAGTGCTGTCGAGAGTTTCGCCCACGCTTCTTGACATGATGATTGCGGTCGCTGCCGGCGCCGCAGGCGCATACGCGACCGTGGACAAACGAGTATCAGCGTCGATAACCGGTGTCGCGATTGCCGTCGCGCTCGTCCCACCTCTTGGTGTTGTTGGTGTCACGCTTCAGGCTGGCAATGTCGCCGATGCGTCCGGAGCATTCGTCCTGTTCCTCACGAACCTGGTTTCGATTGTCCTCGCTGCATCGGTCGTGTTCGTGCTGACCGGATTCGCTCTCATCACGAAGCTTCGCGAGAACCAGGAGAAGATGAAGACGATCATCGTGACGGTTGTCCTTGGTGCGCTCGTTGTCATGGTTCCGCTCGCTTTCACATCCGAGGGAATCCTCACCTCTTCAGCTCGACAGAGCGCGGCGCAGGTGGTCACTGAGACATGGATTGAGGATGAGGACGGACTCCGTTTGAATCGGGTGTCGGTTGCGGGCAACGACGTGACCGTGGTCATCACAGGGGAGGGAGTTGTGCCGTCCATCGCTGTATTGAACAAGGCGCTATCCGAATCGTTGGACGAAGCAATGACCGCGACGGTTGAGTACTTCCCTTCTGAGGAGTTGACGGCCGAGAACCAGCCGTAGTCGCTTGACCTGCTCGCTCGTGGCCAGAGCACTAGCAACGCCGTACCATTGCCCCCATGTCCGAAGCCACCCAACACAAAGTGCTGCACGTGACCCTTTCTGGGGACGTGTTTCTGAAGTCGAAGCGGACTCAGAAACATCTCATCAAGCGTGTCCGCGCGAATCTGTCGGCGGCAGTTGCAGGTGCCGGCTACCAGGGCACGCTGGGTCGGATCGGGACCCACCGGTTCGAATTGTGCCCGACGCCTGACACGTTCGAAGCCGTTGGCGATGCAGCCCTCACGGTATTCGGGATCTCATCTGTCGACACGGTCAGGCTCGTTCGCTATGACACGATGGGAGAACTCGCTCATCGCATTGGCGAATTGTCCCGCGATTCCGTCAAGGGCCGTACGTTCGCAGCGAGGGTAAAACGTCGTGGCACGCACGATTGGAACTCGATGGACCTGGCAAAGCTGATCGGATCTGAGCTCTTTGCGGCGTCTGCCGGCGTCGATCTTCGTGATCCCGAAGTCGAAGTGAGAGTCGCTGTTCTTGACGAGAAGGCCTATCTCGTCATGAACCATGAGCGTGCACCGGGAGGACTTCCATTGGGGACCCAGGACAGGGTCTTGTGTCTCGTGTCTGGCGGCTTCGACTCTGTCGTTGCTGCGTGGATGCTCATGTCGAGGGGTTGTCCTGTCGACTTTGTGCACTTCTCACTCAATTGTGCGCAGTCTGATCACGCGCTCGCCGTTGCTCGTGAGCTCTGGACCCGATGGGGGCACGGGACGAGTCCGACGGTGCACCTTGTCGAGTTTCAGCCGGTGAAGGACGCCCTGTTCGAGCATGTGGATGCTCGGATGCGGCAGGTGACACTCAAGGTGATGATGGCCCGTGCCGCGAGCACGGTCGCTGAGGAGTCAGGGATCAAAGCGCTTGTCACCGGCGACGCCCTCGGCCAGGTGTCGAGTCAGACCCTCCCGCACCTTGTTGCGGTCTCCAAATCCATCGATACGCCCTTGCTGCGTCCGTTGGTTGGTCTCCCGAAGGAGTCGATCATCGATCTCGCCCGCAGGGTTGGTACGGCGGAGCTCTCAGCTCGCGCACAGGAAGTGTGCGACCTCTCTGCTGGCGGACCCGTCGCAACTGCGGCGTCTGAGACCGCCATTGCTGACACCGTCGACCGGATTCCTGACGAGGTGCTGGCAGACGTGGTGATGACGCGAAAGATCTTCGATCTCAAAGACTGGACCCCAGGGCAGTTCTGAGCCGCCGGACGCTCGTGTCGGACCGGATGGCGTCGGTGAGAGCTACCGATACATCGTGGTGACGATTCGGGCATAGTCCTCGTCACCCAAGAGGCCGCGACGATTCATGTCCGAGAGCCGTGCGACCGTCTCTGCGTCCGTGGAACTTGTCTGTTCACCAGAGCTGACGTTGTAGGTCGGGTCGTCATATGGCCGCAGCGCAAAGTAGAGGATGACGCCAATGATCGGCAGGAAGATGATCGCGATGGCCCACAGAGCCTTTGCGAGACCCGTGTGGCTGGACGCGAAGAGGTCGACGAGGGCGAATCCCCAGAGGAGGATGAGTGGAATCCAAATCGCAAGCGTCCAGAAGAAGTCCCAGAAGTCCATGTCCGTCCCTTTGCTAGGTGCTCGCGGGAGTGTAGCGAGGCGATTCCGGTCGGGTGGTACTATTGCCAGCCGTCGAAATCAGGAGTGCACGTGCTCAAGAAGCTTGTCCCCGTTCTCGTTGTGATACTGATCGTGGTCTCCGCCTGTGATGCAATCACCGATCCAACCGATCCAACCGCCACCACCACGCAAGCTCCCGATACCACGCAAGCCCCTGACACGACGCAGGCTCCCGATACCACACAAGCTCCCGAGACAACGGAACCGGGAACCGAAGAGGGCGAGACGACCACGCCATGGTGGCTCCTGATCCTGGTGGGTATCGCGTTCCTCGTCCTGATCATCGCCTTCGTTTCACGGGGGTCGAAGAAGAAGGTGGTCGTTTCCCCACCACCTGTTTCGTGGAAGGACAGCGCGAGAAGTGGCTACGCAGACGCTCGGTGGCTGTACGACGCGATGTCCGAGGATCTCGGAATCTGGCGTGGGAACGCCACGTTTGACAGCACGTCTGAGGTCGGCGCAACCGCAGCGACAGCGCTGGCTGACACGTGGCGTCAGCTCGACACTCGTATTGGAAGTGCGAGCGACCATCTGTATGCGCTCGAAGCCGCATCTCCAGATCAGCGGACCGCCGAAGCAGCGAACGCGACGGTCCGATCCATGCGCGCCGTGCGGACTGCTGTCGACTCTCGGGCGGAGGCACGCATGAATTACCGCACGATCCAGGACAGCGGAGACAGTGATCCGCTGGCCCTCCAGGATGCCAGGGAACGTGAAGTACGGTCGGCTCGGCTCCTTGCTGAATCGAGGAGTGCCTTCGGATCCGCCCTCACGCATCTGTCAACGGTCCTCTGACCGAGGACTCAATCCGTGGCGCCGAACCGGGAAAGGTCAACGTTGCCGCCTGACAGGATGATGCCGACGCGCTCCCCAGAGAACTGACGCGCGTATCGAATGAGCGCGGCGACGCCGGTCGCACCCGACGGTTCGACGACGAGCTTGGTGCGTTCGGCAAGCATGCGCATGGCGTGCAGTATCTCTTGTTCCGACACGGTGAGGATTTCCACAGCCGCTCTGGTCAGCATCTCGAAGGGGATCTGCCCGATGCCCGTGAGGAGTCCGTCACCGACGCTGATCTCTCCCGTTGCCGGGTATCGAACACCATCGCGTAGTGACCGATACGAGTCGTCGACGATCTCGGGTTCTGCCCCGATCGCACGAATTCCGAGGTTGGCTGCCACGGCTGATGCGCCAGAGAGCAATCCACCACCGCCGATCGGCGTGATGATGGTGTCCAGCGAGTCGACCTGTTCGACGAATTCCAGCGAAGCAGTTCCCTGACCGGCTATGACATCGTGATCATCAAACGGATGCACGACGACGGCCTGGCTGCTTGCGACGATTTCAGCCAACCTTCGCTCCCGCTCTGGCTGTGGACAGAACACAACCGTTGCTCCGTATCCCTCGACCGCATCAACCTTCACGGGTGTGGTGTTCTCAGGCATGACGATCGTTGCGGGGATGCCCCTGATGGCACATGCGTATGCGACAGCCTGTCCGTGGTTTCCGGACGAATGCGTCGCGACTCCTCGACACGCTTCGGTATCGGACAGTGACAACACTGCGTTGACGGCACCTCTGGCCTTGAATGCGCCAACCCTCTGCAGGTTTTCGGCTTTCAGGAAGACGTTGGCATCCGAGACCGAATCGAGATGCCGCGAGGTGAACACGGGCGTCCGATGCACATGCGGTGCGATCCGGTCCGCTGCATCGACCACATCCTCGTACGTAACAATGTCCGTCATTGGCCTGATCCGGTTCTTGCCGGTGTCGTCGCCTCGAAGTAGATCCACAGGGCAAACGCGGAGAGAATGTGCCACAGCGCATGTCCTTGGAAGAGGGACCCAGAGTCGCAGATGGGTCCGCCCGTGCGACCGAGTGCGAAGAACAGCAAAGCGAGTGCCATCGTTACGAGCGACGCGATCCACCATCGGGTGCGTGCGATCGTCGATCGATGAAGCGCAACATCCGCAACGGCGAGCGCCAGCACAGCCAACCCCGCTACGACGTTCGTGCTCGATGGCCAGAGGACAAGGGCCGTTGTAACCACGATTCCTATGGCCCCGAGCGAGGCAAAGGCCTTGTGTTCGCTCCACGTGACAACGCCACCGAGATTGATGACTGCGATGCTCAGGAGTGCAAGGATGAATGTGACGTCGTGGAGGAAGTGGCTGAACGAGCCCTGGGGGCCGTGGAACAGGAAACTGCCAATGCCGGTGCCCACCATGAGAATCCCAAAGACGACACGATTCGCACGCTCGCGACCGTGCCACTTCGAAACCGACGCGAGCACGACGACTCCGAGAACGCTGAAGGCAAGGCTCGAAAGCGCGTTCACCGGTTGGGCGAGGAATCCTCGCCCAAGGTCTTCGCAGTCGGATTCGCCCAGAGCGACGATCAGTCTTTGTATCACGGACGAGACGGTAGTCCGGCCTGAAAGGGAAGACTGCACAGCGAACAAGATGAACAGGCATTAAAGGTTGCAGCGAATAAGGCCGATTGATTCTCAGGTGATATCCGACACGATGAGGGGTGCCGATGCAGTCACTATCAGACCAGATCCGGGAGAGGGAATTCACGCGCTCCCGAAAAGGCTTTGATGCTGATGAGGTGACGACGTTCCTCGTCAAGCTCGTTGCTCAGGTCTCCGAGCTCGAGGCGAATCTCCGAAGAGAGGGCGTTCGTGCAAATGCGCTCGAACGCAAGATTCAGGCGCCACTCCAGGCAGGGGACAACGTCGAAGCAGCGTTTCTCGCTGCCGCGGAGTCCAAACAGCATCTCCTCGACGAGGCACAGGACAGAGCAGACAAGATGATCTCTGAGGCGAGATCCGAGGCCTCAAGGCTTGTTGAGGTTCCGAAGTTGGAAGCGCACCGGGCCCAGGAAGAGAGCGCTGCGATCCTGCTTCAGGCCAAGGAGCGTCTTGAGAGTGCATCGCGAGAGGCAGCCTCCATCGAGGAGCGTGCTCGTTCAGAAACCACCCAGCTCGAAGCTGAGTCGGCAGAACGCGGACGCCATGCCGTCGAGGAGGCCGACAGGCGGGCACAGGAAACGATTGATGCCGCGAGACATGAGGCTGCGATCCGCATTGCGGCGGCCCAGCGCGAATCATCGGACATCCGCTCGACGCTCGAAGCCGAACATGTCGAACTGGTCGAGAAGGTCCGTGCCCTCCAGGCGACCGTCGTTGGAATGATCGAACACGGCGCAGCCCGTTCTCCTTCACTTGCGGCCGTCCTCGATCCCACCACTGACGAACCGGATGCAGAAGCCGTCTCGTAGGCGTCTAGCGGTCAGAATCTGCTTGTGTCTGCCCTGGCGGCGCCGATGAGTAGGTACCGATGCTGACGACAGTACGGGCGGCTGTCGGTAGCATTGCGTGGACGACGGAGATGACCCATGGCCAGGAAGAAAGGCAGAGGCGTAGGAGACGTTGCTCGATACACGAGCGCCAGTTCTCGCCCGCCTTCATTCGGAGAAGACACATCCGATGACTCGATCGCGTCCGGCACCAGCTTCTTCCTGATCTCACTCATCGCGTTTCTGGCGATTACCTTCGCCGCAGTGACTTTCGGCACCAAGAGCATTGAGGCTGATCTTCAGGCACGATCCGAAGCCTCACTACAAGCTGCAGGCTTCGGCGGAGTAGCCGTCGTGGCTGACGGTGCAACCATCCATCTGTCAGGTTCGATCTCCACAGAACAAACCGAGGAAGCGGCTTTTGCAACCGTCAACGCGCTACAAGGCGTTCACGACGTTGACGGCAAGCTGTGGCCAGTGTTCTCGGGTGAACTCACCGAGATCGCCGTGACGGGCGACGCGCTCAGAGTCGAATGGAAGGGCAGCACCGTGTCGCTTGAGGGCACCGTCTCGTCGCCGGAACGGCAAGACTTCGTGGTCGAGACGCTTTCTCCCGCATTCCGGAACATTGATATCGAGGCGCTGACCGTGCTGGAAGGCCTTGAAGAGGGCTCCGGATGGCTCGGAGCATCCCTCGGACTCCTCCTCAGCCTCCAACCTTCGTTGGGCGAAGGCACGATGACGATCGATCCGAACGGGAAACTGCTGATCGTCGGTGGCGACATTCTTGGCAAGGATCTCCGAAACGAATTGAACGCAAGGGTTGTCGAGGTCGGCACCCAGCTCGGATACGACGTGATACCGGCGATCCGACTCATCGAAGTCGGGCCGACCGAGGAGGAGATCGAAGAACTCCAGTTCAATCTCGATGAGGTCATTGAGGGCAAGGTCGTCGAATTCGAAGTCAAGAGCTTCGCCCTGACTCCAAAGGGGATCGAACTCCTTGACGAAATCCTCGCTGCGCTCAGACAAGCACCCGAGGTGCGGATCGAGATCGCTGGACACACCGATTCGAGGGGATCGGCTGCGGAGAACCAGCAATTGTCGGACGACAGAGCAAATGCGGTACTCGAGTATCTCGTATCCGGTGGCGAATCACCGGATCGTTTCGAAGTTATCGGCTACGGTGAGGACAAGCCAACCGAGACCAACGACACAGCCGAGGGCCGAGCACGCAACCGTCGGATTGAATTCACAGCCTTGGAGGGAACGTCGTGACCTATGTGGCCAGCCAGATTGTGCTCTGGATCATCGTCGCGACCATCTTCGGATTCGCGCTCGGCTGGTTACTCAACTCCCGCAGGGGAGCCAACAAGAAGAAGAAGTTCAAGAACCGCCGGTTCTAGAGCATCGATTCCGCTTCGTATCCTTCACCCCTACCTGCTTGCCATGACCGGATCGCGATAAAGCGCAGTCCGCATCAGCAGAATCGCAACAACCACAACGCTTGATGCGCCAACGATGTAGACAGGCACCACGCCGAAGATTCCCGCCAGCATTCCACCCAGAGCAGCACCAACCGGCAGACCAGCCCAAGCGAACGTACGGGATGCGGCGATAACGCGACCCATCTGTTCGGGAGGTGCGAGCTGTTGTCGCATTGTTACCAGGGCGACATTGACCCACGTGACACCGGTAATCGCCATCCCAGCTGGAATGATCGCCAGCCAGTTCCCCATCAACGCCACAGCGAGGAATCCTGTACCGAGCAGGACCAGACCGATGATGTACATCGTTCCCAGTGCAACCCTCCTGGCGACGCGGCCCGCAAACGCCACACCGATGGATCCGATCGCCGCCTGGGCAGCAAAGAAGATGGCTATCTCGCGTCCAGCTTCGGTAACGGCCGCACCATCGGAAATGTTGAGACCAACTACCTCGCTTGCGACAAAGAGGACCAACAACGCCTCGAGCGGTTGGAACACGAGATTGGTGACCGTGCCACCGAGCGTGCCCCACTTGAGGCGTTTGTCAGCGAACAGCACGGACACTCCTGAGCCGAGGGCGGTGAGGAACGGCTCGCGCTGGATCTTGGGCACTTTCTTGATTGGCCGAACGAAGCTGAGGAGGGCGGCGGATATGGCAAATGTCGCGGCGTTCAGGCTGAAGGCGAGTGAGAATCCGCCGGCAACGGCGACGATGACGCCTCCAACCAACGGCGCAGCGCTCAGGGCAAGCGTTCTCGCCATTCCCAATTGAGCGTTCGCCCTGACCAGATCCTCAGCGAGCAGGGACCTCGTCATGTACGACTGCAGACCCGAGTCGAACAGCACTGCCATGGATCCTGCAGCGAATGCGACACCGAACACGATCGTTTCGTTGATCCAACCGCCGTTTGAGCCGACGGCAAGGAACAGGAACGTGGCAGTTCGTATCAGATCAACGCCGATGAGCGTCACACCCAATCGACGGCGCCTATCGAGAAAGACACCTGCGGCGAGGCCGAATAGGAGCATGGGGAGCGTTTCTGCTGCGGCGGTGAGACCGAGATCGAAGGCGTCACCGGTAAGCGACAGCACGAACAAGGGGAGCGTGAAGAACGCGATGTAGTCACCGAAGAGCGACACGGCCTGACCACCGACGAGCGGCACCAGGTTGCGTTTCGCCCTCAGCCTGTCACCGCGCGCTGCATTCTCTACCGGTTTGGTGCTCCCCACGACCGAAATCGTAGTCCGCTACCTGCCTGTGCGCTTGCGATTCGCAGGAACGACTGGAGGGTTAGCCTGAAAGCGTCGAGAGTGAAGAGAATGGCGCAGATTCAGGACATACCCAAGCTCGTTTCCGAATTCGTCGAACTGACGAAGGAATACCTCCTGCAGGAGACGGTCGAGCCCGCAAAGAAACTCGGCCACTTCGCCGGCTACTCGATCGGTGCTGGCGCTTTGTGGGCGATTGCGCTGATCCTCCTCTCCGTTGCCGGGCTGCGTGCCTTCATCGAGGTTCTCCCTTCCGGCGAATACTGGGAGGCGCTTGGGTATGTGGTTGCGACGCTGGTGCTGCTCGGGTTCATCGCGCTCCTTGTGAAGCTCATGCCTGATCGTGGCGTATACGATCCGAATCCACCGCCGACTGAAGCCCCAGAGAACGCTTCGCCTGAGCCGACCGCATCCCAGATTGGAGACGCCTTATGACAGTTCAGAAGGCCGACCTTGAAGCCAAACTCAGAGAGATCGAAGGCGTGGTCACCGACGTCGAAGAAGAGGCGAAATCGAATGCCGTAACGATTGCCGTCGTGACTGGGGTCGTAATCGTCGGTATCGTTGCGTTCGCCGTCTGGCGTTCCCGCCACTCAAAGATCCGCGTTGAGGTCTACACGCAGTGAGCGTTCCCGTTCGCTTCGTTGCTCGCCGCTTGTGGTGGCGCCGGTTTCACCCGATCACTCGAATCGGCTGGAACTTGGCAACCATGGGACGCACACGCCCAACCAGCCAGACCATCATCGGTCTCGGACTCATGGGCGCAGGTCTTGTTGTGAAACGGAAGAGCCGCAAGACCATGCTCTATCGCGGAACGATCGAGCCCGGAGCGGGCACCCATATCAGGGTGTACAGGGGCGGAGAGGCGATCTACAGCACACCCGTCAGTGCGGATGGACAAGGCTGAAATGGGTAACAAGCGATGGGTACGCCTTGTTATTTGGGTGGTTGTTGCGATGATGGTTCTCACGCTCATGGCCGCGCTTCTTCCGACGCTGGGATGACGAAGACGGGCGACCGGTTCGCATCGGGTGACCAATGCTTCATCAGTGACGTCAAGGGCAGGGAATACCTGTTCGTGCTCGACCACGGAGCGACATTTCAATCAGACAAGGGTGCTGTTTCGCACGATGACATCATTGGGCTCGGAGAGGGATCGACGTTTCGTACCACTACGGGAGCAGCATTCGTCGCGATGCGACCCAGACTTGCGGATCACGTGCTGAAGATGAAGCGCGGAGCAGCCGTCATGTATCCGAAGGACGCCGGAGCTCTGATCACGTGGGCTGACATTGCACCAGGATGTGTTGTCGTCGAAGCAGGTACGGGATCCGGGGCGTTGACAATTGCACTCTCGAGGGCAGTTGGCAGCGAAGGCCGGGTTGTGAGCGTCGAACGTAGAGACGATCACCACAATCGGGCACGGAAGCTCATCAAGACGTTCATGGGTTCCGTCCCTGACAACGTCGACCTTCGCATCGGGGAAGTTGAGGATGTGTTGCGGACGCTTCAACCCCACAGGGTTGTATTGGACGTTCCCGAACCGTGGGAAGTTGTTCCCGCGGCCGCGGAAGCTCTGCCAGGTGGTGGTGGCTTCGCCTGCTACGTGCCCAACATTCCCCAGGTGCAGCAGACCACCGATGTGCTTCGGGAGTCGAGAACCTTCACCGGGATAGAGACGTTCGAGATCATGATGCGCTCATGGGCAATCGACGAACGAAGTGTGCGCCCAGAACACCGGATGGTTGGACACACCGGATTCCTCACCGTTGCACGGCGCCGGCTTCGCGCCACGGGGTGACGTTTCCGCCCATCGGAACGCCACCAACGCGCAGAATCCGACTCAGAGAGCCGGATCCAGTCGTCTTCACATGGGTCTCCCACATGCGCTCTTCGTTCGTGTACCGGGTTTACGGCTCGATGTAGATGCACTCTCCGGGGCATTCCTCTGCCGATTCGACGACGAGTTCCATCTGATCGTCTGCGAACGTTGCGAGACCTTTCGCACCCTCAGGGTTGCCCTCCGACTCGGCGTAAATCTTGTCGCCCTCTTTGACGTAGGCGAGCCCATCGTCAAGCATTGCGAACACATCCGGTGCGATTTCTTCGCAGAGTCCATCGCCGGTGCAAAGATCCTGATCAATCCAGACCTTCATCGTGATTCCTTCGTCGGAGTTGTGGTGTGAACCACCGAAGTGGCATAGCCGCTCAATCTAGTCACACAACGTCCGATATTGACAGAACCACGTTCTACACTCGATTCAAGCGAATGAGCGACGATCGACCGGGTAAGGAGGTTGTGATGTCAGACATCGAGAAGCAGGCAGACGAGCAGACGGTTCGGATGCTCGAGGAGGAGATTGCCGTCTTACGACGCAGGCTTCAGGATGCTCCGCGCCGCGTCCGTCTCCTCGAAGAGCGTTTGCTCGACATCAGGAACCAGCTCGCGCAGGCCACGAGTCAGAACGACAAGCTGTCAACCGCTCTGCTCGAAACCAGGGAACAGCTCGCACTCCTGCGCGACGAAGTCGAGAAGCTCACGGCGCCTCCCAATCCTTTCGGAACGGTGATCGGAACCAATACGGACGGTACGGTCGATGTTATTGCATCCGGCAGGAAGCTCAGGGTTGCTGTGGAACCCACGGTGGAAATCAAGGAGCTCGAGCGCGGTCAGGAGGTCATCCTCAACGAGGCCTTCAATATCGTGGATATTCGACACTTCGAGCGGACCGGCGACATCGGTACGATCAAAGAACTCCTTGATGACGACCGCCTCGTCGTGCTCGGCAAGGGGGACGAGGAGCGGGTCGTGACGCGTGGTGCGCCGGTCGTAGAGGAGTATCTCAGAGCCGGCGACCTTGTCCGTTTGGAACCGAAGACCGGCATTGTCCTCGAGAAGCTCGCACGGCCCGAAGTCGAGGAACTCATCCTCGAAGAGGTACCGGACATCACGTACGACGACATCGGTGGCCTCGAGCCTCAGATTGAGACTATTCAGGATGCTGTCGAACTTCCGTACCGGCACAGGGAACGCTTTGAGGCCTACCACCTGCAAGCGCCCAAAGGCGTCCTGCTGTACGGGCCACCCGGTTGTGGAAAGACCCTCATTGCCAAGGCTGTGGCGAATTCGCTCGCCAAGACCGTGAGTGAGGCAACCGAGTCCGAGGACGTCAAGTCGTACTTCTTGAACATCAAGGGACCGGAACTCCTCAACAAGTACGTCGGAGAGACTGAGCGTCAGATACGTCTCATCTTCCAACGAGCCAAAGAGAAATCGGATGAGGGTGTACCGGTCATCGTGTTCTTTGACGAGATGGATTCGTTGTTCCGCACGCGAGGAACAGGCGTTTCCTCGGATGTGGAATCAACAATCGTTCCACAGCTACTCAGCGAGCTCGACGGAGTCGAGTCTCTCAAGAATGTGATCGTCATCGGTGCCTCCAACCGCGAAGATCTCATCGATCCAGCGATCCTCCGACCGGGAAGGCTCGACGTCAAGATCAAGATCGAACGACCGAATCACGAAGCCGCACGCCGTATCTTCGCTATCTACCTCACCGATGTCGTTCCTTACGACGAATCGGAGTTGGGGGAATTCGAATCGAAGAAGGCCTTCATTGCCCATGCAATCGACAAGGCGGCGGATGCAATGTACGACGA
>Ga0255047_10000898_pt1 | contig 23445 bp, 22 predicted proteins | sample JV7_2_1_MG_FD_183640 | JGI IMG/M metagenome (GOLD analysis project Ga0255047, IMG submission 183640) | Seawater microbial communities from Jervis Inlet, British Columbia, Canada - JV7_2_1 | ecosystem: Environmental > Aquatic > Marine > Inlet | place: Canada: British Columbia | collected 2016-10-06 | reverse complement strand
CGCTGGGGCCTTTGCGCGATCCACCAGCAACGCCGCCGCACGGGGTGGCGCTCTGATCGCGGTGGCATTGGTCATCGGGTTCCTCTTGCTCTGGAAGGGCGGTATCGGTACCGATGGTGATGCCGCGGCCATCGACATCGACTCCGGCGACGGGGGCTCCGACGTGGCCGACGACTCCGGCGATGATGCCGGGGCGGCCGGTGATGATGGTGACGACGATGTCGATTCCGGCGACGACGGCTCGGGCGACGATTCCGCCGACGACGGCTCGGGCGACGACGGCGACACCACCGACACCACACCGATCACTCCCGATACCCGCCCGTTGGGTGAGGTGAAGGTCGTGGTGGCCAATGGCGTGGGCGAGGCCGGCCTGGCTGGTGCCCGCACCGCAGTGCTCACCACCGCCGGCTATGTGGGTCAGGCGGCGAACGCCGCCACGCGGCCGGTAGAAACATCGATGGTCTACTACCTCGCCGGCTACGAACAGGACGCGGTGGGTGTTGCGGCCGAGCTCGACGCCGACGCGGCGCTGGTGCTGAGTCCTGCTCCGGTGGATCCCACCACACTGGTGGCCGACGCCACCGGGATCGAAGACTTCCACATCTGGGTGGTTCTCGGTGCCGATCGCGTCCTCGGCTGATTCGTATCCAGTAGCCGATCCTTGCCCCGCCATCCTCTCGACCCGTTTGCCTGGGCGCCGGATCGGGCCGCCCTCTTTCTCGACTTCGACGGTGTGGTGGCCGAGATCACCGAGCGTCCCGACGACGCGGTTCCACGGCCCGAGATGCCCGCCCTTCTCGAAGAGCTCGAAACACGGCTCGGCCGTGTCGCGATAGTCACCGGTCGGCCGGTCAACTTCATCTCGGATTTCATCCCCATGTCGATCGACATCGTGGGGCTCTACGGGCTCGAGTGGCGCACTCGCGGACTTCACCACACCCTGCACGAAGCCGAGGAGTGGCGAGCCACGATGCGAACCCTCGCCGAGGAGGCCGAGGCGGCATTCGGTGCCGACGTGGTGGAGGCGAAGGGCCTCTCGCTCACCGTTCATTATCGCGGCGACCTCGCCCTCGCCGAACCGATCCGAGAGTGGGCCGAGGAGGTGGCGCGGGCGACAAGGGTGGATACCCGTCCCGCCAAGCTCTCCTTCGAGATCCACCCGCCGATCCACCGCGACAAGGGCACTGCGGTGGTCGAATTGGCTCAGGACTTCGACCCCGTCGCCTACATGGGCGATGACCTCGGGGATCTTCCCGCCTTCGACGGGCTCGATGTCCTCGCCCGTCGAGGGGTCTCCACCGTGCGTATAGCGGTGACGTCGGAGGAGGCACCGCCGATCCTGTTGAGTCGCGCCGATCACATGGTGAGCGGACCCGACGGTGCCGAGGCGCTCATCCGCGAGCTGCTGGAGCGGACGAAGTCAGCTCCGCGCTGATCGGGCCGCGCTCGCGGCGCCGAGCTGATCGGCCAGCCAGTGCTTCGGTGTGCGCTCGTGGGCCAGAACCCTCAATCGGGATGCTGCCTCGGCCCGTTCGGTAGGGCTGCGGTCGAGGGCATCGGCCAGGGCGATGGCCTGCTCGGCGACGTCGTAGGGGTTGACGCTGATGACCGCGCCGTCGAGTTCTTCGTGGATGCCGGCCTCGCGGCTCAGTACGACGGTGCCATCGATCTCGTTGACGAGGGGGCCCTCCTTGGCCACGAGGTTGAGCCCGTCGCGGATCGGGTTGACCAACAAGACGTCGTAGCGGCGGAGGTGGGCGACGGACTTGGGAAAGTTGTCTTCGAGATCGAGTTCTATCGGAAGCCAGTCGTCGGTGCCCCAACGCCGGTTGATCACGTCGGCCAGCCCCTCGACCTCCTGGCGGTAGGCGAGATACTCGGGAAGCCCCTCGCGGCTCGGGTAGCCGAGGGCTCGAAATACCACCTGGCCTCTCAGGTCGGGGCGATCAGCGAGCATCTGATCGAACGCACGAAAGCCCCGCAGCACGTTCTTCGAGAGCTCGATCCGGTCGATTCGTACGATCAGGCGGCGACTGCCGATCTGTTCGACGAGTGCGACCACCTCGGCATCGCAGCTCGGGCTCGTGGCCACCGCGCCGAGGTCGTCGGGGTCGGGAGCCAGGGGAGCGACGAACGTGGTGGGCTCGGAGCCGAGGATGTCGAGACACGACGACCGGAAGTCGGCCGCCCAGCGGTGGGAATGGAACCCGCAGGCATCGTGGCCGGACATGCCCTCGAGAAGTTCGGCGGCGCAGTCGGTGGGGAGCACTCTCATCTGCATCGGCGGCGCGAACGGTGTGTGGGAGAAGTGCACCGAAGTGAGATCGGGGCGCACCGATCTCAGCAGGGGGCCGAGCAAGGAGAGGTGGTAGTCCTGAACGAGCACAGTGGCCTCGGCGGGCGCGTCGGCGGCGACCACATCGGCGAACGCTTGGTTGTAGGCGCGAAATGACTGCCAGGCCTGGCGCCATCCCTTGTCGATGATGGGACGCCGCGAGAGGTCGTAGAGCCCGTGGTGGAGGAACCACAGGGTCGAATTGCTGATGACGTCGTAGGCCTGGCGTAACACGTCGGGGTCGATGGCGAGGGTGCGGACCCGTAGACCTTCGGCCTCGATCACGCCTTCGGCGGCTGCGGCGAGGTCGCCCGAGGAGAGGGCGGCTGCTATCCACATCGTGTCGGTGTGCGTCACGAGGGGTGCCAGCCCCGACACGAGCCCTCCGGCCCCGCGCTTGGCTACGAGGCGGCCGTCGATGTCGGTGAATGACACGGGGCCGCGGTTGGAGACGAGGACAACCGGTGAGGTCACACCGCCGACGCTAATCGGCGGTCACCATGGTGGGATGCGTCTGCTCGCCTGTCCCGACAAATTTCGCGGCACGATCACCGCTGTCGAGGCGGCGGCGGCCATCGCCGAGGGTGCCCACGAGGCGGGCTGGAGCGCCGGGCGCCAACCCATGGCAGACGGGGGCGAGGGCACCCTCGATGCATTCGGCGGCCCCAACCGAGCCACCACGGTCACGGGGCCTCTCGGTGAACCAGTTGAGGCCGCGTGGCGCCTCGACGGTGACGAGGCCGTGATCGAGATGGCGTTGGCCTCGGGCTTGGCGCTTGCCGGCGACAGTGCGGGCAACCACCCCATGGAGGCCACCACCGCGGGCACCGGTGAGTTACTGGCGCGGGCCGCGGAGTCGGGTGCCCGCCGAATCGTGGTGGGCCTCGGCGGTTCGGCCACCACTGACGGGGGTCTGGGTGCCTTGAAGGCGATGGCCCCGTTACCTCGGTTCCGTGGTGTCGACATCGAGGTCGCCTGCGACGTGACCACCCGGTTCGTGGACGCGGCCGCCGTCTTCGGACCTCAGAAAGGGGCGACACCGGCCCAGGTCGCTCTGCTCACCCGACGGCTGGAGCGGCTGGCCGACGTCTATGACGGCGAGCATGGAATATCGATCGGCTCTCTCGATCGCAGCGGCGCCGCCGGCGGCCTCGCCGGAGGGCTGGCCGTGGTTGGCGCCCACCTCTGTGACGGTTTCGAACTGATCGCCGAGGCGGTCGAGCTCTACGATCAGATCGAGACAGCAGAGCTGGTGGTGACGGGCGAGGGCCGCCTTGATGCCACCTCGTTCAAAGGGAAGGTGGTGGGGGGAGTCGCTGCTCTGGCCGCTGCTGCGGGTGTGCCGGTGCTGGCCGTTGTCGGCCGGGTTGCACCCGACTTCGATTCCCCGATTGACACCATCGATCTCGCCGCCCGGTTCGGAGTCGAGAGGGCCATGGCTGAGCCCAGCGAGTGTGTGCGCGAGGCGGTCAGCGATTGGCTTTCGCGGAAATGACCCAGCCCGCGGCTGCGATCACCACCACGATGACGACGACGAGCTTCACGATCCCGAGCAGGGATGTGAGCACCCACTGAACCGCGCTGATCGCCCCGAAGACAGAGAGCCCACCGATCACCACGATGGCCGGAAAGGGGAGCCGCTTTCGGGCGGGGGATCCGCCGGAGCGTTCGATTGCCACGACTAGAGAGTAGATCGTCGGACACGGGCCCGGGCCGCGGGACGGCTACTCGCCCCTGATTGCCACCAGGGCGTCCGCGACATTGAGGAGGGTGTCACCCCATTCACCGTGCCGATGTGCAGCTTCGTCGAGGGCGTGGCGGGCGGATTCGTCGTCGGTGCCGCTCAGACAAACCACGAGCTCAGTGAGTCGATCGTGCACTACCGGTCGGGAATCAACGGCCATCGGAACCTCGGTGGAGTCGGGCGTGGGGATACCCCTGCATCGACGCGTTCTTTGCTCGACTGAACCCTCGGTGAGAGGGTATTCGGCCCATTTTCGATGGTTACTTCGTCGGTCTTGATCGACGCGCCCGACCTATATCCCGATAGAGTTTGTCGGGATTCAGTCCGCGTCGCTTCGGCCGGTCTCGAAAGGGAAGTAGATGAGCGTAATAATTCGAGTGCCCACCACCCTGCGCACCCTCACCGCGGGCCAGTCCGAGGTGGCAGTGGATGGGCCCACCGTCGCCGAGGCCCTCGAGAATCTCGAAGCGGCCCACCCCGGCTTCAGGGAACGAATTCTCGACGATGCCGGCCAACTGCGGCGCTTCGTGAACGTCTTCGTGAGCGACGACGACATCCGCTTCATCGACGGCCTCGCCACCCCGATTCCCGAAGGCGAGACCGTGAGCATCGTGCCGGCTGTTGCCGGAGGTTGAGTCGCTGGTTGCGATTCCCCGCCCCTCCAGATTGACTTAGCAGTCGCGGCACGAGAGTGCCAACAGTGTTATCTCACACACCGCTTCCGGAGGAATGATGGCAAAGACCATTCAGTTCGATGAACAGGCCCGTCGTGGCCTCGAGAAGGGAATGAACCAGCTCGCCGACGCGGTTCGTGTCACCCTCGGCCCGAAGGGCCGCAATGTGGTTCTCGAAAAGAAGTGGGGCGCCCCCACGATCACCAACGATGGCGTTTCCATCGCCAAGGAGATCGATCTGGAGGATCCCTACGAGCGCATCGGCGCCGAACTGGTGAAGGAAGTTGCCAAGAAGACCGACGACGTCGCAGGCGACGGCACCACCACCGCAACCGTGCTGGCGTGGTCGATGGTGCGTGAGGGTCTTCGTAACGTGGCCGCCGGCGCCAACCCGATGTCGATCAAGAAGGGCATCGAAGCTGCTGTCGAAGCTGCAGTCGGTTCGATAAGCGACAACTCGATCGACGTCTCCGACGACAAGGACCAGATCGCCAACGTGGCCGCCATTTCCTCTGCCGATGCCGAGATCGGCGCCATCATCGCCGAGGCCATCGACAAGGTGGGCAAGGACGGAGTTATCACCGTCGAAGAAGGTCAGACCTTCGGCCTCGAGATGGATCTCGTCGAAGGCATGCGCTTCGACAAGGGCTACATCTCCCCCTACAGCGTCACCGACCCCGAGCGGATGGAAGCCGTTCTCGAAGACCCCTACATCCTTTTGGTTGGTTCCAAGATCAGCGCCGTGCGCGACCTGGTGCCCGTACTCGAGAAGGTCATGCAGTCGAGCAAGCCCCTGCTGATCATCGCCGAGGACGTCGAGGGTGAGGCTCTCGCCACACTCGTCGTCAACAAGATCCGCGGCACGTTCACCTCCGTATCGGTGAAGGCTCCCGGCTTCGGCGAACGCCGCAAGGCAATGCTGCAGGACCTTGCCATTCTCACCGGCGGCCAGGTCGTCAGCGAAGAGGTCGGGCTCAAGCTCGACGGTGTCGGTCTCGACATGCTCGGCCAGGCTCGCAAGATTGTCGTCACCAAGGACGAGACCACCGTCATCGAGGGTGCGGGCGACGCAGCCGATGTCAGCGGTCGTATTGCCCAGATAAAGGCTGAGATCGAAAACACCGACTCCGACTACGACAGCGAGAAGCTCCAGGAGCGTCTCGCCAAGCTTTCGGGTGGTGTGGCTGTTCTCAAGGTCGGCGCCGCCACCGAGGTGGAGCTCAAGGAAAAGAAGCACCGCATCGAAGATGCCGTGTCCACCACCAAGGCTGCCATCGAGGAAGGCGTGGTCGCCGGCGGAGGCGTCACCCTCATCCGAGCCCAGGCTGCGGTCGACGCAGTCGGCAATGCGCTCGATGACCCCGACGAGGCTGTCGGTGCCCGCATCGTGTCGCGTGCGCTCGAAGCGCCCCTCACCCAGATTGCCGTCAATGCCGGCATGGAGGGCGGAGTGGTCGTGGAGAAGGTGCACAACCTCGAAGGCAACATGGGTCTCAACGCCGCCAACGGCGAGTACATCGATCTGGTCGAGGCCGGCATCATCGATGCCGCCAAGGTCACCCGCTCGGCTCTGCAGAATGCAGGCTCGATCGCGGCCTTGTTCCTCACCACCGAGGCAGTGATTGCCGACGCCCCCGAAGACGGTGGCGGCGGAATGCCCGACATGGACTTCTGAGCTTGCTCAGAAGTCCCAGAGTGGGATCCTTCTGAGGCTCTTGAACGCTTGATCGGCCCCCGCCTTGTGCGGGGGTCGTTCCCGTTTTGGTCTCGGCTACGGTGCACCCATGACCGGCCCAGAGTTGCATCCGATGATTTTGTCACTGGCCCCGCTACTGGGCGTGTGGCGGGGTCGAGGAAACGGCCACTACCCGACGATCAACGATTTCGCTTACCTCGAGGAGCTCACGTTCGGACATGTGGGTAAGCCGTTCGTGGCGATGGGCCAGAAGACCCGCGATGCATCCACCGAGCTCCCCCTCCATGCAGAATCGGGCTACTTTCGCCCCCAGGACGACGGCACGGTGGAGCTCGTATTGGCCCAGCCGTCCGGAGTTCTGGAGATCCTCACCGGCCCCATCAACTCCGCCGACGATGGGCTCGAACTCGACCTCGCGTCAGTGGGCGTGCATCCCTCGCCTTCGGCAAAGTCGGTCATCGGCACACGGAGGCGTTATGTGATCTCGGGCGACTCCATGATGTTCGACATGTGGATGGCGGCGGTCGGGAAACCCATGACCCACCACCTCTCGGCTCGGCTCAACCGGGTCGACGGTTAGCCAGCAGGGGCGGAGTAGGGCTCCAGCGCGTCGATCATCGACTGAGGAAACCGAGCCGGTCGGCCGTCGGCGGTGACCACCGCGGCGCGCAGCTCCTGGCTTGCGATGACCACCCCGTCGCACAGGATTCGCTGATGCCACCGCGATGTGACCCGCTTGACTTCGAGGATTTCCGATTCGATCGTGAGTTCGTCGCCGTCTTCGGCTGATCCGAGGAATTTCGTGTGGATCTCAGACACCACGATCATCAGGCCGTCCCGCATCATCTCGGGCAGTGAGAGGCCGGCTTCTCGGAGGAGCTCGATCCGGGCCGTCTCGAAATACTGGATGTAGACCGAGTGGTTGACGTGGTTGTAGGGGTCGAGCTCATAGAAGCGGACCCTGATGAGCGTCTCGTGTGCCATTGGCCGCGAACATTACCGCGTCGACTGTTCTCGACCGTCGCCTTCGGCTGGTTCGTGGAGGAGTGTTCGCTAGCCTCCCTGGCGTGACTCCGAAGTCTCGTAGTGAGCGTCGACTGGTGCGAACCTGGTCGGCCGACCGCACCGACGCAGGTCGGTCGCCGGCCATCCTCGCCACCGAGGAGCCGATGGCGATCGAACTCGACGGGGTTCGGGTGACCACCACCATGCGCACGCCCGGCAACGATTTCGAACTCGCGGTGGGGTTCTGCCACAACGAGGGCCTTCTGGCCGGGGAGCCGGTGCGCGAGGTTCGCTACTGCGCGTCGGGCTCGGCCGCTGCCACCGCCTTCAATATCGTCACGGTCTCGACCGACGGAAAAGCGCCTCCGCCCACCCCTCGTCTGGCCGCCACAACATCGTCGTGCGGCTTCTGCGGCACCGACGAGATCGATGAACTAGCGGCTCGGCTCGCGCCGGTGTCCGGCGACCGGGTCGACTGGGGAGTACTCGCCGACGCGCCGGGCAAGCTTCGTCCCGCTCAGGATCTCTTCGATGTCACCGGAGCGGTGCATGCCGCCGCGGTGGTGGACGCAACCGGCGGCGTGTCTCTGGTACGTGAAGACGTGGGCCGCCACAATGCAGTCGACAAGCTCGCAGGCCGGATGCTGCTCGATGGCGACCTTCCGGCCCTCGGCCATGCGGTGGTGGTGACCGGCAGGGCCAGTTTCGAACTCGTGCACAAGGCATGGGCATCCGGCTTCCGCGCCCTGGTTGCGGTGAGCGCTCCCACCGCGCTTGCGGTGATCACCGCAGAACGAGCCGGAATGCAGCTAGCCGGGTTCGCCAGAGATGGTCGGCTCACCATCTACGTGGACTGACGAGGTCAGCTCGGACCGGGGATCTCGAGCTTTCGCTCCCACACCTGAAGGGCCAGACTCAACAAGAGGGTGAGACTCACGTAGACCACTGCGAGGATGAAGAACGATTCGCGGATACGGAAAGAGCTGCCGCTGTAGATCCGGGCCTGCTGGGTGAGTTCGGTGACCGCCAGCACCGAGACCAACGAGGTGTCCTTCATCAGAGCGATGAAATCGTTGCCAAGTGCGGGTAGGGCATTGCGAAGTGCCTGGGGCAACACGATATGGCGGTTTGTCTGCCAGCGGCTGAGGCCGACAGCCAGCCCGGCCTCGACCTGACCGTCATCCACCGACTGGATTCCAGCCCGGAAGACCTCGGCGATGAACGCGGCATAGAAGAGACAAAGGGCGGCGCCCCCACGCCACTCCATGGGAATGCTCCGCGTCTTGATCCCGAGGAGGTCGGCGACATCGCGAGTGAGAACGAAAGCGACGACGAAAATGAAAACGAGCATCGGCATGCCGCGAACGAACTCGATGTACACGCGCGAGACAGTGTTGATCACCGGGTTCTTCGACAGCCGGCCGATGCCTATGAACAAGCCGAGCGGCATCGACACCATGAAGGCGCCGAGCGTGAGGACCAGGGTGAGCTTCAACCCGGGGATGATCTCCCGGAAGGCCTCCTGGTAGGCGTCGCTGAAAACGATCGCAACGATCATCGCTCCGATGATCGTGAGCATCACCACCAGCCACGCCGAGTCGGCCTTCTTTCTGACAGCTCGGACCGGTTCGAGCTGCTGCTGGCCCTCGCTGGCGATTTCAGTCATGTTGCTTCCTAAAAAAGAAACGGTGCGCCAGGCATACTGCCCGGCGCACCGTCATAGTGCTGTATCGACCGGCTCTACTCTTCCGGGAAATCGATGTCGTCGTAGGTGACCTGGAACGAATCGGTGAAGTAGGTCTGCCCGATGTCGTTGAGGAAGCCGCTGTCACGCATCTCGTCGAGAGCGAAGTTGACGGCGTCGACGATGTCGCTGTCGAGCGGGAAAATGAATCCGAGTGGGTCGGCCTGGAGCGCATCGTCGATCAGCTCGACGGCGTCGGCATTTTCGCCCACATAACCCTGGCCGGCAGCATCATCGATGATCACGGCATCGACATCTCCGTTGATCAGGGCCTGGATGGCAAGACCGAACTGATCGAACGCGTCGATTCGACCGTCGCCCCCGAGGAGTTCGACCGCCAGTTCGAAGTTGGTGGTGCCCACCTGGGTGCCCACCTGGGCATCGCTGTTGATGATGTCGTCGGCGCTGGAATAGCGATCATCGTCCTTGGCCACGATGAACTTCTGGTCGACGGTCATGTACGAATCCGAGTAGGCCACGATCTCGGCTCGTTCAGGGGTGATGGAGATGCCATCCGCAGCGGTATCCAGCTCCCCCTCGGCAACCTGATCGATCACGGCGGGCCAACCAGCCACCACGAAGTCTGCTTCGCAGTTGAGGATGCGACAGATCTCGCGCCAGGCGTCGTAGTCCCAGCCCTCGCCTGCATCCGCTCCGGCCGGCACGAAGTTGAACGGCAGGTAGGCGTTCTCGACGCCTACGGTGACCGTGCGTCCCCCGAGGTCGTTGCCTTCGGCAGCCGCGCCCCCATCGTCGTCGCCGCACGCCGCTGCGATCAGGGTGAACGCGAGTAGCACGCCTATCAGCCGCGCCGCGCGGTTGGTTGAAGTTCGCATATGTTCCTCCTCCAGTGGCGGGGATCCCGCCGGTGAGTGCAAAACACTATCTCCCCAGGCCCCGACGATGCATCTCCGGGGTGAAGAGAGCTCACACTGCGTACTGGGTGAGCCGATCGTAGAGTTGCGTCGCCTCGTCGAGTACGGGCCTGAGGTGTTCGCCAATGGTGTTGGCGTTGGGGCGGTAGGGAGCGAAGCCGGTGGACTTGTGCACATTGTGGTACCACTCGGGCGCCCACACTCCGTCCTCGGGCTTGGGGCCGGCCGGCCACGACAACATGGCCGCATCGAAGCCGATACCGAGCCGGTCACACACCGACCTGAGCACACCCGCCGGATCTTCGAGAAGGGACCGGGAGTCGATCACCACGGGCTTGCCTCCCTCGGCCAAAATCGCCTCGAGTAGCTCCACCTGCTCGGTGAGCCCGGTGTCGGCCAGACCGCAGTCGGGGAGCTGCACCGAGAGGGAGGCCAACATGTCGCCAGGATCGCGGGTGAGCAGGATGTTGTGGGTGTCGGCGAGGAAGGCCCGGGGCACACCGATCAGATGGTGGGCCATCTGCTTCATGAAGAAGACCGGTGTGGAGCAGGGTCCGAGGATGAGCCGGCTGATCACTTCGGTGGCATCGGTGGATTGGCTGGCCACCACCGCATCGAAGGCGGGGTGTTGGCGTTGGGTGAGCGACAGGTAGTGGGCGTAGAACGGCTCGTCGTACACCGTGGTGTCGGCTCGCTGGCGAAAGGAGTACATGAGCGCGGTGGAGATGTTTCGGGGCCCCGACCAGCATTGAATACGGGTGACGCCGTCGTCGGTTGCCATCAGGTCACTTCGGTGGCTACCGCTGCGTCGTAGAGTTCGCGCAATCGGATCGTCATCGGCCCCTGGCCACCGTTGCCGATGGTGCGCCCGTCGATGGTGTGGACCGGGGTGAGGCCACCGAATGTGCCGGTGACGAAGGCCTCATCGGCGGAGTAGACGTCGGTGAGCGAGAACGCCGTCTGCCGGGTGGGGATGCCGGCCGCATCGGCCACCTCCACCACGAGGGCCGACGTGATGCCGTTGAGGTTGTACTGGCCGGTTGATGTCCAGACCTCCCCTTTTCGCACGATGAAGAAGTTGGTGGCGTTGCAGGTTGCCACCGCTCCGGTGGGGTCGAGCATGAGGGCCTCGTCGGCGCCTGCGTTGGTGGCCTGGATGAGGGCGATCACCTCGTGCAGCTTGGAGTGGCAGTTGAGCTTCTGGTCGAGTGTGTCGGGCGGTGGTCGACGCACGGTGGCGGTGAACAAGGAAATGCCCCGGTCGCGCACCTCGGGATCGGCCGTCTTGTGCTCGGCAATGATCACAACGTTGGGTCCGCCGATGTTGTTGGACGGGTGCTGCGACGGTGTCCTCTTGTCGCCCCGAGTGATCATGAGGCGCAAATGCACACTGTCGTCCATGGCGTTGCGGTCGACGGTGGCCTGTAGCGCGGCGGTGATCCCCGCCCGGTCGAGCCCGATATCGAGATCGATCGCGGCCGCGCCTGCAAAGAGACGATCGAGGTGGCGATCGAGAAAGGCGAAGCGGCCGTGATGGAGACGGATGCCCTCCCAGATCCCGTCCCCCACCAGAAAGCCGCTGTCGAACACGGAGATCTTCGCCTCGTGGCGGAGGAAGAAATCGCCGTTGATGTAGATCTCGACCGACTCGTTACGTTCGTCGGCCAACGCCTGGTGAGTGCTGCGGGTCATGACCGCGAACCTATCCCTAGACTTCCGACATGCTCGATCCCGTGATCACCAGCGAGGGCCTCGCGGTCGCTCACCTCTTCTGCGTTCGCACCCCCGACACCGACGACGAAGCCGTGATTGCGGCGGTGAAATCGGCTGAGTCGGCCGGCGTGCAGGTTGTGACAGTCGCCGTTCTCGGTCACAAGGCCGACCTCTGTTTCATGGCGCTGGCTTCTGACTCGTGGCTCGTGCGCGATCTGCAGACCGGCCTCATGAACGCCGCTCTGGTGCTCGTCGACAGCTTCGTGTCGATCACCGAGGTGTCTGAATACGCCGCCGGGCTGCCCGAGGAGATGCGCAACATGCGGCTCTATCCGGAGCTGCCTCCCGACGGCAAGTACGCCTGGTGCTTCTATCCGATGACCAAGCGCCGCGAGGCCGAGGCCAACTGGTATCTCCTCGACTTCGACCATCGCAAGGACCTCATGATGGAGCACGGAACATCGGGTCGACAGTTCGCGGGGCGCATCGTGCAGCTCATCACCGCTTCCACGGGGCTCGACGACTGGGAATGGGGCGTCACCCTCTTCGGGGTGAAGCTCGACGACCTCAAGGACACCGTCTACACCATGCGCTACGACACCGCTTCGGCTGTCTATGCCGAGTTCGGTCCGTTCTATACGGGCATGGTCGGTCCGGTCGAGGAGATCGTCGGTCGTACCGGCTGAGCGGGGGATCGTCACCGGGCAGCGATGTTGCCGAATCGGTGGAGCGTCTGGCTGATCGACTGCTCGCGGAGATACAAGCGGAGCTCGAGGCGGCCGGCGGCCGTGACGGGTTCCTCAACCAGATGGACGTCGTGACGGATGGCGGCAGTCCGAAGAGAGTCGGGGATCGATCCGACCATCCGGACGCGTCCCCAACGCATTTCCGTCAGGCTCGCCTCGAAGACACCATCGGGTTCTTCCCCCGCATCTGACAAGCGCGCCGTCGGGTTCACACGGTGAGCCGCGGCGAGGGCCCGCTCGACCTCCGATGGATCGGCATCGGCGCTCGCCCGGATCGTGACCGTGGGGTGGGGGAGGTAGCGCAGTTCGTTGCGTTCGCAGAAGAGGTTGGCGGGGTCGTGGCCGACCGCGTAATGGGACTGCCACCAGTGGCGGTCGGACTCGGGTGCCTCGCTGAGCGGCGCGATGGTGGTCCAGCGGCCGAGTTGGAGCAGATAGTCGGTGCCACCGGCCTTCGCCCCCAGCCCCACTGATGATCCCTTCCATCCACCGAACGGTTGGCGTTGCACGATCGCTCCGGTTATGCCTCTGTTGACGTAGGCGTTGCCCACCTCGACCTGATCCAGCCATTGCTCGATCTCGTCCTCGTCGAGGGAGTGGAGTCCGCCCGTCAGCCCGAAGGAGGAATGGTTCTGGATGCGGATCGCGTGGTCGAGGTCGTCGGCGCGCATGAGGCCGAGCACCGGCCCGAAACATTCGGTCTGGTGGAACCAGCCCGCCTCGGACACTCCTTCACGCACACCGGGCGACCACAGTCCGGTGGTGTTGTCGATCAATCGGGGCTCGACCAACCATGTCTCGCCCGGATCGAGTTCGGTGAGGGCGCGGGCCAGCTTTCCTTCCGGCACTGAGATCGGGGGGCCGTAGTTGGACGCCGCGTCGGTGGGTGGGCCCGCCCGCAGACTTTGCACCGCGTCGATGAGCTGGCGGCGAAAGCGGGGATCGTCGGCGACCCCGCCCACCAGGATGGCGAGGCTGGCAGCGGAGCACTTCTGACCGGCATGGCCGAAGGCCGACTGCACGAGGTCGTCCACGGCATGGTCGATGTCGGCGTGCGGAGTGATCACGAGCCCGTTCTTGCCACTCGTCTCCGCCAACAGGGTCATGTTCGGTCGCCACGAACGGAACAGGTTTGCCGTTTCGATCGAGCCGGTGAGGATCACCGCGTCGGCGCCGGTGACCAGGGCTCGACCGACATCGCTGTCGAGGGTGCGAACCAGCTGCAGGACGTCTGGGGGGACGCCGGCGGCATGGGCGGCCTCCACGATGATCTCGGCGCACCTCGAGGTCTTGCGCGCCGGCTTCAGGATCACCGCGTTGCCTGCGGCCAATGCCGCCATGGTGCCGCCGGTGGGAATGGCGACCGGGAAGTTCCACGGCGGAATCACAGCTACCACACCATGGGGCTCGAATGTGACGCCTTCGATCGCGTCGAGCTCTGTCCCCCGGTCGGCGTACCAGCGGGCGAAGTCGATCGCCTCGCTGATCTCGGGGTCGGCCTGGGCGAACGTCTTGCGAGCCTCGTGGGCCATGGTGGAGAGCAGCTCCCCGCGGCGCCTGTCGATCTCGTCGGCCACCGCCCACAGGATCCGACGCCGTTCGGTCGAGCCGAGCCGAGCCCACGACGCTTGGCCGTCTCTGGCCCGAGCGATGCACTCCTCGATCCCCGTGGCAGTGGTGACGATCGGCGCTCGAACCGGGCTCGGCTCGATGGTGCGGGTCTTCTCCAGCCACTGCTGGGTGTCGGGCCGAGCCGGGTCGGTGTCGGGTTGGTTGGCAAATCCGGTTTCGAGCTCGACGGGCCGACCGCAACGGTGGGGGAGGGCCGAAACGGTGTGCCGATCGGCGACGGCCCGGCGGAACCGCTCGGTCTGTTCGTCGAATTCGGGTGCTGACGGCTCAAGCGCGAAGAGATGGCGGAGGAAGTTGTGGCCCGACGCGTTTTCATCGAGGCGGCGGATGAGATAACCGATCGCGACATCGAAATCGGCGGGCGCCACGATGGGTGTGTAGAGCAGCAGGTCGTCGGTGGTGGCCTGTACGGCTCGGGCGTGGGCGGGAGCCATGCCCTGGAGCATCTCGAAGTCGACGCCCTCGGTCACTCCGCGGGTGTCGGCGAGGAGCTTGGCCCAGGCCACATCGAAGAGATTGTGGCTGGCCACCCCGATCCGCACTGCACCGGTGTGGGCGGGTGTGAACGCCCAGTCGATGCAGCGCTTGTAGTTGGCGTCGACTTCGGCCTTGGTGACGTATGGCGCCTGCTCCCAGCCGTGCATGGCGGCGTCGACCCGTTCCATGGCGAGATTGGCACCCTTCACGAGGCGAACCTTGACGGCGCTGGCGTGACGGTCGTGGCGGATGACGGCCCAGTCGGTGAGCCGTTGCAGAGCCTCGAACGAGTCCGGTAGGTAGGTCTGGAGCACGATGCCCGCGTCGACCGCAACGAGGTCGGGCTCGTCGAGCACCTCCATGAAGGCTCGAAGAGTGAGATGGAGATCCTTGTACTCCTCCATGTCGACGTTCACGAACGTGGGCGGTGTGGTGGCCGCGGCTTCGGTGCAGAGGATTCGGAGCCGTTCCTTCACCCGGCGAAGGGAGTCGTCGAACGACCATAGGTCGATCTGGCTGGCGATCGAAGAGGCCTTCACCGACACATAGGTGACCGCTGGATCTGCGATGAGGGCGAGTGTCCGATCGAAGCGGCGCCCGGCTTCGGCCTCCCCCAGCACCGCTTCGCCGAGGATGTTGATGTTGAGGGCCACGCCTTGCTTGCGCTTGCGGCTCATGTGACGTTTCAGCGTGGTGGGATCGGCGTCGACCAGCAGGTGCCCGACCAGTTGGCGAAGTCGGCGTCGAGCGATGGGCATCACCAGCAAGGGTGCGAGCGGAGCGAGGCGGGCGCCGAGGCGGAGCAGGGTGCGGTCGACGGGCCCCACGAAACCGGGCAGGTCGGCGTGGTGAACCACGGCCGCGAGTTCGTCGGCGGCCAGTCCGTTGTCGGAGTGGCGGGCCACGCGATCCACGTACTGCATGGCGAACTCGACCCCGGCTGGTTCATCGATGAGTGCGTGGAGCCGCCTCAGCGCCGCGTGTTCGGAGCGGGTCTCCAGATCGCGTGCCGCGTGGAGCCAGTGGGCAACGAGGTCGACGGCTTCATCAGCCAGGTCGTCGGGGGATACGGTCGCCATCAATCCAGTGTCGGATATCGACTCGGCCGCGTCTTGTACGATCACGACACGAATGACGGAGCCAGAGAGCAAACTCGCGGCCGCGGATGCCGAACGGCAGCTGATCGCCCTTCTCGACGACCTGATCAACGTCATGTTCTGCGCGAAGGATCTCGAGGGTCGCTACACCGATGTGAACGCGGCCTTCGTGCGCCGGTCGGGGCGTCGTTCGAAGCGGGATGTGCTCGGGCAGAAGGCAACCGATCTCTTTCCCGAGCTCCTGGCTGCACGATACGAGGAACAGGATCGGCTGGTGATCGGCAACGACGAGGTCCTTCGTGACGAGCTCGAGCTGATTCGTCGGCCGGACGCCTCGATCGGCTGGTATCTCACGACGAAGCGTCCGATCCACGGCCATGACGGCGCCGTGGTGGGACTGGTGTCGGTGAGCCGCGATCTCATCACCCCCGATCAGCGGGGTATCGCCATGGAATCCCTCGATTCGATCGTCAACGAGGTGCGTTCGCGGGTGGCCGAGCCCTTGACGGCGGAGGAACTCGCCGGCCTGGCCGGCTGTTCGGTGCCCCAACTCGACCGTCGGATGAAGAAAGTCTTCGGGCTCACCACGAGTCAATATGTGCTGAGGGCGAGGGTGGATCACGCCGCCGAGCTGTTGCAGCGCACCACGGAGTCCGTGGCGATAATCGCCGCCACCAGCGGTTTCTACGACCAGGCCGCCTTCACCAAGCAGTTCGTTCGGCTCATCGGGGAGACCCCCACCCAGTTCCGGGCCCACCCCGGCTGAACACTCTCGGTGGTCGGGTCTCGGCCCCGAATCTCGCGATCGAACTCTGAGCTTCTATACTCGCTTCCCAATACCTCGGCTCAGCGGTGCCGCTGTTTACCGCGAACAAATCCCTATGGAGGGGACCAACAAATGAAGTTTTCCCGCAAGCTCCTGATGCTGCTTGCCATCCTGCTTTCGTTCTCGCTCATTGCCGCCGCTTGTGGCGACGATGACGACACGGATGCCGGTAGTGGCGACGATGCTGGTGACGATGCTGGCGACGACGCCGGTGACGACGCCGTCGACGACGATCATCTCGGTGATGGTTCGCTCGGCACCATCACCGTCGAGGCCGGTGCTGAAGTGCAGATCCGGTCGCTCAACGCGATCACCGGTGATGTGGCCTTCCTCGGTATCCCCAACCAGCGCGGTATCGAGGCCGCAGTAGCCGACTACGGCCAGATTCATGGCTTCGATGTCACCAGCGGAGCGGGTCTCGACGACCTCTGTTCTGCCGATGGTGGTCAGGCTGCGGCCCAGACCATCGTGGCCGATGAGCAGATCGCCGGTGTGATCGGCACCTCTTGTTCGGGTGCGGCCACCGCTGCCTCCCCGCTCATCAGCGAGGCCGGCATCGTGATGATCTCCGGCTCCAACACCTCTCCCGCGCTCACCTCTGATCTTCAGGGCACCGCCGGCGAGAACTACAACACCGGCTACTACCGCACCGCTCACAACGATCTGTTCCAGGGCGCGGCCATGGCCGACTTCGTGTTCAACGACCTCGGCTTCACTACTGCCGCAGCAATCCACGACGGCGACCCCTACACCCAGGGTCTCGCTCAGGCGTTCAGTGATGCCTTCGAGGAGCTCGGTGGCACCGTCACCGGCTTCACCGGCGTCAACAAGGAAGACACCGACATGGTTCCGGTGCTCACCGAGATCGCGGCAGGAGCGCCTGAGGCGTTGTTCTTCCCGATCTTCCAGCCGGCCGGTGACTTCGTTGCCGATCAGGCCCATGGTGTAGCCGGTCTCGAAGGTGTCCAGCTGCTTGCTGCCGACGGTCTTCTCACCGACGGCTTCCTTGAGCTCGGCCAGTCCGAGGGCATGTACTTCTCGGGCCCCGACGTGCGCTTTGGCGACAACCTCAACGAGAGCACCGGCAAGACCGCGGCCGACGTTCTGGCTGACTATGAAACCGCTCACGGTGAGCCTCCGTCGGCTCCGTTCTGGGGTCACTCCTACGACGCCGCCGCCATGCTGCTCGACGCCATTGCGGCTGCATCGTTCGTCAACGCCGACGGCGATCTCGAGATCGACAAGGCCGGCGTACGTGAGCACCTCGATGCCATTCGTGGCTACAGCGGTGTGATCGGCATCATCAACTGTGACGGCTTCGGCGATTGTGGTTCCCAGAAGATCACGGTCATCAAGCACGACAGCGCCGCCGATATCGAGGCATCGAAGGCCAACGTGGTCTTCGAGTTCGCGCCCTGATCCACACAACGCATAACCGAATCTGATTGGACGGCCCCTGCTCCGGTAATGGTGAGCAGGGGCCGTTCGCGTTACTGTGCGGCGGTCCGATGTATGGGGGAGGGGAAGTTTGACCACTGCGATGAAAGTCAAGGCGGCGCCGCGCACCGGTGTCGACTGGTTTCTACTGCTCATCAAGTCGGTGATGTTCTTCTTCATCACCACCGGGATCATTCTGTTCATCCTGCAGCAGATCGATCCGGGCAATCCGATCGCCAGCCGACTCAACGACGATGCCACCGGCCTCACCGCCGACCAGTTCGAGGGCCTGGTCATCGCCGGACTCACCCAGGGCGCCATGTACGGCCTGATCGCGCTGGGCTACTCGATGGTCTACGGCGTGCTCGGCTTCATCAACTTCGCCCACGGCGAGGTGTTCATGGTGGGGGCCATGACCGGCATGATCACCTCCAACAAGCTCAACGACGCGGGGGCATGGGAGAGCAACTTCATCCTCTCGATGCTGTTCATCGTGGTGTTGTCGATCCTGGTGTCCACCCTCACCGCGGTGGTGATGGAGAGGGTGGCTTACCGCCCCCTGAGGGGCTCGCCCCGACTCATTCCCCTCATCACGTCGATCGGCGTGTCTTTCTTCATCCAGAACGTGTCGGTGGTGCTCCTCGGGCCCGGTGCCAAGTCGTATCCCGACCTCCCCGACTGGCTTTCGAAGAAGCGCGACATCTGGTTCATCTCGATCGAAGGCACCCGCCTGCTCGTCGTTCTCGTGGCGGCCGTCTCGATGGTGGGTCTCTGGTATCTGGTCGAACGCACCAAGACCGGCAAGGCGATGCGAGCGGTCGCAGAGGACAAGGAAATCGCCTCCCTCATGGGGATCAACGTCAACCGCATCATCGTCACCACATTCGCGGTGGGCGGAGCGATGGCCGGCGTGGCCGGGATCCTGTGGGGAATCATGTTCCGTTCGGTGATCCACACCACTGGATTCCTTCCCGGCATCAAGGCATTCAGCGCCGCCGTGGTCGGCGGAATCGGCAATCTCAACGGCGCCATGGCCGGCGGTCTCTCCCTCGGCAGCGCCGAGGCCATCGCCCCCCTGGTGATTCTCGAGCCCTGGGGGGTGAGCGGGGTGTCTCAGCTCCGCGACGCTGTTGCGTTCAGTGTTTTGATTCTGGTGCTCCTGGTCAAGCCCACCGGCCTGTTCGGTGAGCGTCTCTCATCAGAGGACCGCACATGACCGACACCATCGCAGTCGCACCCGCCCGGGGGATCCTTGAGCAGAACTGGCGCAAGATCCTCAACTACGGCTTGCTGCTCGCCCTGGCCGAAGTGTTCATCTCGCTGGCCAACATGCCAGTGGCACTCGACGACTTTGTGCTGATCGAGCCGATTCTCAGCCTCGGCTATGTGTCCCTGCTTTGGCTGCCGCTGGTTCTCGGCTTTGGTATCGGCAGCGAGAAGGTGCTGGAGGGCATGACAGTCCACGCCAAGGGTGTCCGCGAGCTTGTGGCGGGGGCCTGTGTGGGGCTCATCGGGGGCGCAGGCCTCAGCCTCCTCACCGTGTTGATCGATAATTACGATCTGCGTGACCCTCTCGTCAACTGGAGCCCCCAGCTCCTCGATCTGCTGGGCTTCGACCAGGGTGTCGGATTCGGTGTCGGCATCTGGTTGGCGATCGGTGGTGGGCTCGGTCTGTTGGGTGGCGCCATGCACCTGATCACACCCGTCGCCCGCCGCGTCGTGGCCACGATGGCCCTTGCGGTGGTGTTTGTCGCCGTCCTCGAGACGATCCTCAGCGATATCGCCGAGGACCTCTTCCTCGAGTGGCTGTCCGACTGGATCTACTTCATTCGTGGTGGTGTCACGCTCCACGGAACCGTCACCGTCGCCCTGGTGGCCGGCGCCTACGCGCTGTGGGGAAGCAGGGCCATCAAGGGGGCCAAGGCCTCTTTTCAGGCGCTCGAGGGAGCCGAACGCAAGCAGGCCAACAAGGTCGGTCTCATGATCGTGGTGCTACTCACGATCCTCATGCCGCTCGTCCTCGGCAAGATCACCAACGAATTGCTGGCCAACGTCGGCCTGTTCCTCCTCCTGGCCCTGGGTCTCAACATCGTCATCGGCCTGGCCGGCATCCTCGACCTCGGTTACGTCGCCTTCTTCGCGGTGGGCGGATACACCACTGCCATCCTCACATCACCCAATCGCGGCGACTCCTGGCCCGACTGGCTCCCCCAACTCTGGTGGGTCGTGGCCCTCATGGTTGTGGTCGTGTTCGCCGGCCTCACCGGGCTTTTCATCGGTGCCCCCGTCATTCGGATGCGCGGCGACTACCTGGCAATCGTCACCCTCGGATTCGGCGAAATCATCAGGCTCCTGTTTCTTTCGGACTGGCTCGGAGGATTCACCGGCGGTGCTCAAGGAGTCACCAACGTTCCGGGGGTGCAGGTCTTCGGCCTCGCCAACGTGAGAGGCACCGACCCGCGGGCGGTTTTCTACCTGGTTGCGTTCTTCTGCGCGATCGCGATCTACGTCTCGTGGCGCTTGGAGAAATCGCGTATCGGCCGGGCCTGGATGGCGGTGAGAGAAGACGAATCCGTGGCCGAGGCAATGGGCATCAACACGGTCAACGTCAAGCTCCTGGCCTTCGTGGTGGGCGCCGTGCTGGCCTCCTTCTCGGGGGCGATCTTCGCCGCGAAGGTGGGATCGGTCTTCCCCACCAGCTTCATAATCCTCGTGTCGATCGTGATCCTCATCGTCGTGATCGTGGGCGGCATGGGCAACATTCTCGGCGTCATCGCCGGATCGGCGGTATTGATCGGCGTTCTAGGCGGCCCCAGACAGCCGGGCCTGCTCCAGGAGTTCTCCGAATTCAAGCTCCTCATCTATGGCGCGCTCCTCATCTGGATGATGCTGAAACGGCCTGAAGGGCTCATCCCCAATGTACGTCGTACGCGCGAACTGCATCAGGAGGAGTTCCTCCAGGACGCCTGGCTCAAGGGCGAGATCGACCACGACGACGAAGAGGGCAACGGCGGAGGGGTGGCCCCGGCATGAGTGGGCAGCGTCTTCTCACCATCAACAAGTTGAGCGTCACCTTCGGCGGTCTGGATGCACTGCGCGATCTCGACTTCCATGTCGATGAGGGTGAGATCGTCTCGGTGATCGGCCCCAACGGTGCCGGCAAGACCACCTTCTTCAACATGATCTCGGGCATGGTCACGCCCACCGCCGGCGAGATCATCTTCCAGGATCAGTCCCTGATCGGACTCGACCCCAATCAGGTCACCGCGCGCGGCATCGCCCGCACCTTCCAGAATGTGCGCCTCTTCGCCAACATGACGATCCTCGAAAACGTGATGGTTGCCCAGCACTGCCGCACCACCCAGGGCCTTTGGGGTGCACTCTTCCAGACGGCGGCGTTCAAGAAGGAAGAGGAAGACATCCGGGCGTGGGGCGAGGAGGTGCTCGGATTCTTCGGCACCCGGCTGGTCGGTTACCGACTCGATCAGCCTGCCTCGACGTTGTCGTACGCCAATCGGCGCCGGCTCGAGATTGCCCGCGCCATGGCCACCAAGCCCACGGTCCTGCTCCTCGACGAGCCGGTGGCCGGCATGAACCCGAAGGAATCCGAGGAGCTCACCGGGCTCATCGGCAAGCTTCGCAGCGAGTGGGGATTCACGATCGTCATGATCGAACACGACATGGGAGTGGTGCGCGACGTATCGGATCGGGTAGTGGTGCTCGACCACGGCGAAACCATCGCCCAGGGCTCCTACGAGGAAGTCTCCAACAACCCAGATGTGATCGAGGCCTATCTCGGTCGTCCCGCCGAGGAGGCCTCGTGAGCGATTCCTCCGCCAACAACGCCATCCCGCTGCTCGAGATGCGCGGTGTCAACACCCACTACGGAGCGGTCCACATCCTCAAGGATGTGGAGCTGGCGATCTATCCCGGCGAACTCGTCTGCCTGTTGGGCGGCAACGCGTCGGGCAAGTCCACCACCCTCAAGACGCTTCTCGGCATGGTTTCTCCCACCACCGGCGACGTGGTGCTCGACGGTGAGGTGGTGAACGGCCAACCCACTTCGTACCTGGTGGAGAGGGGGGTCACGATGGTCCCCGAGAATCGTCGCCTCTTCAAGCGTCTGTCGGTGAAAGAGAATCTGGAACTCGGCGCCTACCTCCGCACCGATAAGGACGGAATCCAGCGCGACCTCGAACGCGTCTACGGCCTGTTTCCACGGGTCAAGGAGAGGTTGTCGCAGAAGGCGGGCACCCTCTCGGGCGGAGAGCAACAGATGGTGGCGATGGGCCGGGCGTTGATGTCGAATCCGCGTGTGCTGCTGATGGATGAGCCCTCGATGGGCCTCGCCCCCGCTCTCGTGCAGACCAACTTCGAGCTCATCCAACAGATCCATGAAGATGGTGTGGCCATCTTCATGGTGGAGCAGAACGCCAACATGGCTCTCTCGATCGCCGACCGCGGTTGGGTGCTCCAGACTGGCCGGGTTGTGCTCGACGACACCGCCGATGCCCTGCTCGCCAACCCCGAACTCAGGGCCAGCTACCTCGGCGAGGGCTAGCCGCGCCCGGTGGTCAGGCCTCGGACTGCTGCCTGATCTGCTCGAGCGACTCGAACGGGGTGAGCATCGCCGGATCGACCTTGATGTGGAGAAGGGCACCGGTGGGAGACGAGACTGCTCTCGCGAACGCGGCGGGAAAGTCGGAGGTGGTGGGCACCCTCTCGCTGTGGAGCCCGTAGGCCGCAGCCAGGGCCACGAAGTCGGGGTTGACGAGGTCGGTGCCCGACACCCTCTCGGGAAAGGCCCGCTCCTGGTGGGTTCTGATCGTGGCGTACATGGCGTTGTCGACGACGATCACGATCGGTTCGCAACCCGCTTGGCGGGCGCTACCGAGTTCCTGGATCGTCATCTGGAGATCGCCGTCGCCGGCGAAGCACACCACCACCCGGTCTGGATAGGCGGCCTTCGCGGCGATGGCAGCAGGGAGTCCGTATCCCATCGTGCCGCTCTGAGGGGCGAGTAGGCGGGCGTCGGGTCCGTAGCGGAAGAACTTGCTGGGCCAGATCGTGAAGTTGCCCGCACCGTTGGTGATGATCGCATCGGGAGGAAGATTGGCCTGGAGCCAGGTGATCACCTCGCCCATGTCGACGGGTCCGGGCTGGGGCGGGCAGTCCAGCGTGTCGACGTAGGCGGCCCGACGGGCGACGACCCAGGCTCCTCGGCGATCGGCGCCGGTCACGGTGCGGTTGCGTAGTAGGGCGATCGTGACGCTCGGGTCGCCGAGCACGCCTACCTGGGTGGGGTAGATCCGCCCGAGCTGGATCCGTTCGGGGTGCACATGCACGATGCGCTGGGTAGGGGTCGGATGCTCGAGCAGGGACCACACTCCGGTGGTCATCTGGCCGAAGCGGATTCCGAAACCCACCACCAGATCGGCCTC
>Ga0255047_10000895_pt1 | contig 23465 bp, 33 predicted proteins | sample JV7_2_1_MG_FD_183640 | JGI IMG/M metagenome (GOLD analysis project Ga0255047, IMG submission 183640) | Seawater microbial communities from Jervis Inlet, British Columbia, Canada - JV7_2_1 | ecosystem: Environmental > Aquatic > Marine > Inlet | place: Canada: British Columbia | collected 2016-10-06 | reverse complement strand
CAGATGAAGCAAAATCTATTCTTGTCACTCCAGTTGTTGCTGATGTGATTTTCAAACCACCGTCTATGGAATCATCCATAGCAATAGTTCCACTTCCATGTGTTGACCATCTATCAGTATCCAATGCATCTCCACTGAATGTCTCAACGAATCGTTGCTTGGCTACCGTACCGTATGCGTTTAGTTGGTCATAGATTGAGTCGGTCATGTGTTGTATACCTCCATATATCTTAACAAACAAACTAAAGGATTAGAACCTGCACTACCTGATGTACCTCTGTTACCATACACATTAGGTTGCATACCTGTTGAAGTTTGTAAACCTGAATCATTAGTTGCTGACAATACACCATTTAATGACAACTCACAACTTCCAGATTTGTTTTCTATTTTTGCTGAAACCCAAGCTGGAGAATTTGCAACAGTTGTATCAGCAGAATAAGTAGCACTTTCTGATTGTGATGTCTGTAACCTAAAATATGATTGTGCAGATTTTGCACTAAGCCAGTGTCCTGTGTTTCCAACTGTATGACCTAGACCTACCTGTAAGAACCAATTTGTCGTACTTGCTTGTTGAACATCTGCATTTATTGTGAATTGACAAACACTTCCTGTATGACTATACTGTCTTTTATTATTAAAATTCATTGTAAAATTTGAATTTGTTCCAGTTGACGTAGTGTATAATTTCAATCCACCGTCAACTACATCATTCATAATTATAGAAGCTCCACCTACTGTAGTACTCCAATAACTAGGAAGTTGCTTGCCACTAAACCACTCTATGAAATGCTGTTTGTAAGCCATTATGGAGTCTCTCCTGAGAGTTGTTCATACCATGATGCTGATCTGTAGTTTGTTGCTTCATTACCGTTTTCCTCTTTAAAGTCAACATCATCTCTATGATACATCTTCCTAGTATCTGTTTCTTCAAATCTGCTTCCTACTTGGACATTAGTTGGTTTAACACCTGTTGTAGTTGTAATTATATCTCCTGAATAATCAAGTGCATAAGAACCATCTACTCCTGTTTGTGCAACTATTATCATAGGATAATATTTAGCGTTTGGTGTCGCATGAGTAGTTGTTCCTATGGAAGAACCGTTTGCATAATATGTTACTGTTGTTCTGTTATTGACAATTTTATATGTAGTATTATCTGCTGTATTACTAACCTGTGTCCAAGCTCCTGATGATTGTCTAATCCAAGTTCTGCCATCATCTGCTGATCTTATGGCATATTCAAATTGAGAAGAAGCATTTCCAGTTGCACCGACATCTACACATTTAGCAGAAGCAAGACCGAAATGGAACCAAGCACTTGTACCTGTTTTCTGTGCAACAAGTTCTAATGTTTGTGTTCCTGTATTATTAAATTGAAAATTTGCATTGATGGCACTTCTAGCATATGAATCAACTGATCGTGTTATTGTGTTTCCTGAATATGTTAGAGAACCTATCTCTGTTGAAGCATCAAATACTACATCTGTTAATGATGATACTGTTGAATTTGTTACTGTTGTAGCATCAGTTGATAATCCTTGGATCCTTCTACCGCTCAAAAATTTTATTGCCAACTTCGTTCCTCCTTATGTATTTTCATATGACATGGCTGACATACAGTTATTCCATTTGATATTACAAATGTAAACTCTGGATATATTGATTTTTGTAACACATGATGGGCATGTAAATTCTTATCATCACCACATTCAGTACATTTTTTATCATCTCTTTTCTTAACTGATTTTGACCAAGACTGTAAAGCATACATCATATCATATATGGATAAATTATGAATTTCACCTGATTTTTCAAGATGGGTTTTACTCCAATTAAGAGATTTTTCTGGGTTTTTCTTATTATAATCATTCTTATAATTTCTTTCATATTCCATTACATATGGTCTTTGACGGTATACCTTTCTTTTTGCTTTATGGTCAGGTTTACTATTATGTTTTTGTCTATACTGTTTAGTCTTATCAGTATTGTTTCTATCCCATTCTAATTTTCTTTCTTTATTTGTTGGGTTTGATGTGTATTCTTTATGATACTCTTTACGTTTATCATATGATTCATATAATTTAGCATAATGTTTTTTACATAATCCTTTTCCATCATGTTTTAGGAAACATCCATCTTCTGAACATAACCTATAATTGAGATATGTAATAGCCATCAGTCAATCATTCCACCTATGCAATTTGAACCTCGACAGCGACTCCGTTCTTCCATATTTTAGTGAATACACCCTCGTTGTTGGCATCTATTTTCTTGATGTAAATGTCTCTGTCTCCTACACCAACTGAACCAAATGAACTTGCAGTTCCAGTATATGTTGTTGTTGTTGTGTTTGTAAAGGCGTGTACGATTGTTGCTCCACCACCTGCTGCTGCTTGAAATGTTGGTGCTGCTCCTGCACCATTTGAAGTTAATACATGGGTTGCTGTTCCAGTTGCTACAGCTACTGGGTCTCCATTAGTATCATATGATATTAAATTACCATCTGTTCCTGCTGCCATCTTTGCTAATGTAATTGCATTATCTGCTATGTTTGCTTCAACAATAGGAGTTACCATATTATTATTGACTGTTACCCAATGTGCAAATGTGGTTGGATTATCCTGCTGTGCTATAATACTGTCTCCTGCTTGTAATGATTCACTGAAGAAAGTTCCTGCAACTGAAACCACATAATGGTCTCCTGCTACTACTCCACTTGGACTTGTATCTAAGTCTGGGGAATTTGTACTTGCATTATAACTTCCTTTAAGTGTGACGTTTGATGCTACTGCTGTATCTACATAAGCCTTTACACTTTGCTGTGTTGGAACTTTGGTGGCTAAATTACTTCCCATTGCATCTTCATCTATTACAAATCCCATACCTGCTGTGGTTGTATCTGATAACATTGCAGCTCCTGCTGCATTTACATTGGTTGCATCTGTTACATCTGCACTTGCTTCAATAGCATTTAATTTAGAATGATCTGCATCCGTAAATGTATTTGAATCAGTACCTGCTTCCACGGCAGCTACAATTTCTGCATCAGTTTGGTCTGCGGTTGCACTTGCTTCAATACCTGCTAGTTTATTAGAATCTGCTGTTGGATATGTTACCTTTGCTGTGTTTGCTGCTACTGCTGTATTGTTTGCTACTTCCGTGTCAAAGTCAGTAATTGTACTTGCTGCCTGAGTGTGACTTGCTGCTGCAATACCTGTTTCTGCCAGAGTTTGATTAATCCATGTAGATCCGTTCCATTTTAGTAACTCACCACTTCCTATTGAACTGATTGTAACATCTCCAATATCACTTACTGCATTGACTACACCACCACCATATCCATACCAATAGTTACCTTTTCTGATAAGAATTGTAGGTGTGGTTGATGATAATGTCTCGTTTACATCACTGACAGTTTTAATGTGACCACTTGCTGAAGGACTTGATGTGTTTGTTAATGTGATTGTATCTCCTGTATCTGCGAATAAATAAATCAAGTCATATTGACTTGTATTGGTAATTGCTAGTTTATCTAAAGTGTCACTTGTACCTGATTCTGCTGCAACGACTGTTACTGTATCTGTTACTGTTGCTACTCCACTTGCTATTGTAATTGTGGCAGTTGTTGGTGAAAATCCAAGCATACCCTGTGCATCTGGTGCTTCATTCCATTCATTAGAACCTACTGGAGAAGTACCATCGTCAGGATATGTTGATGTATTTACTTGTGTGGCATGTTTAAATATTGCCTTTCGTGCCATTTAATTACCTACCTTTGTTTACTTTACCATTAGTACTTTTTAGAAAGTATGGAGTTGATTCCTCGAATAATACCTTTGTGTCAAGACCAGTACTGCCAGTCTCTCTAAGGTTAATTCTGTCTAATAAACGAAATAGATTTTTAAGACTCATTATGCTTGACCACTCATTGTATGATTTACATAGAGTGTCAAGGTATCTGTATTAGTTTTATGGAAAGAACTTGGACTTACAAAGTTCCAATGAGTTAAAAGTTTACTACCTGCTGTAACACTATCACCTGTTGCATCTGCACTGTCAATAATACATCCACCAGTAATTGCATTTCCTGAACTGGTATTAATTTGTGCTGTAGTCCATGTAAATTTGTATGTTACTGCATCTACGTCTTTACCAGTATTTTCTGTAGTTGTATCGTTTACTTTTGGGAATCCAGCTTCAACATCTTGAACTGCTCCACTTGTAACTATTGGAGAACTGACTTGAGCATAAGTATCTGTTTTTGCTATTGTATCTGCACTAGAAGGGTTTTGAAGAACACATGCTGCATCGAAAAAATTAGGATCTGGTAATGTTGTTGCTGATGGATCTACACCTGCTCTAGTTGCATAGTAAACATCACCATCATTGGTTACTTGGTTTTGACCATATAGCCATGTTTTATTACCGTTAATATCTGTCTTTACGACACAAATGTTTAAGGCTGGATTAATGTTAATTTTCTTTGGTGTTATACTCCACATGATATAATTGAGAGCATTATGGTATATAAAGATTTTTATTAGTTACCTCTAAATCTAGTTGCTGAATCACTTAATATTCTATTACTAGTGGACTCTACCTTTTCAACATCAAATGAATTAAACTCATTTTCTCCTAATTCTATAGTAGTAACTGTTTCAGGATATTTCCATTCTATTGAAGCAACTTTCATAAGATTTCCAGTACCTAGTTGAGATATATTTTTTGTATCATAATATACACCTACTTTTTGACCTATACTCATGGAGTTTATAAGTGATGGAGTTATTACTTTAACTCTTAAATTAATATCTTTATAACGTGTAATATATTTGGTTGCAAAATCACCAAGGTTTATACCATCATTTATTTGGGGTAAATTTATTTTTTTAGAATAAAGACCATTATCATTTATTGATGTTGTATCACTTCTAATTTGAGTTGTAGACATAGCCCCACCACCACTACCATATGTTATACTAAATCTATAAATGACTTCATATGACCAACTATGTATTGTAGAAGAATAGTTTGACCATAATCTATAACTTGTTCTCTCGTCATCTAATTGATAATAATATCCACTACCTGATACTGGATTTGTTGATGTATCTGTCCATTCAGTGGCTTCATTGCCATCAAGAGTAAATTTTATAAAATAATCTGCTCCTACTGTTGTATTATCAACACTTACTCCTCTCCATATATCCCATACATTATTATTGAATGTTACACCAGTCCTATCATAATATCCTTTTTTAACTGCTGAATTACCTACAACTTCAATTTTATTAGTGGTATATGTATCATCATAAAAAAAATCAATTAATCTAAAATTGGAATCACTAACTATATAATTGGATTCAATATATTCTTCAATAATTAATATTTTTCTAGGTAATACTGAGAAAAATTTAGTTTCTTCAAATATCATAATAAGTTCCATGAAATCAAGAAAAGTACCACTTGCAGACATATCTCCCCATGTATATTGTATAGGATCACTTGTAGGTTCTTTTGTTATATGCACAAATTCATTATCACCTATATTTTCAAGTACATCTGCAATTATTTCATATGATTTACCATCAGTATATAATAATCCATTTCTACTAACATTTACATTACTTGGTGATACACTAATATTATCAGTGGTAAGTATAGTATTAAATAACTTTGATGCAAAACTAATAGCATTATATTTCTTATTCATACCATCTTCAATTTTCCACACAGTTCCACCAAACTTCATGGTCATTTGTTGTGGTTTACTTGTGTATATCTTACTTGCTTCATCATCTGGGAGAGATATATTGTAAAATCTAAGTTGTAAACCATGACCCCTAAATCCTGTATTACTTACATATGAAGTAGATGTTTCACTGTATTGTTTAAATAGATGAAAAAAATCAACAGTGTTTGTAGCATCACCATGATCATTCAAATCACCTGCAAAACTTGCAGTTCCTGTAAGAGTTTGATCTACACTGTCTATATATATTTTAAAAGTTCCACCAAGTCTAGTCACTCTAACTAGGTGATTTACACCATCGTCTGGGTCTAGTGATGAGTTTGGGGTGTATATTATATTTGAAGTACCATCACCAACTGTTAATTTTACACGGTCATTTGTATCTTCTAATTGTAGTAATAACCCTTTATCTATAACATCATTATAAATATCTATCAACGTTCTAACAGTATGACCACTGTTAATTTGTGAATTAAACCAAAAATATATATCAAAATCTCCACTCATGTCTATTATTGGTTTGTTAATGTTATCCTGTAACTCATATGCTTTTTTCATTTTAATACCATCTTCTGTGTTTACAAATATTGGTACTTTATAATATCCCTTAAATGATTTATTTGGCTCTACTAATTCCTGTGCACCTGTACCACTTACAGCATCAGGAATTGAATAATTACCAACATAAAAATCATCCTGTTCAAATCCACTTTCATCTCTAAAATTACCATAAAAGTTATACATACCAACTAAATTGTCAAGATCAACTATGTCCTGTATATAGTATACTTCATCATTCTTTTGAATTTTTGATGTTACATCTAATGAGAATCGCATGTTATCAGCACCTCTATTACCTTCCCTTTTTACTATCACATTTCTAGGTTTATAGAATCGTCTATGGGTTATAACTCCACTACTATTTCTTCTAATGTTTAATAATTTTATATTGGTCATACAACAACCAATACTTTATCACTTAATGTACCAAGTTTAGTCCCACGTCTAGGAAGTCTAATACCTGCTTCATCAGATTTTTCACTTAATAATGCAACTTTGATCTTATATTTACCTGTATTTGAAACTGTAAATGTTCTAAAAATTGGTGAATATACTGAAGAACCACTAGCACCACTTCCTAATCCAACTGCTTGTTCACTAGTAATTAAATCACTATTAGTGAATTTTTTCCAAATATCATTATTAAATTTATAATGTATTTCCACACCTGTTGTTTCTATAGCATCAGCAGATGTAGCAAACTCAGTAAATTCAACCCATTCTACTTTTATCTCTTTTACACTTGTATTAGGTTGTGACATATTTACAGATCTAGGTCTAGGTGGAACATCTGCTTCGAAGAGTGATACCACATCACCAACCATAAACTGTAAACTTGCATTCCAAACCACAGGAGATTGACCACTAACATCAAATCTAATTGTTGTCATTGTACCATCATCATTTAATAACACATTATTTGTTGTCTCATCTAAAACAAACATACTATATCCATCTTGTATGAATGTAGGTATAAATTCTTCTTTAAATCTTGTTATTTGTTCATATGATGTAAGAGTTTCTGAATTGGCAGTGAATGAGTTATTAGATGAATCAAATGTACCAAAATAACTACCCTTTGTCATTGTCCATGATACACTAAGTTGGGCACTATTACCTTCCATTTTTACCAATATATTAGATTCATGAGTGTCTTCTGGAAGAGGCATAGGTGTGACTGGGGTATTTACATCCCAATTAAAAGTGTTAAGATTACTGATTAAAAATGCAGTTTGACTAGTATTACCACCCTCACTTGTTTTTACAATAACTATTTGTGTCATGCTCTTACCCTACTCATAGATGTTTGTTGTAATACTTCTAATATAGTTTTTCTTAATTTCTCTACATCCTGTCTATCACCACTCATATTACTGATATTGATATTAACTGTAGTACCACCACCCATTCCACCACCATTTAGTGGAACTACTGCTTCACTACCATGTTCACCAAATTGGTATTTTCTACCACTATTTAGACCTACTCCATTTATAGGTTCATTTATAACACCACCGTTTGCAAGACCTGTAGCATCTCTAAACCAGTCAACTCCTTCTTTAACAGCATTACTTACTGGATTTGAAATATCTACACCAGCCCAACTTTTAAATGCAGAATCTACTGGAGTACCATCAATTTCTGGGAGCATTTCATGCATTTTAGATTGAAACCATAACCTAAACTCTTTTGCCTGTGGTATATTATCTAGATTTTCTGCTATCATCCAAGGAAGACCAGTAGCTCCAGCACCGCCTCCAAGTACACTACCAAGTAGTGAACCACCTATACCTTTAATTGATGCTGTACTGATAAGTGCTCTTAAACCAGACATTTTATCTGCACCGAATTTCAGTTTTGGCATTATACTTTGTAATGATTGTATACCTCTTAACAATCCATGTTTTTTAAATGTACTTTTTACCCTATCAAGTAATTTATCAGATTTTGATGCGTTTGTACTATACTTTACATCAGCAGCTTGTTTATCTGCAAGTCTTTTAAGAGTTTCTTCTCTAGTATATGTCTCACCAGTTTTTGTATTGACAGATCCTTGATTTTGTTGAAATTTACCCGTTGAGTTTTTTTTACCATTATCAACAGTTGTGGTTTTATTTGGTTTACCATCATCAGTACCTCCAACTCCACTACCACCACTACCACCACTGCCACCACCACTAAGATCAACTTCAGGTGTTATAGCAAATAATTTTTTAACCCAATCAGGCATAAGTGGCATCTTTATCACCAATTTACCTAACCAATCTGGTGATGCTATTTTGATAATAGGTGCAATTATAGCACTAGATGCTTTACTAAATAAAAGTTTCATTGCTTTAAGAGAAAGTGCAAGACCAAATGCACCAATAAGTGCTTTCCCTATAGCAGTTGACATCTTTGTCATATCACCAGAAGTTAAATCATCAATCCAATTAACAACAACTTCACCTGCTGCTGTTCCTGCTGCCACAAGTGTTCCATGTGAAGCCTTAAACCAAGGAAGTATAAACTTTCTAAGTAATAATATAAGTATAGGTCTTAGGAAGAACCCTATAAAATCACCCAAAGGTCGAAGTATCATGGTTACTGCAAAGTTCATCAACTTCATCATTTGTTGAAACATTGGAGATACACTAACTGCTTTCTTAATCACACCTATTAACACACCAGCTGCACCAGCACCTATAAGTATACCAGTCATATGATTTTCAAAGAATTTTCCTGCATTGGCAAGTTTTTCACTTATACTTTTTAAATTTTTACTTCCTGCTGTTTTACCTTCATAATCTGTTTCAGCTTGTATCATTGTTTTTCTTGTTGCATTAATTTTTGTTTTATCACCTTGTATAGATGCAATTTTAAATTCTTCTTGAGCTGACTTCATTGCTTTAAATGATACTGCTGAATTATAAGCACCCTTTCCTAATAAAGACATTGTTGGTATTAACCCCCTACCTTTTGTGAGTGAACTTGTTATAAAATCAAATTTGTTAGTTGTGCCTTGCATTGCCTTTCTCATGAGAATATTACGTTTTACACCTTCTTGATGAATTTCTTCCAAATTCTCTCTTTCTTTTGCTCTTACTCTATTATCAGCAATTCTTGCTTGTTTATCAGATGATAATATTTTTGCAATATCTTTTCTACCTTTCATCTCTTTCATTCTAACTTTATATAAATCATCAGCCTGCTCTAATTCCTTAATTCTTACTTTTGAAAATAAATTGGCAGTTCTATTATCTGATTTAACCCTCTTAGTCCATTCTTCTTGAGCTGATATTTGTGATTCAAATTTTGTATTAGTTTTAAATACTTTTTGTTCTAAAATACTAAATGTTTTTTCTAATAATTGTGTTTGTTTAGTTAACTGTGATAAAAGTTTTACATATTCCCTTTCAAGATTAGATTCATCTACCATGATATATAAATATTATATATCTATTTAAAGTTTTTAGTCATATTACGAGACATTGGTGGGGTAATATTTTCACGTTCAGCCTCTTCCATAGTAATTTTATGTGTATAAAATAATTTCTTTAAATAGTTTATTTCTTGCCTATCAACTGTTTCTTTGTCCCAGCCGAATTGGGTGGCACAGTGGTAGTAGATTGTGTATCTAACTTGTTCAGTTCCTCTGAGCTTATGAATGTTTCCATCCAATCCTCGATATAACTCGTTAAAGGGTGTACCTTCACTATCTCCTTTAGTATCGATTTTATGACTTTTGCATCTGTCATTTTAATGGCTGTTACATCGCCCACCTTAAATGGTGCTTTTTTGATGGTTAGTACCAATAGACTTAGTCTATATTTTTGTAGGTCTATTTTTGGTTTTGTTACATCACTAAGGTCTACAGAATTACCAATTAATGATTCAGTGTCACCAAATGTTAGAGAATCTTCAAATTCTATAATTTCCTTTTTACCACCATACATAATCTCTATTGGTATTAAAGTCATTACAAAATATTAATATAGGTTACTTATAAGGCTTATGATAATATAATTGTTATTATGGTGTTACTGATATTTTAGAGTATTTTGCTTTCCAGTTTAGTTCTTCAAATATTGGTTCTACTGGTTCAATTCCAGTTAAACTATGATCTGCTAATGATACACCACCAAATTCCAATGTCATATTCTTTGACCCATTTGTGAATGTTAGTGACAAACCTACATTACTTACCTCTCCAACAGTTTCAGTTTCTTTAGTAAGAATAGATTGATCAATCACATATTGTAAAAGTGCTTTATCTTTGAATGATGTTCTAAATCTACCACCAATATCAAATACTTTTCTAAATACACTCTGTGCATAATGACTTCCAAGACTATAAAGTAATTCAGCATTAGATGTAAATGTTACATCAACATCTTGAATTTCTGCAATTTCTGTCATTGTAGCAGTTGGATTGCCTTGATTTGATATTTTTAATGAACCGTGTGCAAATGTGTAAGGAGTTGCTGGTTGTGAAATAGCAGTATCATCTTGTTGAACAAACGTAGAACCTGTAATATCAGCAGTACTTTCTTCTGCAAAAGCCATATCTATTGTACCATTTACTGTTTCACCAATACTTGTACTTATACCAAGTGAATTAACAACACATCCTTTTAATGTTCTGGTAAACACACTTGATCCGTTAACCTGAATTCTGGTTGTTAATGATTTTGGTGCTGCTGGGGATACATTAACTCCACTGGTTCCTGTGTATATACTTGCAAGAGCTGGATATACTTTTGTAGTAGTCCCACTTGGAGTACCATAAAAAGAATCAAAAATTTTATAAGATTGAGCACTGTCAAGAATAAATCCCATACTTACACTTCCTTGTTGTTGACCGAAAGCAAATTTAGTTGGTTCTACTTGACCTAATTTATTAAGAACTATTTGACTTGTATTGAGTGATAAACCAGTAACTTTTTGTTGTAATCCAAATGAATCTGTTGGGGTTACCGCTGTACCAAAAGTTGTTTCATATCCATAAGCAACAGATGACGATCCACCAGTATAAACTACCATAATATAATAAACAGTCTATTACTATATAAAGATTTTTAGGTCTAGGATGGGTCTGATTTTCTATATGATATAGTTATAACATAATCAAACATATTACGAAATTGAAAGTTTCTACTAAATGAACCTATTACTCGCAAATCTGTGTAGGTAGTACCAACTATGTTATCTTTGATGATTTTAACCACCTCTTTGACCACTTTATCATGTCTTTTAATATTTTGATATGTACGTATATCCAATTCAATTATCTGTTCATGAAAGAATGAACTACCACCTAGACCAAAATACTGTATATTTTCACCTTTTGGGGACACGATGATTTCATCACTTCTATCATCTATAAACCCAACAGTTCTTTTTTCCCATACCTTTGTTATGTGAGGTGGTCTTAAACTAGACCATTTTGTTCTAATAAGATCAATGATATCATCTACTGCATCATAAGTTGTAATAGCCATCTACCAGCTCAACTTCCCTTTAGTTTTTAACTCCATTACTTCTTCATGACCCCAACTTCTATAAGTATATTCTTGTCCATAAGGAAAACCATTAGACCAATGCTCATTTTTACTAAACGAACCTTGATGAGGTCTCATATGTTTGGTGTGTTCATCCCACTCACTATCAGTCATACTACTAGGTCTCCTGCCTACATACCATATCTTCCTAGCAACCATAAATGCTATAGAATCAACCAACTTTTCTCTCATGTCATCGTTCCATAAATTGGGAGTTTTTTTATTAAATGTCTTACCATATTCCTGTTGTAGATCTTGTGTGGTCATATGGTTTAATTTGACATTGTTAACCCATTCTTTTATGGATGGTATGTGGGGTTTACCACCAGTTTCTCCACCAGCAGGATAATATGCAGCTGACCACCCATCAGGCAATGTAGGTTTACTGTCGGCAGTTATTGGAGAAGGGGTAGGGTCTAATACCTTATCATATGGTTCTTTTTCAGTATATTGTTTATCTACATTTTGAATGACATTTGTAACCACCAATGACAATTCTTCATTACTCATATTTTCATTAAGTGAAATACTGTCTTTTAACACATCATCTGGTACTGGAATAGCAACTCTTCCCAATTGTATTTCATCATCTTTTAATTTATCATCTTCATGTAAAACCCTAGCACTGCCACCTTTACTTGTTATGGAATAAACTTTATTGATTGCACTAACTATTCTTCTACGAATACTACCAAATAACATAATTCTATGGTATCACAAATACTTCTCTACGGTTAGATACACATAGGTCTATATCTTCCTGCCAAAATCTCTTACTTTCGCTAGGAGACACGCTTCCACCGCTTGGAATCTCATCATACGAAATGAAGTGTTCATTATTTCTATTGATGCCATTTTTATTACAGCATCTGTAATGTCAGGTGGGATTACAGTATCACCAGCAAAGTTCTCTCCACCGTAACGGTATGTGACTCTAACCCTATTCTTTCTTAATATTGTAAACAGGAATCCTCTGACATAAATTCTACCATATTCATACTCTGCATGATACCATTGTGGACTGTCAATGATGTTTTCCCACTCGTTTGACTCTCCCTTCCATATCTCTATTTTATCCCCCTCATCTACATCAAGATCCAATATGTTTCTGTGTTGAAGGAATAGTGGTGTACCCCATCCAAACGTGTATAATAGCGGTAAATCGTGAATTTCTCTGGTAATTTTTTTTGTCTTCCAAGTATGACCTATTCTTCTGTCCAACTCCTCCTCCTTTCTTGCAATGATCTTGCGAACCATCTCCTTGTTTGGTGTGGTAGTTGCAGTGATTGGAACTCTTAGGAAATCACTAATATCTCCTACAGAACAATATGTAGTTGTAGTAACCATCACTAATATATAAAGTCACTTGATATTTAAAGATTTATTTAAACACTACTAGATATTGAGCAGTAGTACCTGTAATATCAGCCCGAATACCATTTTCAAATCTTCTATTGATTCCTTGAATGTTTTGTATTCCTTCTCCAAACACGGTAAATTCTATTGCATCTGAGTTGGCAGTACCATTTCTTAATACAATCTTGTCTCCACTTGCTCCTGCCTTTGTGACATGTACAGATACAACTACTCCATGAGCACCTTTAATTGTAGTGTCTGCACTTACAGTAATTGCATTATGATTCATCTCAACCATAAACATCATAGATATTTAGTCATATATAAACATTATTAAGAAAAAAAATATGACTAGATCTTAGTCTAGAAACCGATTACTCTAATACGAATAGTCATTGAATTGACTGCTGTATCAGCACTATCTAGTTCCTCAAGGGCTACAACTGTTGCTGTAGAGCTTGTTGGAGTGTGACCAAAAGCTTTAATTTTCCCTGTTGCTGCTGCTCCTGCTGCTGCTGGTGCATATTGCAAAAGTAGTCCTTTGTTACAATGGAGTATTTCTGCTCCAATAACAGTACTAATTCTACTTCCTAGGGATAGATCGACAGTATTACCATTAGTAGCATAATTGTCAGATGCACCATAGGTGACATCAACAATGGTTGACTTTAATTTAGAAGTCAGTTCTGCTTGGATGGATAGTGTCTTTCCTGTAAGACTTTTATGGTCGGCATTTTGTGCGATTGTAATTGCCATTAAGAAATGTATGAACCACTATTATATAAAGTTAATATAAAAAAAGGGGTAAAAAGGGGGGTTGGTATGACTAGAGTTTAATGTCTCTAATTTTACCTTGTGATTTGAAATGGCGACAAACTGTCTCACCCATTGTTCTGAACACACCTTTCTCAACGAAAGCATTGTTCACGAATGGATAGCCAGCAGATCTTCTAGTTGCTTCATAATACTCGGTTGGTATAGCCACTTGAATTCCGATTCTTGGATATCCATAGCCTTCTGCATCAGATGTATCTAATGCAAATAGTCTTCCAACTTCAGTTGAACCATTAGATGGTGCATCTTTTGTTGGAATGAATGGAATTCCATAGATAGAGTCGACATGAATACCAGTACCTGTACCTTTAAAGGTTTGGATACCGTTTACGTCTACTTGAACTAATTGCTCACCGTATGGGTTTGCAATACGGACACTTGGCATGTATAAGCCTTGTATCTCAGAGTAGACTTCATGGGAGCCTAGGAATACATTTGGATCTTTACCTGCTGCGATTCTAATCTTTCGTAAGAAAGTTCTTAGAACATCGTCAGTCAATACACCGTCAGTACCGATAGTACCAGAAGCAGATTCTACTGTACAGTCAAATTCTCCACCGTTTCCATCTCTGTCAACGGTAGCATCAGCAGCCCAAGGATCGTAAAATCCAGAGTGGCTTCCACCTAGTGCATCTTCCTCTGCATCACTTGATACGATTCTATCTAGTGATTCAAAGTCTTGTGTACCAGTGTGAGCACCACTTGATGCTGCTGCATCGCTTTCAACATCTGCCAAAAGCATTCTATTAATGAACTCTTTGTGTTGCACAGCCATGTACAATCTTAGTGAACCAAGTCCACCCCAAATGTCGTCTTTTGAATGAGTTGATAGCCATTCCATAACTTCAGATGCACTGAAAGGCAACTGAGCAGTTTTTGGTTTGACATCTAATTCTGCGACTGTTGGTTTGATTGTTTCAGCAATTAATCCGCCTTCAGTAGTACCACCTAGGGCAGTGTTACTGTTGTTGGTATTAAGTGTTGGTTTTGCTGTTATAACCCTCCATCCAGATTTATCCCAAGGGTATTTTGGGAGAATGCCGAATGCGTTTGCTTCTAAGTTGAGTTGAGCCCATGCGTAAGCACCAAAAATGGCGTTAAACATACCAGCAGTACTGGTAGTTGATGGAGCATCTGCTTTTCTAAGAAGGTTACGATTGTGTCCATAATATTGTGCCTCAAGCTCATCGATTGTTCTGATTTGAGTCATTTTAGTATGTTCCTACTTCGTCAGGTGTTGGAGTATAATACTTGCCTGCTAGAATGTTTCTTGCTACTACGCTTAGATTTCCACCTTCTCTTGCATCTTTCAAAACAAATGACATATCGGTTGTAGATTTGTTAATTGTTTCGATTGCTGCATTAGGTCTTGGAGTCTCGGTAGTAAAGTCGAAATTAGATTTCTCTTGCATTTTCAGTCCACTAGGGTCTGATTTTGGTTTATCTTCACCAGATTTATCGTCGTCTAGTCCTGCTTGCACAGAATTAGATTGGTATGTATCTGGGACTGTAACCTTTGCACCAACGTCTTCACTTGCTGAAGTACTAGGCTTCAACGGTAAGTCTGTTGGAGTTTCCAATGCTTTCAATCTATCATCAATACCTACTAATGTAGAACTAACGTCTTTTTGAGTTTCTGCGAGTGACTTTATAACGTCAGTCAATGTACCGATGTTTGATTTGATTGCTTCTTGGAAAGATGCATTTTTATCTTCTCTTTCAACTTCGTCTTTCTTTTCTTCATCTTCGGAAGATTTCTCTTCTTCAGTTTTTGAAATTGTGGAAGTATCTTTGTCCATATCCTTACCAGAATCTTTATTAAGCGAGTTTATATAGTTTTCGCTGTTTTTCTTCTTATCTTTCTCTTTTTCTTTCTCTTTTGGGACACCTTGTCCACCTAATTGATTATTGCCATCTTCTGTTTGATAACCTGATTTTTTAGTTTCATCTTCCTCTTCCTCTTTTTTACCCTCTCTGGTAACAACTGCATCGTCACTGTCTCCACCCTCTTCTGGAACTCTTGTTATTTGTGCAGTTTCAGTGTTCTCATATTCCTTTCCACTGTGTCTTACGTCTCCAATGTTTCCCTGTATCTCTTTTTTAATTTCATCGTCTTTCTTTTCTTCTCCAATATTTGCATCGTCATCGTCATCTACTGGACTTGATTCCCTGTTTGATGATTTGTTTGGTTCTACATCTTGTTTACCTTGTGCGTTAGTTTTATCACCATCTGCGTTTGCAAAATCTGTCATTTTCTCTACAGTACAACCAAATTTACTGCACTTGATTACCATCTTGCCGTCATCTCTTCTCTCTACGTTGTCGGTAATTGCCTTTGCAAGTGGATTATAATCGGTAATTAATGCTAGGGGAACTGCTGGATCTTTGCATACAGCGACCTCATAATGTTCTAATGATTTAAGTTCATAGGCAACACTTCCATCTTTCATGACTTTTGGCGTTCTGTTTGCCTTTGTTGCACCGCCAAATGACAGTCCCTTGTACTCTCCACTTTTAATCTTGTCCCAAATTTCATTGTCTAGGTGATAGTCTTTGTGTATCTTTCCTGTAATTTTAATTGCTGGTAATAAAGTACCTTCCTTGGTTTTATAATCCACCTTGGCATAACTGATACCTTTTCCGATAATTCTGTTACTGTGAGTGTCACTGATTGGTGCTCCTCTGTCCATCCAAATAGGTAATACCTTGATTAATTCATCAACGATTGTAATCTCTCCCTGCTTGTCTTTAACCTGAACTGTAAGATAACCTTCGAAAAATCGTTGAGCACCGTCAATAGGATGTAGGTCTTTTGTCACAAATTCATTGAAGAATATCTCGTCTTCCATATATAAACTCGACTGTAACATTACTTATAAAGTTTATAGAAAAGAAGGGAAAAAGTAAGGGTTTAAAAAATGCTTACTGAGTTTTCTTTGCCTTGCTCACTGCATAATCGACTGAGAAACCGACAGTTAGCCCGATTAATACGAGTTCTGTAATTCCTAATCCTGCAAGAGCCAAGGTTTGTGCAACTGCAATACCTGCAAATACTGCTACAATTAATGCACCAAAGAATTTTTTGATGTCATATGTAGCATCAGAAGATCCTAAGAATCCTCTAAACGTATTCAAGATTGCTCCTCCTATTACGGAGAGGGTTGCGATTAACAATGGATCAATCATACTCAACCTTGGCTGAGAGTTATTATTTAAGGTTTATTGTTAAATTTACGCCTATTTATCCAAAAGTTCCTTGACAAGGTCGTCAAGTTCGGAATCTGCTTCTTTTGGATGTAATCTGTTTGACTGTCTGTCAACTGCTTTAGCTAAAATAATTAAGGTTTTTTGCAATCTTTGTACTGTTTCACACAAGTCCCTTTGTGTGTTACTCATTTTTCTAAAGAATGCAAACAATCCACTACCCATACCTATAAGAGCAGCCAAAAGTAGAGGTTCTAATACAGATGAAAATACTTCCATGGTATATACATGTTTAGTAAAGTATATAAATTAACTTATTGGAATGAGTATTTTTTCCTTAATCATCACCAATAATGACATAGGTTCTTCATTTATTTTGGCTAAAAATGAATCATCCCCACCACTCATGCCGTCAAATCTACCACATTTGAAGCATATGAATATTGAATGCTGTCCGTCAGTGTAACCATACTTGGTTATTTTACATGATTTACACTTTTCATCCATGATTAACAACTAACAAGGCTTTATAAATAAGTATTGCTGATTATATGACATGGCTACATCCATATACATATTTGATTGCGACAAGACATTTAACAGTATTTACAGGGAACATGTTGACGATATAGAGCATAAAATGCCTCTTATTGACCTATATGTAAAGGGAACAAAATTATGGGTTATTACAAATAGTAACAATATGAAAGAACAGCCAAGATTGAGCAGAAGCATAGTCCATTTTAGAAGCGACAATGCCAAAGAATGGATAGAAGGTGATGAAAAATTAGTAACACATGGAAAGATTAGGTTCAATGGGAAAAAAAATCAATTGGAGTTCTTTCCAAGATTCATGCGAAAACCGTTACTTTCAATGAGAGTGGGTAGGTATTTTGGCTTAAATCTTAAAAAACGTGATATTAATTATGATAAACGCTACTATGACTTTAAGAATGACCGTATGATATTTATCTTGGAGAATAAAAATGAAATTTGACTTTGTACTGGGGGAAGTCGAGGAATTATTAGTGGATACAAACAACAAGCTAGCCAATATAGAAACATTGTTGGAACTACTCCTTACCCCACCAGATTTAAGAGAGTATATGAGAAAAAAACGTGGTAAGACTAGCGACGATTAGATTTATTATAGCCACCCATTATCTTTTTCCAATCCTTTCCGTGTTTTTTACGCATGCTTATCCAAAATGGGTCAGTCTTCATGAATCCACCTTTTTTATTATACTCTTTGGTGACTTTGGCTATTCTGGAGTGACATGTGTTGCAAAATCTTCCGTTTACCTGCTCAATATTGAACTTGTATGAGTTGCAAAAGAAACATAACCCGTAATATTTGTCGCAAACCTTTGCCAAGAGAGGCTCACGCCCCTTTTTTCCAGCACAATCACCACAAATGTCAGCAATGGTAGCGGCAGCCCTGTCAACCTTCATACAGCCAAGACATACTCCCTCCTTGTAGTTGTTTACTGCGGTAAATTCGTCACCTTGGTGCTTTTCCCAAAGCTTTTTGGTCATGTCGTTTGCGTTTTCGTTAGTTTCTAACTTTTCAGGCAATATCTTTCTCTAACTTTCTTAGATTAATAAGTGTTTTTTCTAAAACTTTGTTAGTTTCATTTGTATTGTTGATTTTATCTACAATTTCCATTATATCAATGATGACCTCGGTCTTTTTTTCAAGTTTGCGTGGCTTGACAGGCTGTACCTTGAGTTTTTTTTCGATTATTTTTTTGACAGTCTTTGGAGATGAAGCCTTTGGTGTATGATTTACCTTACAGGTGTCATCACATTTGTGAAATCTTTTGGTCAACCTTGGTCTCCATGTTCAAAAACACGGTCATTTTCACTTTCCATGCATTCGTAACACAAATGATTTTCATCTTCATTGTCTTGCCACTTGATTGAAGAACTTTCACACAGATTACATCGTCTAAAAGTTAATGTTGTTATTGTTTTAGTCATCTTCCTCTTCTTCCTCTGTCTTTGTCACATAAAAACTTACCTTTTTAGTACAATATACCTTACTCATCCTCGTCATCTCCAGTCAGCCATGCCCATTCAGCCCTCTCACTCATCTTCCCATCTCTTTACGCCTTCAAATTCACCAGCAACAATGTCCCTTGCATCCCTTACAGTCATTCCAGTAGCCTTTCTCAGTTCCTCAACGGTCTTTGTCTTTTTCCAATCATAATCCATAGCAGTTTGCAAAGTATTCTTTACTACCTCAAAGTTTGACGGGGTGATTCCCTTTGGATATGCGGACTTTTTGCTCATTGAGCTTCCGCTTGTAGGACTTCCCTGTCCAGTGCCGCCAATGTCGCTTGGTCTCATGTTGTTTGGCTCTCCCTCAAACGACTGTGTCTTTTCCTGAGGGGCTGGTACTCCCTTTCCTGCACCGTTCTGGTTTCCATTGATTGCACCAATACCAAACATCATTTCTGCTGTTAGTGCAGTTTCCTTGCTCACCTTAAACTCACCTGTGTGGGTTCTTGTAATGTCAAAGCCCATCTGTTGAAGCATCATCATGTTCTGTATTTCAATACCGTCAGTCTGCAAGTCTCTCAACTTGTCGGTCTCCTCACCAGTCTTTAACTGAAGTTCCCAGTCATCAATGTTTAACATCTTTGAAATTTTTGAGAAAAATGCCTTCTTTAAGGTGTCCTGTCCCCATAGAACAGCACGGTTTGTAATTGTAACCTGCAATCCCTCCTGACTCCAGCCAGCAGGGGTCTCGCCATAATAGAACGGAAGCACGCCATAGACGGCTCCGATAATCATTCTCAACTCCTTTCTTACCTCGATAAATTCCAACTCCTTAAGCGATCCAGTAAAGTCAAGCCACTGTGCAGGGTTCTTTCCACCCTTGTCATTCTCTACCAATAGGGGGTGAATCATGTATGGATCTTCCTGTGCCTTTTGTTCAAGCACGTCCCAACTCTTTCTAAAGGTGTCATAGTTCCTTGAAGAAATAACCAACATACCTCGTGGTGGTCTCATCTTGTCAAAGTACTTGCGAATATATTCGTCCATGTGTGACAGGGACATTGCCTTTGACCACACTGAATAGATAGGTGAAAATCCATAAAGCAAGTTTGGCTTGTACTTTCCAGCCTTCCAAATAACTTCGCCTTCTCCATAAATGACTCTCTTAGGTTGTGGGATACCTATAGAGTATACAGAGTTAACTTCAATTACCGCCTTTAGTGCCTCTGCTCCACATCTGTCACATTTTGGGGTGGTAAGTCTGGCATCCCTGTGCTCAAACCTTGGGCATACCCAAATCTTGTTTCTCTTGTCGTCATAACCAATACGCCCATCACTGTCAGCAATCATTGCCACCTGTGGTGGCTCAATCCTCAACATCTCTTTTATAATTGTCTTCTCTTGGTCTATCGCACCTGTAACATCGTCTATCTTGTAATTCTTAAGCAAAAGCAAATATGCATTGTCTGCAATTTCAAAGTCCCTCTCCAACTGACGTGCAACGTCTTCCAAGGTTTGCTGGTTGCTGTTTACGGGCTCCATCATCAAGTTTTCCAAGGTCTTTCTGTGTTCTGGCACTGGTCTGACAAGGTCGTGACTTCCACATGTGTCACACACAAGTCCCTTTGCCTCTACAGCCTTTTTCTTTCGTGGGTGTGCCTGTGCATTGTCACCGTTAGCCTCAAACGGCTGCTCGTCAGGGTTGTCCATGGTAGGTGCATATTGAAACTCCTTGGAACAATTATTACATTTGTACTTCCATTTCTCTACAACTTCAAATCCGTTCTTGAACATTTCACGGTTGAGAGTCTCAATAGGTATTCTTAGGGCATCAATGTTATCTGCCAACTCATAAATCATGGTGAGTGGAAATGGGAAAATTGGTAGTTTTGCACCTGTATCGGTACTCATGTAAGGCTGGGCTACACTAGGTCGGGTGGTAGTTTCCGTGTAGGATTTCTCTATGAATCCAAGCTTGGACAAGGCACCAGCAAAAGACTTTCTAAAACTGACCATAGTTGTTAAAGTTTTGTCAGGTTATTTAAGGTTTATGGAAGTATTTGTAAATATGGTTAGTAATATTATAGTTTTTGGAACGGCACGCAGTGCCTTTAAAATAAACACAACCTTTATATAATCATGTATATTCGTTATAAACATGGCAACACAAGTACCTGAATACTTTGAAGCATTTACCAACTTGCAGACCGAATTGTTAAACGTCTTTGGAGATATCAGCAAGAAAGGTGATCCTAACGGTGTTGGAAAAGACATGTTGGAGCTTCAGACAAAACTGATTACTGCAACAATCGAAAACATCACCTCCAGTGTAAAAGCTTATCGCAAAGCTTTAGAATAACTGCGAATTTTTTTTATTTATTTTGTTAACCACCATGTATGGTACATGATATTTCTCTTTTATCTTTACATATACATGGAGAGCCACTTGGAGACGATTTTTCCAAATCGGCTTGAGATGATATAGAAATGTCTTCAGGGGACTCCTCAATTGAAGGCTGTGCCTTTTCTTTTTTGTTCCCCTTCTCAGACATGTATATATTACATCATATAACATATTTAAGTATTGCCACTATCTTTAATAGTATATAAGGAAGACTTGTTTTATGGTAGAACTGGAACTTGACGACTTTACAGAGATATTCAAGTGGTTTAACTTCAAGCATGACGAGACTGAAAAAGACCTAAGTGAGCAAGGTCGCAAGACCTTTTGGAAATTACACTTTCTATTGGAAGACAAGCTAAGCGAGCTTGAACAGTTGAGAAGAGAGTTTGGAAAAGATGGAGAAAAGCAATAATTCTTATATGTAAGATATGTGTATATAGTATGTGCAAAGTATTGATGAAGAACTTGTAGAGATAGAACAAAAATTAATGAAAATTGCCAAACATGAAAGGGAACTGTTGCTAAGACAACGAAAGCTTCGTTGCCTAAGAGACAAACACTGTTCCGTAAGCGACTTTTTAAGCAACATTCAAATAGGATAGGATATATATCAATATATGTCTTGGAAACTTGTGTGTGGCATTTTTTTTCTTTTTACAGGCGTACTTGCACTAATAGGCATAGGCTTGATTTTACTACACATGCTTGACGAGTACAAGAAGGTTGCCTCAAAAGACGATACTAACGTATCGGCTAGGAATGACGGTAGGTATATAAGTAGAGATGTTATAGAGGAATTTAGATGATATATTATGGCTGAAGCAAGTGCGATTAGAGATTTGTTGTTACTCCTCCACGAAGAGTGGTTGGATGAGGACAGGAAGACAGTCATAAAGAATATGTTGGCAGAGATGGTTGATAAGATGGAAGACAACCTGAACATGGAGGACTTGAGATAATTGACTCTTAGTAGGAATGAACTATTAAATATCATATGTATATGTTGTGGTCGAAAGTACGGAGACCACACGAAAGGGAATGGTACAAAGTTTAACCTCCCCGAATTGTTGACATGTATGTTGAGGTTGCAGGGTACTATTGTGGCTGACGGTATTAATAACAGTCCTGAGCCTTAATATTTTCTTAGCCTTTTATATATGATACATATACCTAATATGGTTCAATTTTTTTTTAATTTTTCGGGCATACACGAATCTTAAATTCGTCTGGCATGTTTCTGAACTCGTACCTTATATATATCATAGTAAGCCTCTAAAAACCGTTTTTTCGCCATGTGACCCTGCACGCCAAATCAAGCAAAAAAAAAGGGCGTGAAAGTGTTTAGTATTAACCCTTAGGGATTATCTAAACTATTTCTATGTAAGCACCTGAACCACTAGAGCCAATTTTAACACCTTCAACCTTAGCACCTTTTAGCTTGTTGAAGTCTAGTTGTGCATATGTTCTTTGGCTCTTCTTAGCGGTGTAAACGTTAGCGAATTGCATAAACAGATTAATGAAATCTGTTGCTGACTCTGCTAATGCTTGGGCTTGTTGTTCTCTTTTTGCAGTTAGAAGTTGTTCTAGTTCTTCTACGGTTAATTCTTTCGTCATTACTTAGGGTATACCGAACAAGTAATTTAACGACTTTTGCTTAGTGTACTCACATAAGCGACCACGACTAGACACCCAAACCTTTTAATACTCTCTCTCGCCCACCGCAACCTTTAATTACTCTCACTCGGTCACCATAACCTTTATATACACTCTCTTGGGCGTACTAAGGGGAGTATATATACTATTTAAATAA
>Ga0255047_10000893_pt1 | contig 23509 bp, 33 predicted proteins | sample JV7_2_1_MG_FD_183640 | JGI IMG/M metagenome (GOLD analysis project Ga0255047, IMG submission 183640) | Seawater microbial communities from Jervis Inlet, British Columbia, Canada - JV7_2_1 | ecosystem: Environmental > Aquatic > Marine > Inlet | place: Canada: British Columbia | collected 2016-10-06 | reverse complement strand
GGGAGACGATTACGATGCGGCGAGATAGCCGACCTTCTCAATCATAGGGATAAGATTATGCCGGATACACTGAAAGATTCGCTTCAAGCCGACAATGGGAAATGGGTACTACCTGAAGGCATACCTGGCATGCCACGTTCGGACTGGAGAATCTTTCTCACAATCGTCATAACAATCGTTGCGTGTATTGTCCCTGTGATTATCGGTGTTATTTTTAAGTTCGCTCCGAAAGACATGGCGGACTATTACGCCGGTTCGCTCACAATGATGTGCGTCGCCATGGGAGGGGGCATTATTGCTATATGGTGTGACTATGCGACCAAAACAGAAAACGCCACGAAACGTGCGGCACACCAGTTAACCAAAACCTAGCGGTTAACCTTTCATCCAACTCGGAATGTTTCCGTGGGTGTGCCGCCATTTTTCTTTTCAAGGAGTTTAGAGTGTCGTCAATAACTGTTAAGTTCGAATTTGAGATCGGAGATTTCGTTTACTACCGAAACGCGATGAATGATCGCACGCACAGCCCTTTTCGTCATATCGTCCACGAACGAATTGCCCAAGAGTGCCATGGAGGCATTCAGAGGCTGTATCGCTTGGACGGCCAAGAGGAAGAGATCCCCGAGGTGGTCCTAAGGAGTACGCCGCCACTTTTCGAGGAAACCGCCAGCGAAGTCCTGGAGGACGCGGCGGCGGTTCAAGTCTTTGGGAAGAAACAAGTTGACTTGAAAAGGGAAAATAATCAATTGCGACGGACAGTAGAGGGGCTGGTTGAGAAGCTGACTCACATAGAAGGGTTAACTGACCAATTAGTCTCGGCGGACTTCAAGAAAGGAAAGGAAAGCCAATGATCGTAATCTATCACGCTGGTTGTTTCGACGGGTTCTGTGCGGCCTGGCTGTTTCACCTTTGGAAGCCAGATGCTCAGTTCGTACCGGCATCTTACGGTGACGCGCCGCCAGACGTTGTTGGAGAGGAAGTCTACGTGCTCGACTTCAGCTACCCAGCAGAGACCCTGTTAGAGATGCAACACGATGCCAAGCTTGTCCACGTTATGGACCACCACGAGACAGCAGAAGAGGACCTGGCAGGGCTCGACGACCACGATCGGTCAGGTACACTGCTTGTGGACTTCGACCTGACTAAGAGTGGCGCCAGGATGGCTTGGGAGTTTCTGTTGGAGAATGAGGATTGTCTTCCGCGTCACGTTCGGCCTCTACTTGGTGGAGAGCCACATTGGTTGGTGAGGTATACAGAGGACAGGGATCTTTGGTCCCATGAGTTGTACAAGACCAGGGAGATTAACGCCTTCATCCGTTCGTACCCGTGGGACTTCAAGTTGTGGGACGAATGGGGGAGAGTGCCCGAAGGTGAGCTCGAGTCTCTGGCCGCTCAAGGGGGTTCGATCCTCCGATACCGTCAACAGATAGTTGACCAGCACAAGCGGTTTGCTCGATGGGCGGACGTAACACTAAAGAACGGCGACACTCTCGTCCTGCCGGCAGTGAACTGTTCCGCTGCGGAGATCACTAGCGACATGTTAGGCCAACTGGCAGAGGAAACCCAGGGCGTTGCTGCTTCGTGGGTTGACCAGGGGGACGGGAACCAGCTCTGGAGCCTTCGGTCTCGCGGGAACTTCCACGTTGGAAAACTGGCAAAGCATTTAGGCGGTGGAGGACACCCCAACGCCGCAGGCTTCAAGTGCCCTGTCGGGACGATCCGAATCGGCGCGAGAATTTCGGAGAGTACACATGTACCGTGAACAACCTGTGGGCTGTTGCTGTAGACAGTCCTAACCTGGAGCCTTGAGTCCAACCTTGGCTCCTCATTCCCCGAGGGTTATTGCGGGGAACCCAGAAGAAAGGAGCGCGACATGAAATAGAACACACCACTGAGTCTTGTACCATGGGAAACGGCTAGCCTTGGGGAAGGTGATCGGGGAGTGGAAGTTAGTAACTCCACCACTCCCCTGCCGTTTCCCGTTTTTATTTAAGGAGCAAACACCATGGCCGTTACCGCGCGAGATATCCGGCTCTTTGATCAGACAGAGGGGCTGGAGAATGTAATCCACCAAAGCGTGCTTGTAGCACTGAATAGTCACGTGGCAGATTTCATCAGAAAGAAGTGCTCGTCGGCAGACGATCCGTTCATTGTGCTGCGAGGCGTGAACCGCGGCATGTCTCTTGCGTTGTCGTCACTTATACACAGCATGGGAGAATGTGAACCACCATCGGCGAGTCTAAGAAACCTCGCGAAGCAATTCGAAGATTCGTCCGCGAGGCTGCTTGAGCTAATGACAAGCAAGATTGAAGCGGGTGTGAAAAACATTCCCGCTAACGCTGTTTCAGAATGGCACAATGAGCTGGCCGCGGCGCACCATGGATGGAAAGAACGTCACGGAAGAGCACTTTCTTAATAAAAGGGACCGGTATGACTGACCAACCCGAATTCACCACGATGCTCCAAGACCACGTGCACGAGTTTGAGCGATACAAAAGTCTGGCCCTGACAACTGAACGGCAGATCAATGAGTTGTCACGTATCCTCGCGGCAATCTTACACGCGAACGGAGGGAACATTACTGTTTCCGACACCGCATGGCAAGAACACTACCTCAATAAGACAGAATTTGCCCCATGGCAAATAGGAATTTGTCCGAGCGGTGGACGATTAATCAAGTCTGTCAAACGATCGCCTGGCAGAAAGCCTTTGGCTCGGGACTAAATATCCCAAAGTAAATCAACCCTCCCCTTGTCCATGACATGTTTGAGCGACGCCTGTTTTTTGGTTCGCCGATCTGTGACAATTCCACGGGTGTAGTCGTACGTTCGTACCGCTTGGGTTTCCTTTATCTTTTTGTCGCGCAGTGCCTTCTTGGCTGCTGCGTGCTCGTCCTTTTCCTTTTGCTTGAGTCGCTTTTTCAGCTCACGCATGGCCTTCGATTTATTTTGGGATTGCTTGCGGCCATCCACGTAGACAACGATCCCAGTCGGCTTGTGGGTGATCCTCACAGCTGAGTCTGTTTTGTTTTTGTGTTGACCGCCAGGCCCCTTGCCTCGCATCGTCTCCACATATAGATCGGACTTTGGAATTGCCATTAATTTTTACCCGAGAAGAGTGCGCCAATTCGGACGGAGTAGAAAACGAGGACGCGCCGCCAGAGCTCGACCGACTCCAGTATCACACAGCCAGTCATGAACCACAGCAGCGTGACGGATCTTGCCCACTGGGCTTACAAGCCATCTGCCAAACCAAGGAACCGAGGCGTAATTGGTTATGTACCCCTTGGGGACTATCCCGTCGAGCACGCCTGGGATTCGAAACTCAAAATCGGCAGCGAGCTTCGTGAGTGGAAGTCCGTCTTCCGTTTCGTTGTCATCGACCGTAAATAATTTCGCCATAAGTTGTCTCCCATCCTGGCATTATACCCTTTCCTGAACACTTGTTCAGGTTGATTTCCAGTCATGGGAAGTTAATATTTCTCTATCACTACCTACATAGGAGACCGAGAGCCGTGAACTCTAGTTCTGAGTACGAGTACTACAATGACGTTGTTTGTAAGAACATCAAACGCTGTCGCCAGGCTCAAGAGCTAACCCAGGAAGAGCTTGGAAACCGCATCCGGCCTGACAAGATGCACCGAAGTCGCATATGTGAGATCGAGAAGGGGAGATTCTCCCCGACGATCCGCACTGTGGCCCAGATCGCAGTAGCCATGGGGGTTGAGCCATGGGAACTACTTGCTGACTCATCGATTAAGGAAAACGCCATTCGGGTAATTGGCGGAAAGGCTGCGCGGAGAGCGAAGGCAATCAACAAAAGAACAAGAGCACTGAAGGCAGAGAAAGAAGAGATCGCGGAATACGCCCATTAACGAAGTTCCGCACGGAACTGAAGCCCTCAGTTGCTTGCAACTGGGGGCTTCAGTTTTTCTTGGGGTTGACAGCTGTTGGGGAAATTCGTAATCTACCCTTCGTGCTGAGCCGAAGAGGGACGGTTATCATCGGAATAACCCCGTCTCTCACAAACTTGCTCAGTGCCCAGGGTCTGAGGCGCGGAACATGGGTTACCTTGTAAATTCCCCATCTCCAATTTTCCTCGGCCCCTTTTTTACACATAAGGGGAAGTGATGGATTACATAAAGCACATGACGCGGGCTCAATCTGAGCCTCTGCCTGATCAAGTCGAAAACAGTGCTGGCGGGTTCTCTTACCAAGCTTCCCAATGGGATCGTCTGCGGCGGTTTCTAATACTCGGCGCTGAGGGTGGTACCTATTACGTCGGAGAACGGAAACTGACGCAGGAGAACGCCCAGGTAGTTCTGGATTGTCACCGGGAAGATGCCAGAAAAACCATCGCTACCATCACTGAGGTTAGCGAGAGGGGGTTGGCGCCGAAGAACGATCCAGCGATCTTCGCACTTGGGCTGCTATCATCTGATCCACGAGCCCTGGCCGTAATGCCACGGGTCTGTCGTACCGGAACGCACCTGTTCCAGTTTATTAACACAGCCAAGTCTGTGCGAGGGTGGGGCAGGGCTTTAAAGCGGACCATTGAGGATTGGTATATCGGCAAGACGTCGGACAAGCTCGCTTACCAGTTGGCCAAGTACCAGCAGCGGGATGGGTGGTCGCACCGTGATGTTCTCCGGTTGGCACACCCAATACCAGTTCGTCCTTTTCAAAGGGAGGCCTTTAAGTGGGCAACTGGTCGTCCTGTCGAAGACTTTGAGGGGATCTCGGTCATTGAGGGAATGGAAAGGGCCAAGGTGGCAGCTACCTCCGTCGGTGTGGCAAGTCTCATCCGAGAGTTCAACCTCCCTCGTGAGTGTGTTCCGACTAAATGGCTCAAGGATCCGGAAATCTGGGAAGCCCTCCTGGAGAGCATGCCGGCGATCGCGTTGCTCCGCAACCTCGGGAAGATGGGTTCTATAGATCTGCTGAAGCCGCTGTCTGATGCTGAAAACCTTGTGTGCGAGAAGATTCGGAACATTTCCAACACACATCCGATCCAAGTCCTTTTGTCGCTGACAACTTACGCTTCAGGAAAGGGTGTCCGAGGGTCACTTACATGGAACCCGTCTGCCAGTGTGATTGCCGCACTTAACGACGCGTTTTACGCCGCATTCGAATCGATAGAACCAACAGGAAAGCGACACCTATTGGCGATTGATGTGTCCGGTTCAATGGACTGGGGCAAAATATCCGGTACCCATATCTCTGCAGCTGTTGGGTCCGCAGCGATGGCCATGGCAACGATTAAGACCGAACCCCGTACACATACGATGGCGTTCAGCCATCAGCTTATGCCACTGCCGATTCATTCGGAAATGTCACTAGAAACGGTCTGCGGCGCAGTGTCGCAAATACCAATGGGTGCGACCGACTGTTCCCTGCCAATGCTTTACGCTCTCAAGAATGACATCGATGTAGACGTTTTCGTAGTCTACACTGACAGCGAGACCTGGTATGGGCAAATACACCCGGCAGAAGCCCTTCGGGATTACCGGCGAAAGAAACAGATTCCTGCCAAGTTAATCGTCATGGGGATGTGTGCGAACAAATTCACGATCGCAGATCCCAAGGACTCGGGGATGTTGGACGTCGTGGGCCTGGACGGCTCTGTTCCTTCTGTAATGAGAGATTTTATCCTACAGTAAGCCGCTGTGGTGAGATGCGAAACAGGCCTAACCGGATGGCTGTGTCGATTGCTAAATGCGTACGTGATAAACCGGCTAAGCAACAGGCACTTCGCAGGTTCACAATGCAGGTTCAATTCCTGCCAGCGGCTCTTTCTTTTCTTTTTCCCAGGAGACAACTATGCCAAAGTTCCGAAAAAAGCCCGTCGTAATCGAAGCTGTGCAGTTCACTGGAAACAACCGAGGTGAAGTGCTCCGATTTATCTGTTCTGACCTCAGCGAAGAGGCTCTATTGGGGGCAGAGAAGATGATGCTCCCGGTTGTGATCGAAACCCTCGAAGGCAATATGTCTGCGAGTGTTGGCGACTGGATTATTAAAGGCATCAAAAATGAGTTTTATCCGTGCAAACCGGATATTTTCGACGCGACCGAAGAAGTCGCCGACATTCTGCACATGGAAGACCAAATGCCCAGCACGATGCAACGGCTTGCCGAATGGCTTCAAGCAAGCCATTACCGAGAACTGTCTATTGGACTCATGCCGCCAGGAGAAGAAGTCTGCGTGGAGCTGATGGACATCGGCCCTGACGACCATTGGGCACCTAAGCGAGTGCTTCTTCCATCTTCCAAAACGCTCGACCTAGAAGCCGTGATCGCATCACTACTGGACGAGGAGTAGAATCAAATGGACGGACGTGCTTTCGAGGGGTTGGACAAGCTGTTTCGCGCGATGGCTATTGCTCTTGCGATCTTCATCCCCTTGGGGATGTGGAAGATTTTCGAGCTAGTGGCTTCCTTGATTACCAAGCTGAGTGAGTAGGTTATTGCGTTGCGCGATTTATAGGTTATCGGGCAACTGCTTCTTTTCCTTGTACAATAACCGACTCTCGGCGGCGCGATGGCTCTTCCAAAATTGACGCTTCCCGCCAGGGCGGAAGTGCTTTGCCCATTCTCTCGGCTTGGTCAGGATTCCCTTTTTCTTAGTTGCCACGCTTTGCTTCCTTTCGTCCCTTTGCCCGGTTGGAGAGGGTTCGCATCAGAGCATTGAATCGCATTGCACTGTCTAGTTTGCCTTGGGGGAGGCCCAAGAGGACGTCTTCGGGGATGAACGTGCGGCGGAAGGTCTTGCCACCCAACTTCTTCATCTCTTCGGCGGCGCGTTCGCGGATGATCGCGTCTTGGGCTGCGGGGGAGATGTCTGACAGTCGCATACCGGTTCCCAGGTTAATTGCTTTTGCTCCAAGACCCTTACGTGGATCTGTTGCCTGGCGGAGTGAAGTGGAGGCTCGAGCCAGTGGGCTGTTCGCTATTAGGAACTCCATCGTCCTGGAAGTGGGGACAGGGTTCTTGCTGCCGGTGATGTTCGCGAGGGTTCGACCGATCGTGGGGTCCAAGTCTCGCAGTGGGCGACCACCCATCGGACCTTTTTGGAAGAAACTCTGGCCGGTCGCATGCTCCAGTGGACCTTTCAATATCGGGTTCATCCGCGAGAGAGCTTCCAAACCAGCACCCTTGAATCCTCCACCTAGAAAGGAAAGAGGATCCTCGAACATCATTCCCAAGCCAGTCAGGTACCTATCACTACCGTCGGGCTGCTCGCCGAGGGGGATAGATGCCGTCTCAGAAACGTAATCCGGAGTCACCGAATTCGTCCCGCGCGAACGGTTCAGGCCGCGGAGCGTCTGAGCTAACCGCCCGCCAGGTTTATCCATGAGAGCCTGGGCAAGGTAGGGTATCTGGCGAGACGTGAATGAATAAAATGGCATAATCCTTTTCAGCACTTGTCGCTCGGTCGGGGTGAAGGCTCGCGGGGCGTAATCGACCTGGGCGAGATTAATCTCGCGCATCGCCTGATTGGGATCAACGCCTTTCTTGAGATTGTCAATAAACGGGATGAGCCGGTTCATGGTATCAGTCGCATTTCCTACCATGTCGCCTGCCGCGGCGAGAACAAACTCACTTTCTCCTCGCCCGCCAAATCCGCGGACATTGAGCGGGTTAAACTTGCCCCATCCGGGGGGGCCGTCAAGACCAAGGGCGGTTCGTGCCACTTTATTGACGTTCCCAGGTATAGTTGACTTCTGCCGACCAGGGATCAGACCCAGTAATTTCTCCAGCCCGCCACCCACCGCCTCGCCTCCCACGTCTGTCTCTGCTCGATGGCCTAGCGGACCATATTGAGCCCAGATCAATCTGAGGGCTTCTGTGGCGTTCTCAGGGGTGTTTGTCATTCCTCGTTCAGTGAGCCACTCCTTGACTAACGGAATATCCCCTGCCTTTTCTACTACACGGCCCTGGACGAGGAGATGGGCGTCGCGCCCACTTCCCACGGCGGTCTTCAGTTGGACTAGCCCAGCTTCGACGTTGCGGGCCAGTCCCGACGTGCTATCCCGAACGTACCGAGCCGGCCACGTCAGCACACCAACCTTGAACAGGGCGGTGAAATTGTCATAAGCCTGCGTCCACGGGCCTATTTCCGGAGGGGCCTTGAATGCCGGCCACAAGCCAACGAGATCCTCCGCGACATCCGCGTCCACCACGTTGTCCAAGATCCCCTTTACCGCGTCATCCGTGGATGGCATCCCCAGTCGTTGTAAAATCTCCTCGGCACCCACCTTGTGATCGATGTTCTGCATGGAATCGAAGATATTTCGAACCGTCTTGGATCCGGTGTGACCAAGCCCAAGGTCCGGACCTTTCATACTCCCGCCGATGATATCATAAACCTTCCGGAGTATTGTCCGGCGGCGAGCGGCGGAAACCTTGTATTCTACGGCGTCAGTGATGGGGTGGTTAGGAAAAGGGCCGCTCTCCCTGAACTTGGGGTTTTCAAGGATCTTATTCACTAAGCCTTTGAAGCGATCGACAGGCTTTTCCATGTCCGCTTTGGATTTTGAGTGTTCGAAAAGATCGTCAATCACTTCGTCACCAGGTGCTTCATCAAAAAAGCGATTGATCTTGTCCGAGTAATTGTCTTCCATGTGCTTCAGTGCGGCCTTTCGAGCTGCTTTGTGACCGCCACTTATCGCTGCTTGCTCCGCCAGTTGTTCGAACACCGGATCCATGAACAGTTCGTTCACGCCCTCTGTTCCATCAGCAAACCCCTTGTAAAACTGGTCACGACGGACAGCGGCGGGATCAGCGACAGACAATGGCCGGCGCCCAGCACCCGAGAAAATAGATTGCTTGACATCTTGGCCGATACTGCGAGGGGCGAAACCGAGATTCTCATTCCTCGGGCCAACAACGTCGTCGAGCACGGCATCAGGCTTCATCCCGATAGCTTCGTTTTTCGTCAGGTCACCAGCAAAACCGTCGGCTAGATCTTTGGCGATCTCTTTCTCTAAATCTGACCCATCTACCCCGCGCTCAATAATCGCACGGAGGCGAACACTGTCTTCCGCCGCAGTCAAACCCTCCGTCTCCGCCTTTCGGGCCAGTTCGGTCATTTCACCGCGAGCTGCCCGCTCGGCCTCATCTGTCGTTCGATAGAGTTCCCTCGCAGCCTTTTGGACCTTTTCGGTCTTACGACCCATAGTCGATGAGTCCATCACGCGAGCTGCTGCCCGGGATAATGGATTGTATAGCAATGAATTCCCTAGCTTATCTATTGTCTCGGCGCCGCGATGCAGGATCTTTTCCGGTAAGAATGGAAGCTTGAAACGGGCGACTCCGCCCAATGGCTTACCCATAAGGTGATCGATATTCCCACCGCCGGCTCGAGTGATCCGTTCCTTGGCGTCGGGCAGGACGTCAATCATGTCTTGGATCGAGGTTGTCGATCGACTGGCGCGGGGGCCGAGCTTCCGACCGGCCTTTTTAGCAGCAACACGAGCGATATCACCGCCCAGGCCGGCGAGCTTGACCGCTTTCCCAGCAGCAGATAATCCACCCGACAGATAGGTCAGTGGATCGAGCAGGATTTCTGTGCCCAAACCGCCACCGAAATTGCCCCATGTATCCTCGTCGCCGACCATCCCCCCGCCGCGAAGCATGTCACGCCCAGTCACGCGATTTTCGGACGAAAAGGGAGACAGTAGTTGATCGAAGGGATTTTGCGACGAGAGAGTGTCGCGGAGCATCGATCCGGGAATATCGAGGAAGTTACCCACCGCCGAGATACCGCTCAACGCCGCAGTGCCCATCTTGCCCAACAGACCCTGCTCTTGCTCGGGCGCAAGCTGTGGCGCCCGGCGGCGGCGACGTCGTGGAGGGGCAAAGGGGTCGTCGAATATGTCAAGTGGCATAGGGGGATTCCGTGTTAGGGGATACCCCCATTGTACCACAGGAAAATCACTCCCGAGCCAGCTCGATACCCTTAGCCATCGCCACGCGATACTGGCGTGTTATCCACTTGGCGAAGGCCGGGCTGTCAACGTTTTCAGGGATAGGGTCCATACCAAAATCGATTTGGGATCGCAGGCTGGCAATACTTCGAGCGATCTCTTCCTCTTTGTACCAATCCACAGCAATCTGCCAGGGAGTCTTACGTACAGGCTGGGGCTCGTTGTGTCTTTGGTGATTCGTGCGGTGGTATTCTTTCGCAACAGCAATGTAGATATAGATCAGCGGGGCCAGCACTGATGCCCAGCGATGTGCAACCTTCACAACAACTAACCACTTGGTAGGCAAAGGATGATCGGTCTGCAATTGCTTCTGCCACGATGGTAGCAGCTCGACATGGTCGCCAATTCGGGGGAGGCGATCTAATCCATCGAAACAGGAATCGAGTTCGACCCCATCAGACATCACGTCGCCCATCTCGTCTCGCCGCAAAAATGCGATTCTCGCTTGCATGTTACTTCCCTCTTTGAACATAACCGGTACCGCCGCAGTCTCGGCAACCGTGACCAAAGTAACGGCCTGTTGCGTTGCAGAACTGGCAGCGTTTTTTCATCGCTATCTCCCTTCCAGCGGCTATCGCGAACAGCCGCTGCTGTTCGGCGATAGTCAGAGGCGGAACTCCCAGTGTCAGTTTCCGCTCAATAGCGTCGAGGAATTTGTCATTAGGTTTTGTGTTCACTCCAGGGTCCTCACTTTCCTTGACGTATTCCGTAAACCAGGGTTTCCCGAGTTCTTCCCAACATCTCGCATGTAGTTCGATAACTCGACCCATGTCATTGTCTGCAAGTTGACATAATTCAACGAAATACAGTATCCGGTTCCCGCACCAATCACATCTTCTATTTGCCATCGTTCTTTCCTCCTCGACATAAATAACGTCACCTGAGAGAAATGATCGAGGTGGATTAGGTGGCCCTGGCGGTGCCTCCGGGCAGTTATGGGACACGGATATCCAGTCTCCCTTTCGAGTAGCCTGCTTCTTGCCGCACCGCTGGCAGTACTCGTGAATTGTGATTTTAATTGCCATCGTTCTTGGCTTTCTTTCGGATCGCTTCAACCGACAATGAAAAGTGGATTCGCGTTTCCTTCCCGCATTTCGTGCAGTCTACCTCAACGCGGTAGTCTTTCGGAACATCAAACTGATACCGAAATATGTCGATAGTCCGCTTGCCGCAGTGAGCACACTGCCAGTTAAATGATGTCTTGTTTTTCATCACTTTTGAACCATTCAAACCATCGGTCGGTCTGCCAACCGAGCTTGGGGTCATAATTAAATGCTGCCCGATTGACGAGTCGCTTCCGTCGCATATAGAACCCCTCTCGTCCTTTACCGTCCTTGCACCAGTAAGCAACCTGCAAGTCCGCTTGCCCATGAAAATGGTGTCCAGCCAATGCTCCAATCTTAATCGCCATCGTTCACCTTACTTAAACACTCGTGTTCCCAGTTGTGGTGATTCATGCAAAACAATCTCCAACCGCGACCGTACTCACCCACTGTCCCTTTAGTCGCAGCCAAGTAAGCTTCGGCCCGACACTTTTGACAACTGAGCATTGTCGAAAAATCGTCTTTCGCGTCATCGTATCCCTGTCGCATTTCAGGGTGCATAGTCTCATTCGCCACGAGCTAGTCCAATGGGACAGGGGTCAACTTTACAGACATCGCAGTATCGATACGGCCAATTGTGGGGGCAGTCCTCATTTTCAGCCTCGCTGATGTCGAACAGTGCCCCGATCCTGGAGTGCAGTGAGTTAGAGCAAGCATTAAGGTATCGCCGAAGAGGCTCAGTCTCCAGCCCAAACTTTCCATTCCTTCTGACGATCAACGCGGACGTGCCGATATTGGCAAGTTCATCGGACACTAGATCCAATATTGCTTCGCGTAGTTCGTCGGGTTTCTTATTCACATTCTTTCCTTTTTTAAAACTTCCGCTCTGATTCCATGCGGCGCAACGCTCCTTTGGCAGTTTCGTAATCCCGTATGTCGTACCCGCAACCAACCGTGCCACCTTTCCACGAGCCCGTCCTCTCTCCGACTTCGCCGTCGAATGCCACGTCTATCGATTTCCGTTTCTTGCAAGGCCAGGGGAGCCATTTGAGCCACCGCCATCGCCATTCGCGACGCTCTACGTACACCGTGGCTGTTCGGTTTTGTACTTCACCTGACTCCAAGGTGTATGTGTAAGGGTAGGTTTCTTCCCAGCGACCGTCTGGATCTTTGTCCTCCCAGCAGCCGACGTATGGCACCCATGACCCATCCGGGCGCTGCACTTCGCACTTCACATGGTCCCAGTCCCATGGAAGGTAGATGATTTTCGTGCGGTGTCCCCAATTGAAATGGATTGACCGCTCGTACCATCCGAATCCCCATGATTCCATTATCTCGCCCGATCGCACCTCCCGGCAACGGCCAGGCAAAGGAATAAAGAGACCGAACAGATCGAGACTCCACCCCTCCTCAAACAAACACAGGGCGAGCGAGAATTTCCGGAACAGCCGGCCACTGAATTTTTGTCTCATTTTTTCCCCTTGGCTATAAATGGCCGTGAAATGTATTCCAGTTTTCGCTCAGCATTGAACGCCCGCCCACAGTCGCAGTTAAAGGTTTCGTAATGATCGTCCGACCCCTTGAACTTTTTTCCGCAGTGAGGACACACGGGCTTGTGATATCTTATCGGCTCTGGAGGGCAAACGCATTTCAGCTTACGGCAGTCGTGGCAAAAAGAGCCCCCTGATCCCATTAGATTCTCCTTTCTTTAGCGGTCACCGCCCATGCCCCGGCAGGTACAGTCCGCGGCGTGTGATGGGTACGGACACAGGTCTCTTTTTTTTCGACTTTCCTTCATCTCTGCCTGCAAGCATTCTGGACAGATGACAATGTTATCCTCTGACCAGATCCCATACTCCTCATTCTCAAACACCTCCCGCTGGCACGCCTCGCATCTCCCAACTGAGAAGAGCGGATCCCCGTGGTCCGGTTCCACGCTGTCGACAGAAAACCCCTCGTTTTCTTCGCGAAACATTTTAGCCGCGTGGTGAGGGCTATCGCAGACTATTGCCTTCGTCATGGTTTCCTGGGTGTGACCAGAAACTTCGTAGACAGGCATTACAACAGGTCCTCCACAGAGGTGCCGACAGGTGGCGGCACCGGATCCAATTTTTGTGAGTAATCGCGAACAGCAGGGTAAGCTTGCAGACGAACCGAGTTGAACATCTCTGCCGCACCAACAATCGACCGGTCTCTCCAGCCTGGGAAACTGACAACCGCCGGCTTGTCGCCATGCATCTTCTGTAAGGTCTGAAGCTGGGCGATCAATTCAGAGAGAGTAAGGGGGTCTGTCCGTGGCATGGGGGCTCCGTTAAGTTAGATTCATCTCATCAATAAAAGACGATGGTTCCTTGTAGCTGTGAACCACCAAACACTCTTGAGCGCGAGTCACTGCGACATATGCGACACGTCGCTCTTCTTCGATGTCTTCTTTTGTTCGCGCACGAGAATGCGGAAGTTGCCGTTCGTTTACGTCGAGCATGATCACGCAAGGCCACTCCAATCCCTTAGCGGCGTGGATCGTAGAAAGAGTAATGTGGTTGGGGGGAGTGGTGATGTTTTCCGTTTCCTTAGTGGCATGCCACAAGATCTTGTCTTGGATCGTGGCGCCTGGGAGGTTGAGCCAGTAGCCAATCTCCTCTTGGTTCTGGGGGAAGTGCTTGGCAAGCATCGTAAGTGGTCGCCCCGAACGCAGGCCTTCAGCGAACTCCCCATCGCACACGTCCAGTATCCGTTTGCCTTGCGAGGCAGCGATTTCTTTCGCGTGATCCCACGTGTCGCCAATCCCCAGCGACCACCTTAAAATCCTCGCGGCGATCTCGTCCTTGGGGTTCACAGATAATCGCAGCGCCGCATAGACTTGGGTGAACACAAAACTCTCTTCTGTCTTTTGCCCAGCGATAAACGAATCGATTCCCTCCCCCTCAAGATGACTTTGAAGTTTATCGATCGCCCACCAGGTGCGAGATAAAACGGCTATATCATCCAATGCGTATCCGCTGCTAGTTAGACGCTTGATTTCAGAAACCACATCCCAGTAACCACCTTCCACCCGTTCGACATTTGAATAGTCGCCATTGTCAATCAGCGGCGTCGTGTCATGTGACTTGTTGCACGAGATTAACGAGTTGGCTGCATCCACTATATCGGAGCCGCAACGGTAGCATTTCGTTAGGTGGTAGACTTTCCCGTTCGTGCCGGCAGACACTAAGTCTGGCCTCGCGCCACGGAAGCTGTAAATCGATTGGCGAGGGTCACCCACCGCAAAGAAGGTAGCGGGAGGGGACAGGCACTTCACAATGTCATACTGGACCGCGTCGATGTCCTGGAACTCGTCGACCAAGACATGCTCGATCTGATCGTGGTAGCCTGCAATCACCTTGGGCATTTGCAGTAACTTCAAGCACAGCGTTTGAATCAGGCCGTAGTCCACTGTATTCTGCGAGCGAAGGCGGACCCAGTACTCATTCGCAATACGACTCAGGATCTTCTTCTTCCCCTTTTTGGGTGGCCGGCCAGTGTAGTAGAGCTCGAGGTAAGTCTTGATTTCCTTCTCAGTGGCTTGTTTGTCGTAGCCCAGGTCCTCCATGATGTCGCAGCAAAGAGCTTCTGCGTCTTTGTCGTTCACGACAGTGAGTTCGTTTGGATCGTAGCCCACTAAGGGTGCGTGAGTTGTTAGGATCTGAAGAGCCAGGGAGTGAAACGTTCCCACGAATAGGTTGCGTTTCTGGAGACGTTGTGCCATCTCCGCTGCAGCCTTCCGGGTGAACGTGGCGATGAAGAGCGACGAGGGGGCGGCACCCTGATCGATCAACCAATTGGCTCGTTGCGTTAGAACGCGAGTCTTCCCAGCCCCGGCGCCTGCAATGCAGACGACCTCGTCCTCAGGGGCTTCCACCGCCAGCTTCTGTTCTCGTGTCAGCTCCATTGACTCGCAGCTCCAGGTTTTCGGCCTTCAGAATCGCGTAATCCGCCACCATCCTCAAGCAAATATCAACCCACGGTTCCTTGTCGTGCTTTTCGATACCATAAAGAAGCTCACGTATTTCATCGCGACCTATCCTGGTTCCGTGCATCAGTCATCCCTAATCGGAGCAATGATCGTCTCGAATTGGCCGGACTTGAGCGATACCATACCCTCCGCGTCGCTGAAACCAACTTCAACCGGGACACCCTTGTCCACGCTTTTCAGAAAGTCACGAAGGTAGCGGTAGTTCAGACATACCTCAACAGCCTCACCAGTATAATCGATCGGAACATCCACGCGACCCCGATTCTCTTCGCACTTATTGCTGATCGTGAGATACCCAGGGCGAAAGCCGCAAACCACCCCAAGCGAGTTGACCGCTGTCAGCCGGCCAGCCTGCAAGGCAGCACTCACGAACCGTTCAGGATCGACCGTCGTTCGCTTGTCGGGATTGCAATAACCTATGAACCTTCGCCAGTCCGGAAACGCGCCATCTAGAAGCATCGACCGAGCAATCTTTCCATCCGCCTCCAAGACAATTTCCCGGTCATAAACCGTTAGCTTTACAACGGGAGATAAAGCAAAAAGAGTGTGGAACATTTTCCACGATGACACAGGGACCGTGACGGAAAAGTTGTTCGATTCTACCGAGACCGGTGCCCTGGCGATTCGCTTTCCGTCCGACGCGATGAACGTGGCGTCACCATCTCTGACGTCTATCCGCACACCGGACATGACAAACTTGCCATCTTTTCCGCACACACGAAACAAGTGACGGTAGATGCCCGACACAATGTGTCCTGGAATAGTGAACTCGCCGGCCTTCACGCTACCGCTCTCAGCCCAACGGCGAAAGCCATCGGGTACCCCCATGGTTTGCAACGCGTAACTAAACTTGTCGCCTGTCACACTCAGGCAGTCACCTTCCTGTTCGATCCTCATGTCGGCATCACCGACCGCGGACAGCAAGTCTCCGAACACCTCGGGAAGCATGATCTCTCCATGCTCCTGAATCGTGACGTCAGGGACCGTTACCGTCGCTGCGTGAACCGGGCTGCGACCGGTCACTTGGCACTTGTCGCTACATTCCAGTAAGCACAATTTGAACAACGACACTCGTGAACCGACAGCGCTAAATGCGGCTTGGTATGCATCAGAAAACTCTTGAGCGTTAACATCCAGCTTCATCTCGACCTCCTTGAAAAATAAGAGAAAACGCCCTTCGTCCCCTTCCACGTCACCCAAAAAACAATGGCCGAAGCAATGAACAACGGTATAAATGGCCACAGCAAACTTGCCGCAAGGGCCAGTCCATCAGGGACTCCGTCTGTCGGTTCACACCATTTCTTGATTGCTTTTGAATTCGCTATTCGACGGACCACTTCGTAGACCACGCCAGCAGCTGCCCACCACGCTAAACAGAATACAATCGAAGATAAGACCACATCCCATATCGTCAGCATCTCACCATCTCCGTGTGTTATCCGTCAACTCGCAAGGTCTTTTCAGTTGCAGCAACCGCGACCCAGATAAACGCGTAGATAATGCGATCCAGTATCACCATAACAGCCTCTGTGTTAGTCGCGGGCCTAAATCAGTTTTTAAGATGGCATCAACTTTATTGACATATAACCTCGCCTCTCGCCAATCATTCGCATCACGCCCACTTTTCCTCGCAGCAAAAGACCATGCCATGGAATCCGCACTGTGTAAATTATCTCTGACCTCTCTAGATCTAAGAGAAGTAATTTTCACCCCGAACCCATGCAGGCGAAGATCTCGACGAACGTCTTTGATTCCACTTAATATCTTTTCAATCTCCATCGGGTCGCGATTGCGTTTACATACTGAACCCACGCCAACCCATTGTCCCTCTTTTAAGCGATCACCATATTGTTTAACGTGGCTCACGTAATCATATTGGTCGTATCCCTGAAGAACTGGCATTACATAGCAGTCGGACTGTGGAACCTTCGCGGCAATCTTGTCATACCGTTCGATCGTTAACTGCTGATGCTCCCGAACTGTCTTACCAGTCCGTAATAGCATTTCTGGTTCGCACATATAATCTTGGCTTACCGCAGCGAGTAAATTCCCACACTTCGACCACCTCTTTATTTGTTGTGCGTATTCTTCCTCGCTATGAATATATCGCCCATGCTTTGAAATTTGAGAAAAAGCACCACTGTCCATAACCCAATCAGTTACTAGAAAATCGCTTTTACGTCGCCATAAACGATTGACCGAAATAAAGCAATTATCGAAATGCCGTGAATGGGAAGGCATATGAAGCCCAATGAAGAAAATCATTATTCCAAACCAAGGTATTTATGCAATTGCCCCGCAACCCGCCACCCATCTAGCTGATTACAGAGCTTGACGGTATCCTCCGCATTGCACTCTCCCCCGACCCAAAGGGGCTGCAAATAATACAGATCAAAAGAAGTTGATCTGCGAAAAAAAACAAGCAATTCAGCGGTAACCCAAGGGGCGAGCACCACTACCATTTCGTCGCCGGATGTCTGTATAAGACGTGGTGTTTTCGGGCTCACAGTCAAGTAATAAGGGGATTTTGAAACAGCAATAGTACCACTTGTCTGCAGGTGTGTTTTGTCCCAATGGTCGATGAACCAATCAACTGCTCCAACTTGTTCGAGAGGCTCTCCACCAGTCATATGTAACCATTCATGGCCAGCAGCTCGCGTGAGCACATCTTCCCCTCTAGACTCATAGCCACCTTTCACTGACAGCGCACCTTGCTCATCACACTCGCGACGAATCGGACACTTGACACTGCACCCCTGGAAACGAACAAAGTATTGCCGCACTCCAGTAAGTTTTCCGGTTCCCTGGTACGACGTAAATTCACTATTTAGCCGCATCAAAAGCCTCCAATCGCTCAATGCACGCACCACATAATCCACACGGAGACACTCCTCCCTCGTAACACGTCCACGTCAGGTCGAGTGGTGCACCGATAGATATCCCGTGCTTGACTATGTCCCCCTTGAACCAATCAATATAAGGAGCCCATACTTCGACGCCACGGTCATCAGACAAGGAAACGGAAGTACCCATGCTCTCAATAAACTCGCTACGGCAATCTAGGTAAATATCTCGATCCCCTAAGTGGGCTCCAATGGCAACGCGTTCATAGCCAATGCTCATGGCCCACGATGTAGCCAACGCGATGAAAACCATATTTCTGTTAGGAACAACCGTCGCTTTTTGTATTGGGTCTGAATAGTGCCCACCAAGAGGAACTTTAACGTCACCCGTTAACGCCGACGAAGACATAAGGTCACCCCATCCAGGCAAAGTCAGAACCTCATGTTCAACCCCGGCAAGATTAGCAACTTGCCGAGCAGAATCTAATTCTCGTCGGTGACGCTGGCTGTAGTCAAAAGAGATTGCCTTAGTCGGCAATCTCTTTATAACGCAATCCCAAAGAGCAACAGTAGAATCAACACCACCAGATAAAATCACAATAGTTTTTATGTCTGCGGACGAATTCATGATCTTTCCCGTGTCAAAGTAAACTTCCAAACATCTAACACTGACCTCCGTGTGTTATCCGTCAACTCGCAAGGTCTTTTCAATGACCTCAATCTCCGTTTTGAATCGCTCCAGCGACTCTTGAATTCGTTCGTCCGAAGAATGTTCTTCTCCCGAACTTCGTGATTCTTGCATGGCTATCTTCACATTCTTAAACTCCAACTCGAATTGTGCCTGGAGCTTGTTCAGTAGTGATGAGATCGCCGTAAATAAAAGCCACACGATGGCATGAAACCAAACCACCAAAAAAATTCCCCACATGTCGATCTCCTTACAGACTTAGATAGTTGGCATCCCCGTTCACGTTAGCCGGAATAGTGGGCCGAGCGATGAAGCACTGATCGATTCCATCGACCGCCGACACTGACTTGATGACCTGGCCAAATAACTCGTCGTCCATCTCCGCTGCCTCCAAAAGCAGCATCTTCAGGGGGGAGTCCGACTGCGACACCAGAGAGTAAGCGACACCAGTTGAAAACAATGCAGCCTCGCCGCCGCTCAAGGCATCCAGAGAGACACACACACCATCCTTGACCCAACCCAACTCAAAGACTGGCGATCCAGACTCGCTGAACAGTTTGCAATACGACGGGTAAGGCATTTCCGCCTTTGTCAGAAACTCGTCGATACCGCCGGTCAACGGCGCGAGCGCAGCTGTCATCGCGTTGTCACGAAGTTCGCAAGCACTCTCCAAGACAAATCCAGCAACCTCAATCTCCCGCTCCAGGTCACGACTCGCCTGCTGTTCGCGGCGAATGACTTCAATCAAGCCCTCGTATTTACGGGCGTTCGATAGTCGGTCATCCTGTTCTTTCAGGTGTTCGTCCATCAAGTCCACTTGCTGCTGAAGCGATTCAACAGGCAGTGATGTATTTCCCTGCATGAACTCCGCCAGCTCTCGCTCTTTCTCGATTTTCTCATCGAAAGCCTGCTGGAGCCGCTGCCCCATCGCCGCACGCTTGTCGTAGCCATCTTGCAGCTTGGCAATACGCTCTTCTATCGCGGCGCGTTCAGTAGCAATTCGCTCGCGGGCGCGGCGAGACTGATCCCAGACATCGAGCGTCTGAGACTCGCGATCCTTAGCAGCGTCCCATTCCTTTCCAATCGCACTAACCTTGACAACCAATTCGGCCTGGCGCGTCTTCGCTGCCTCTTCGTTGGATTGAGTACTGTTGGTCGTTGCGAGATCCAACACTCTCTGGACACGGGCCAGGACGTCATCCACGAAACCATTGTTCGATGATTGGTGAAGCTTCTCGAACGACTCCAGGATTGGACTCAACTCAAGGATTATGTCACGCCACTCGTCGGGCTGAGCGCGGAGATGTTCGAGAGCCGCAACCTGGGAGCTGTATTCCGCCTCCGCCCTAACCAGTTGGTCTCGTAACGCTCGTGTGTTCTTCTGGGAGGTTTGGTAGGCAATCTCGTAATCATCCGGTGGTGGGACGTTTGGCATGTGTTGGATCTTGGCTTCTTCCAGGTCCTCAGGAGTTACCACTGGGAGTGCATTCTTCTCGGCTTCCAGCTTCTCGGTTGCTCGCACGGCCCTTTGGATCGAGCTCTTCAACATCGTGACAGCTTTGTCGCGGGAGGCCTGGCCGGCAATCTTCTCCTTGGCAGCCTCACGGGTCCGGAGCATCTCATCCCGCTCTTCATGTAACTCCGCGGTGGTCTGATTGACCGCAAACTCCGTGTTCTTCTCGTCAGTCAATGACCGAACGCTTTCCACCTTCTCCCGTTGAGCCTTACGCCGGTCATTGCGATACTTCCGCAGTGACACCACCATCCCCGCCAACACATCAGATTCCGCACGACCACCAAAATCGTCGTCGCTCAGCGCCGCAGCGATGGTGCGACTCACAAACGACAACGGCTCGTCAACTTGGGTAAACGTCTTTCTTGCCAGTTCAGCTTCCAACTCCGCGGCGTCGCACTCGGTGCTCGCACTGAGGCCGAGCACAAACTCTCTCTTTTTCTCAGGGGACAAGCCAAGGAACTTGCCGATATCAAACATCGGCGCGTAATCACCCACCTTACCCAGTAATAGTTCCTGTGCTTCCTTCGCCGCAACCTTCTTTCCGTTGACCGAAAAGGTCTGCGTTACCCCGCCACCTTTCTTTCGCGTCAACTTGCGAGACCAGAGGAAGCCATCATCCAGTTCAACTTCCACCCCGCCGGACTGCTTGCCAATCAACGGCGAGGCAGTGTCCGGGCGCGTACCGAGAGGCGTGTCTCCGGTGATTGCCCACCGCAGGCCCCACAGCAGGCTCGTCTTGCCCGAGCCATTCGCACCGGACAAAACGTTGACGGGTTCCGGGACGATCTCCCGCGAGAAACCCTTGAAATTGTTAACGGCCAAACGTTTGATCTTCATTTCTCATTCGTTCCTTAGAAAGTGCCTGCGCACATCCAATAAGCGTATCTAAATCACTGCACGCGGACATTTCCGCAACCGTTCCAAACCGAGTACAACGACGAACAACATCTTCCGAATCCTGAAATCCAGCGAGGTGATGCCGGATCTTCCGCCGGATATTATTCAAGCTGACCGAATCTGTAGGCGGAGCCTGTTCTTGCACCACCGCTTCTTCAGGCGGCGCCGTCTCTTCGTCAACATCCACCAGAGTTGACGCGTCGTCGTACGTAACTTCCTCGCTACCCGTCTGGACATTCTCTAGTCCCAGAATGCCAGGCCCATGTCGAGCTAATTTTTCCATGTCTTCTGGACCGACGTCACTCGCCTGCGGCCACGACACCACCTCTACGGCGAGATCTTGACCGGCCACAGAGAATCCAAAAAACTTCTTCAAGATATTCCGTTCACAGATAGTGATGGCGTTACGATCGGCGAAGTTCTGCCGCTCACCATGTGACATCAAGAGGTTGCGAACTTCCTTGGTCCGGAGATCCAAAGCCAAGGAGACGTTGCCTGGGCAGTCCACAATCGACACTTGCGGATGGTCCCTGGCGTCGAGTGGTACGGCTGCGGAAGAGTAGAGTCGCGCCCACGTCTGGGCGTTAGGGCTGTAGCGGGGGTTCCACTTTGCCCAAACTTCCGTGACAAAATAAAGCAGCACATTGTAGGTGACAGTCAAGTCAATGGCTGTCATCGTACCGATCGAATTCATCCCAAATCCGACGCGTCGGACTCTCACGTATTCCAGCTGGCCATCTTCGCTCCAGTGGAAATATGGATTAGCGACCATTTCACCTGGCTTGTGGCCGGCGAGACGATCGGGCGCAACAAAAGACACTCCAGCCTTCTCGTTAATTCGAGAAAAGCCGGCAGCGGTAATGACGTTGGCATAGTGAGTGTTGTTCCCAATCCGAAAAGAGCGGGAATACACCTCTTGTTTCAACGGATCCAACGTGATCCGGCTAACCACGCTCTGAACGGTCCCTGACTCACCTACCTTGACAAGTGTCGACGCGTTCCCGGCAGTAGCAACTGTCAGCATGTGCACCTCCGTGGCAATTATGCAACCTTCTTAAGCTTCGCTTTCTTTTTGTCGTCGCCGTCTTCCTTCAGCTCGTTTCGTAATATCCGCACGCTCTCAGGGGCATCTACCCCGATTCGCACGCGATTCCCAGAAACCCTTAGCACAAACACCTCGATGTCCTCGCCGATGCAGATGGACTCCTCGGGTTTCCTTGTTAGCACAAGCATCCTTCACTCCTAATGAAATTCCTCGTTCCACAGTTCAGCCATAAATTTCCTTGGATACCGAGGGTCATCATTGAATTCCGATATCGCCGTCGGCGTTCCCGCCACCCCTTCGATCCTGCCAGACAATCGCTCGTAAGCTTGCGTCAGGGTCGGATCAGTGCGGTCATTGAATGATAGTTCTAACCATTCGATCAAACAGTTCGCAGTCTGCATTGACGGTTCACGGGTTTCACGAGTCTTCCTAATTTGACTCGGCAACAATACTGGCGGTGACATGTCAACCTCCGTTGTTATTTTGCCACTTTGTTCGGGAGTTTGTCAACACCCAGCCCATATAATTTCCACCATACGAACATGGGCAATCCCCGTCAATATCGATTACTTACCCTGGCCCAGCCAGATAAACCCTTTATTGTCCCGGATGTCGGCCATTTTGTCTTTGTACTTAGACAGGTCGTTACCCATTGTGAGATCGTAAAGCCAGCGGGCGCCAAGATACTTGCTCTTTGCTAGCATCTTGATCCTCTCGGGCTTGAGCCGCTTCTTTAGCATCTGCCCAATCATCGGTAACGCAGATTCTGGTATCTCCCCACCCACGACCCGCTTAGCGAGACTGGACGCCAGCCTGGAGTTACTTCGGGAGGGCTTTCCACCAGCCCCACCCATCACTGCAGCACCTATACGGGGGCCGGAGACCGCGAACGATCGCGAGTAATGAGGGTATGCTACGAGCAGATTGTCCAGTTTCTTTCCACCGTCCTTCCATTTTCTGTCTATGTTCCCTCGGAGTGTGTTGGCGTCCATCTTGGCAATGTCTGCCTTGGTGGGAGGGGGGGTATTCATGTAGGCGGCTTTTGCTTTTCGATCAGCCTCATCTTCCGGCATACCGTCGGAGATGAACTGAGCTTTCAAAGCAGATACCCTGTTCTTTGGGTCCATTGATGCCGTGATCTTGCTAGTTTGAGCTTTGTCCCGAGCAACAGCGGCTTGCCTGACAGGAGCGGTGGCGGCACGAGCAGCATCTGCAGTCCGTTCTCGTGAGCTACGATCTTTGTCACGGTCAGCCATCAACGCCTGTGTGCGACGTTCGTGGTCGCGGCTCGTCTGCCCAAACTGAGCGCCCTGTTGCTCGAGGCGGCGTATCTCCATGGCCCGCTGGCCGGCGGTCTCTTGAGCCCTCTGCCGCATGGCCTGCTGCCCAAGGTACAGTCGCGCGGCGGCTTGAGGGTTATTCTGGGCTAATCGCTGAAGTATCCCTTGCTGTGAGCCTGTATTGGTTTGCCCGGCTTTACG
>Ga0255047_10000892_pt1 | contig 23582 bp, 30 predicted proteins | sample JV7_2_1_MG_FD_183640 | JGI IMG/M metagenome (GOLD analysis project Ga0255047, IMG submission 183640) | Seawater microbial communities from Jervis Inlet, British Columbia, Canada - JV7_2_1 | ecosystem: Environmental > Aquatic > Marine > Inlet | place: Canada: British Columbia | collected 2016-10-06 | reverse complement strand
GGCAGTTGGCATCAGCCTCGGTCGAATCGTGGTGTTGTATCTGCCCCTGGCAATCGTGGGCATGGTCCTGATGGGGGCAATCGGAATATTCGCGGCGTATGCGGTCGCAAATATTGTGTCAGGAATGGTCGCTTACCAGTGGGCAAAGAGAACGGTCCGCCGCCACACTGGGCAGCGGACCTTTGATCCCGGGTAGTCCTTACGCGGCTGGTTCGGCGCCGGTGACTACGGCTTCGGCGGGTTGATCTTCAGCCGCTTCGAGAATCGGATGTTTCCGCTGGTCTTTCCGAGCCTTCAGGCGCATCGAGAAAATCCACAGGCTCCGGATACAGCAAATGAAGCCAACGCCGAAGTACAAAAAGGACAGAGAATAATCAAAGCCCAGGTACGTTCCGGACGACATGAACAACAAACCCAGCAACAGCCAGAACTGCGGGATGCGTTCGTAAATAGGTGTAGGTATCCACATAAGGTTCTCACTCGTCATCTATGGTGACTAGCGACCACAAAATGCCGGGTCCGGCCCGAAATTGGCGGGAGTCAGATCACAACTTTGATTATGTGACATGGGTTTGGGGTTGAAATGTGACTTGCTTCACAATCAGGCCGCCGCGGGCAGCACTTTCCGGTGGTAGCCAATGTGCATGCCGACACCGCGGCTTGCCATGAACAGCGTGAACGCGAGCCAGAGGCCATGGTTGCCGTAGCCCTGCAACAGGAACCAGGCTGGCAGGAAAATGCCGATGGTGGAGAAAACCATGATGTCGCGCATTTCCCGGCTTCGTGTCGCACCGACGTAAACGCCGTCGTACAGGAACGACCAGACGGATACGAGCGGTGACAGCGCAAGCCAGGGCAGGTAGCGAATGGCCGTTTCGCGAACATCCGCAAGGTCAGTCAGCATGCGGATGAGTAGCGGTCCGGCGACGATGTAAAAGAGGCAAAACGCGACCGCAAACTTTAATGACCATTTGAGTGCCAGCCGCACAGACTGTTCGAGCGCCTTACGATTGCGTTGCCCGACAGCCTTGCCAACCAGGGCTTCAGCGGCGTGCGCGAAGCCGTCCAGAGCGAAGGCCGTGAGCATCTGCAGATTCATAAGGACCGCATTTGCGGCAAGAACGACGCCGCCGAGTCTTGCACCTTGTGCGGTAACAAACGCGAACGTGAACATCAGCGCCATCGTGCGGATGAACAGGTGTGAATTGACTGCAAAAAAAGCAGAGTAGGCGCGCAAGTTGAAGAGTCGCGCGAGCGGCCAATGACCGTCACGGTTGCGTAGTGCATGCACAGCGAATCCGAGCCCGACGAGTAAGCCGCTGTACTCGGCGATGACCGATGCGAGTGCGACGCCATCGACCTGCATGCCGAGTCCGATTACAAAGACCAGGTCCAGCACAATGTTAGTGATATTGATCGTCAGAAAAATCAGTAACGGAACGCGGGCATTTTGCAGGCCGAGAAACCAGCCGATCAGCACATAGTTGGCGAGAGTGCCCGGTGCGCTCCAGATGCGTATCGAAAAATAGACAAGAGCAAATTTCTCGACGTCGATCTCGGCGCCGAAGAGAGGTATCGTCCATTCGCCGAGCGGAATTTGCACGGCAAGAAGCACCAGGCCAATGAGCACGGCAACGATGATGGCCTGGCCAAGAGCGACGCGCAGCCCGTCATTATCATCCGCGCCGAAGCGCTGTGCCGCGATACCGGTTGTGCCCATACGCAGGAAATTCATTCCTGTGTACAGGAATCCGAAGATCGTGCTGCCGATCGCAACCGCGCCCAGGTAGGTCGGGCTGTCGAGGTGTCCGGTAACACCCGTATCCACCATGCCAAGTAACGGCACGGATATATTGGACAGGATCATTGGCGCGGCGATGCGCCAAACGTCGCGATTCGCAGGCAGGCGATCGGCGCTCAATCGCGCGTCATCCGAAGGCGTTGACGCCAGTCAACTCCTTGCCGATGACGAGCTGGTGAATAGTTTCGGTACCTTCATACGTGATCACGCTTTCCAGGTTGAGCATGTGCCGCACCGGAACATACTCGGCGCTGATTCCGGCACCACCCAGGATGTCGCGAGCATCGCGTGCGATGTCGATGGCAGCGCGGCAGTTGTTCCACTTGGCCAGCGATACCTGTGAAGGGCTGAGTTCGCCCTTGTCCTTGATACGGCCGAGGCGCAACGACAATAGCTGAGCCGTCGTAATGCGTCGCGCCATATCGGCGAGCCGGATCTGGATGGTCTGCGTATGAGAGATCGGCCGGTTAAACAGGACCCGGTCCTCCGAGTAACGTAGTGCTTCATCGAGGCAGGCCTGTGCGGCGCCGATGACGCCCCATGAAATACCGTAGCGCGCCTGGGTCAGGCAGCTCAGCGGTCCTTTGAGTCCCGTAATCCCAGGCAAGACCGCGGAGTCGGGAACGCGCACGTTGTCAAAAAACAATGCGGACGTTACCGACGCACGCAGCGAGAATTTGTTTTCGATTTCCTGCGTTGTGTACCCCGGCGTGCCCTTTTCAACGAGAAATCCCTTCACGCCTTCTTCCGTCATTGCCCAGACAACAGCAACATCGGCAAGGCAACCATTCGTAATCCACATCTTGGAGCCGTTGATGATCCAGTCATCGCCGTCGCGTTTCGCGTGCGTCTTCATGTTGCTTGGGTCAGATCCGCCCTGTGGCTCGGTCAGACCGAAGCAACCGATCGCCTCGCCCCTGGCCATCGCCGGCAGCCAGCGGTCCTTCTGCTCGTCGGAACCGTAGGTATGAATGGGAAACATGACGAGGCTGCTCTGCACCGATACAAAGCTCCGGAGGCCACTGTCGCCGCGTTCGAGTTCCTGGCAAATCAGGCCATAGCAGACGCTGTTGAGACCTGCGCAGTCGTAGCCGTCGATCGAGCTGCCGAACAGTCCGAGCTCGGCGACCTGTGGGATGAGCTCCTGCGGAAAGGTGTGTTGCTCAAAGGCTTCACGCATCAGGGGAATGACCGCGTCATCCACAAAGCGTGCGACGGTGTCCTGCACCATGCTCTCTTCGTCGCTCAATTCCGAGCGGACGTCAAAGAGATCGAGTGGATCGAGTTTCGATTTTCGTGTGTTCAAAATGGGATTCCGATACGGCGATACAGAACCGACAATAACCATGCCGGACCTATCATCATTAACTGAAGATCTTGTAATACGGGGCGCAGGCTACTCTCATTCCTGTGTCCCATCCAGAGCCCAATGATACCCCCGACCAACAGCCCGAGCGATACGTGCATCGCCGAATAATCTGACTGCCCGAGCCACGCCTGGATGCCCGCGACGCCCAGGACAAAGGGCAACATTCCGATTGCCAGCGACACCGATATGATGAAGTAATAGACGGCTGCGGCCATGAGAAATGCCGTGCCCCAGTTGAGCAATGGCGAGATTTCGAAGAACTCATCGGGGATGGGCAGGGTCCACAATACGCCGACAGTGCCCAGCACGACCATTGGTACCGCTGCCCAGAAAACGACCGGGTAAGTCAGGTCCTGGTGGGTATCCTCGTAGTTCTTCAGCCAGCTGTCGGTCTCGGTCATTGCCATTCTCATTGCCGGGTCAGCCATTCTACATAAGCGTCTTCATTAAGTGTTTGTTCAGGTGCATCATTGCCTAATACGCGCATGGGCAAGCGCCGCCGCTTTAGCAAATGGTGGCCGACAATTGGGAGATACAAATTGAACAGCAAAAAACTTCAAATCGGAATTCTTGTGGTGGCCGCTCTGGCTGCCGGTTGTGAAACGCTGGACCCGTATACGGGCGAGTCAGAGACCAGTAAGGCGACCAAGGGAGCGCTCATAGGGGCGGCCGCTGGTGTCGTGGTTGGACTGGCGTCGGGCGATGATGCCGTTGATCGCAGGCAAAGAGCGCTGATTGGCGCTGGCGTCGGTGCGCTGGCCGGGGGCTCGATTGGTCACTACCAGGATCGCCAGGAAGCGGAGTTACGCGCGAAACTTGAAGGTACGGGCGTGAGCGTAACGCGCATTGGTGACAACATTACGCTGAACATGCCAGGCAATGTCACGTTCGCGACTGACAGTGCGGACCTGAATGCCGATTTTTTCAATGTGCTGAATTCTGTCAGCAAAGTTTTGAAGGAGTTTGACCAGACGATCGTGGAAGTCGCGGGCCACACCGACAACACCGGGTCCGATGCGTACAACGAGGCATTGTCTGATCGCCGCGCCAGCTCGGTTGCAAGCTACTTTGCATCGCGGAATATCGCGTCGCAGCGCTTGCTGACTATCGGAATGGGCGAGTCTCGACCGGTTGCCGACAACGGCACGACCGAAGGCCGCCAGGCGAATCGTCGCGTAGAGATAACAATGGTGCCCCTGACGGCCAGCTAGGCAGCGCAAGAACTTCGTGTAGGAGCGCTGCTTGCAGCGCGACTGTCGCAGCGCAAGCGCAGCTCCTACATTAAACCGCCATTGCGGTGCGCAGTTTCTTGATCGCGTTGACTTCGATCTGGCGAATGCGCTCTGCGGACACACCGTATTCACCGGCGAGTTTGTGCAGCGTCTGTTTATCCTCTGTCAGCCAGCGGCTTTCGAGAATGTGTCGGCTGCGTTCATCGAGCGTGGTCATGGCTTCAGCCATGCGCTGAGTTGCATCGTCATGAAAGTCGGTTTTCTCAACCTGAACCGCGGGATCGGCGTTCGGGCTCGGCAGGTAAGCTGCCGGTGTAAACGCGCGCTCGTCGTCGGCGTCGGGTGCGGGGTCGAAAATTGCATCACGGGCACTCAGGCGCCGTTCCATCTCGGTCACTTCTTTCGGTGTGACGCCGAGGTCCTTCGCGACAGCCTGGGTTTCGGCGTGCGACAGCCAGGCAAGGCTCTTCTTGTTCTTGCGCAGGTTAAAAAACAGTTTGCGTTGCGCCTTGGTCGTCGCGACCTTAACGATGCGCCAGTTCTTCAGCACGAACTCGTGAATCTCGGCGCGAATCCAGTGAACCGCAAATGATACGAGCCGTACGCCGTAGTCGGGGTCGAATCGCTTGACGGCCTTCATGAGACCGACGTTGCCTTCCTGGATCAGATCGCCAAGCGGCAGTCCGTAGCCCATGTAACCCTTGGCAATGTGAACGACGAAACGCAGGTGTGCCATGACAAGCTCGCGCGCAGCATCGAGATCTTCCGCATCCCGAAATTGGTTGGCGAGCGACTGCTCGTCTTCCTTGCTGAGTACCGAAATGGAGCCGACCGCATGGATGTACGCATCCAGACTGCCGACCGGGCCGGCGATCATTAGCTCGTGATTCATTGCTGTAACTGCTGTCGTCATTGATGACCTCCCATTTGCGAGTGCCAATTTTAGCACTCGTCCGGTTAGAGTGCTAACAGAAGCAGAAGTTCCATAGAGAGTAGTGGCCGTATTTCAATGAAAACAATAACTTATGGCCGGTGTCGTTCTGCGGATTATGTTTAATCGGGCTAGCGCGGCTCGATACGTCGCATATGTCGTGCGGCCGCAAACCACGACCCGACAAGGCCCAGCAGGACGCCGATTCCGAGTATGGCCAGGCTTTCGTCCAGCGTCAGCGCGAGGACCGAGATGCCACTCTTGTAGAGGCCGGCCAGCCGCGCCGCTGGTTGTTCGAGCAGGAACAAACCGTATTGCACGAGCCCCAGCGCCAACCCCCCGCCGAACAGGCCGTACCAGAAACCAGACCATAGAAACGGCCTGCGCACGAAAGCATTACTCGCGCCGATCAGCTTCGTGACCTCTATTTCCTCGCGGCGATTCTGGATATCGAGCCGAATCGTATTGCCGATAATGACGACAATGGCGACGCCGAGCAGTGACGCACCAATGACGATCGCCTGCCTGAACATGTCGAGGATCGCATGGAAACGTTGCACCCACTCGGTATCGACCTGCACAAAATCGGACTCGGGCAGGTTGGCAAGTTCTTCCTGCAGCAGGATCATCGACTGGCTTGTGTTCGCCGGGCCGGGGCGCACGACAAGCGTGTGCGGCAATGGGTTGTCCGACAGCTGATCAAGGGCCTCACCGAATCCGGATTGCTCCTTGAAGTCCTCAAGCGCTTCGCTCGCCGTGATGAGTTGCACGGTATCGACATCGGCACGTTGCTGTATCAGCCGCGCCAGACCCTCTGCTTCGCTCTCAGAAGTTGCGCGTTTGAGGTAGACCGAAAAATCGAGTGCATTGTCCCAGCCCTCACTGACCGCACGGGCATTCTTGACGACGAGATTGAGCGCAGCAGGTATCGCGAGCGTAACCGCGATCACGAGGATGATCATCAGGCTTGCGAACGGCTGCCGAAACAGGCGCCCGAGCGAACCAATCGACGTGCTGATATGGCGCAAGAACCAGATCGATATCGGTCCTGAAGAACGCACAGGCGCGACAGCATCGGAGTGTCGGGTCACTGCCATGCGGGATCCTCCTCTTCGTCGTGCTCAACGAGCTTGCCGGCATCGAGCTCGATCCGTGAACAACCTATGCGATCGATCAGTGCGATATCGTGGCTCGCGATCAGCAGCGTCACACCAACTTCATTGAAGCGACGGAAAATTCGCATGACCTCGAGCGACAAATCGGGGTCGAGATTTCCGGTCGGCTCATCGGCGATAAGCAGTTTGGGTCGCGTGACGATCGCGCGCGCAATGCCGACACGTTGTTGCTCGCCGGCCGACAAGGTTTCCGGATTCTGTTTTTCCTTGTGCAATAGTCCAACCTGGTCCAGCGCTGCGCGAACGCGCCGGCTGGCATCACGATGGCCGACGCCTGCGATAACAAGCGGCAAAGCGACGTTGTCGGATACCGGCCGATCGTAGAGCAGCTTGTGGTCCTGAAACACCATGCCTATCTGTCGTCGATACGCCGGAATCTTGCGTCGCTTAACACGTCGCGTGTTCTTTCCGTCAACTATGACCTGTCCGCTCGTTGGTCGCTCGATCAGTGCGATAAGGCGCAGCAAGGTACTTTTCCCTGCACCCGAATGTCCGGTGATGAAAAGCATCTCGCCCTTGTCGACAGACAACGTCAGGCCTGACAAAGCCTCCTGCCCGCCAGGGTAACGTTTCGTTACGTCATCGAGCTGAATCATCATGACCGGCCACTCGCAAGCAACGCATCGGCAAACTCGCTCGCCGAAAACGCCTGCATATCCTCAGCGGACTCGCCAATTCCGATGAAGCGCACTGGCACCTGCAACTGGTTGGCGATAGCGAGCAGGATACCGCCTTTCGCGCTGCCATCGAGCTTGGTTACGGTAATTCCCGTCAGGCCAAGCGCTTCGTGGAATTTCTCCGCCTGGACCAGCGCGTTCTGCCCCTGGCTCGCATCGAGCACGAGCATGATCTCGTGTGGTGCGGTTTCGTCCCGTCGTGCAATGACGCGTCGGACTTTCGTCAGCTCGTCCATCAGGCCTTGCTGATTCTGCAGACGACCAGCAGTGTCCGCGAGCAGGACATCGATGTTGCGTGCCCTGGCCGCCTCCCAGGCATCAAAGATGACAGCTGCAGGATCGGCACCGGACTGTTGGGCAACCACAGGAACGCCATTGCGTTCGCCCCAGGCCTGCAACTGCTCGACAGCCGCTGCGCGAAACGTATCGCCCGCCGCGAGCATCACCGAGAGGCCCTGCTCTTTGAAGCGACGTGCCAGTTTGCCAATGGTTGTTGTCTTGCCCGCGCCATTCACACCAACCATCAGAATGACGAAGGGTCGATGTTGCTCGTTGATTTCAAGCGGTACTGCGACGGGCTCGAGAATTGAGGTCAATGAGCGCTGCAGGCCGGCACGCAAAGCATCGACGTCTGCGAGTTCCTTGCGGGCGAGGCTGCCCTGCAATTCCTCAATGATGCGTGCTGTCGTTTCGATGCCAACGTCTGCCATAACCAGTTCTGCTTCAAGCTCTTCGAGAACGTCTTCGTCGATCTTCCCGCCGGGCGCGAGGTTGGCCAGGTCGTAGGTCAGCCAGCTGTCGCCGCGATTGAGGCGCGCACGCAGTTTCTTCATGAATCCCTGGCGTGGTTCCTTATTCTCCATTTTTTGCAAACATCGTTATTTGTCGTCACCTGTTGGGTCACTTGTCGGCGGCGAATCGCCTAAACTGTCGGGGTGGCATCATCAAACAAAAACCCCCGGCCGGGACGGCTGCGTATTGTAGCGGGAAAATGGCGGAGTCGTCTGTTGGATATAGCGGAGGTGCCCGGTTTGCGGCCGACATCGGAGCGCGTACGCGAGACGCTATTCAACTGGCTGGCACCGACCATCCGCGATGCCCGCTGCCTCGATCTGTTTGCAGGAACCGGGGCACTGGGGCTCGAAGCACTGTCGCGCGGCGCGGGCGCTGTCGTGTTCGTCGAGAAGTCTCCGGTTGCAGCCAAACTACTTCGTGCAAATGTTCAGGTACTCGATGCATCGACCGCCGATGTGCGACAGGCCGACGCACTGGAATTTCTTGAGTCGCCGCCCGGCACCAAATTCGACATCGTGTTCCTCGACCCGCCATTTGCCGCCGATATGCTCGGCGATTTGTGTAGACTCATCGATGAGGCGTCGGTGCTCGGTAGCGGCGCCCTGGTCTACCTTGAAGAAGACCGGGCGCGGCCGGAAACAGACCTGCCGTCAGGCTGGCGCATCATGAAGTCGAAGACCGCTGGAAATGTACGATACTCACTCGCACAGGTTGATCAATGAGGAGCGAATAGATGTCCGTCGCCGCCATGTATCCGGGAACATTCGATCCCATCACTCTGGGTCATGAAGATCTGGTACGAAGGGCGACGACGCTATTCGACCGTGTCGTCGTCGCAATTGCCGACAACCCGGGCTCCAAGGCGCCACTCTTTACAACGGACGAACGCGTCGCAATGGCTGCCGCCGCCCTGGCCGATATCGACAATGTCGAAGTGACCGGATACAAAGGGCTGACTGTCGACTTCGCTCGGGAAAACGACTTGCGTGTGATTATTCGTGGGCTGCGAGCCGTGTCCGATTTTGAATACGAGTTTCAGTTGGCGAACATGAACCGTCACCTCACCGATGAAGTCGAAACGGCTTTCCTCACACCGACCGAGAAATACACGTTTATTTCGTCGAGCCTCGTGCGCGAGGTCGCGGAACTCGGTGGCGACGTTTCAGAATTCGTGTCGCCAAAAGTGAAAGAGGCACTAGCAAAGCGCTGCGGTCGGGTGTAGGAGCGCTGCTTGCAGCGCGATGGTCGCAGTGCAAGCACAGCTCCTACCGCTGGCAGTTCTTGCAGTAATACGTCGAACGCTGGCCCTGCACGATTGCTGATACCGGCCGGTCACACTGCGAACAGGGCTCATCCTCGCGGCCATAAACTTCAAGTTCCTGCTGGAAATACCCGGCTTCACCATCGCCGCCGTAAAAATCGCGCAGGGTGGTTCCGCCGGCCTTGATGGCTTTCGACAACACGGTCCTGATGACCTCGGCCAACAGGTCGTAACGCGCTTTCGCGATACGTCCGGCAGCACGGCGCGGGTTGATACCGGCCAGGAACAGGGACTCACTTGCATAAATGTTGCCGATGCCGACCACGACACTGGCATTCATAATGAACTGCTTGATGGCAACGCGCCGGCCGCGCGATCGCTCCCACAGGTAAGCGCCGCAGAACTCGTCGCCGAGCGGCTCGGGGCCCAGGTCACGTAGCAGTTTGTGCTGCAGCGGGTACACAGCCCAGTGCAGTGAGCCGAAGCGTCGCGGGTCACGAAATCTCAGCGCCTTTCCTGATGCAAGTTCAATGTCGAAATGGTCGTGAATGCCGGCAGGTGTGTCGCGTTCTACGATGAACACGCTGCCCGACATACCGAGGTGAATGATCGCCGAACCAGCTTCAGTATTGAGCAGCAGGTACTTGGCGCGTCGCCCTACCGACTCTATACGGGCACCGACCAGGTTTTCGTCGACCTCGGTCGCTATTGGCCAACGCAGGCGGCGTTCGCGAATAACAACATTGTCGACGTGTTCACCGCTGATGTACGGTGAAATGCCGCGGCGGCTCGTTTCGACTTCGGGAAGTTCAGGCATGTGGGGGATTGTACATTCGCGCTGACAAGCAGCGCTCCTACAGGAGGCACATATAAAAAGACCCGCGTTGAGCGAGTCTTCTCGAATTGGGTGCAGTTTCGAATTATTTGATCTTCGCTTCCTTGTAGATCACGTGCTTGCGAATCGTCGGATCGTACTTTTTCGTCTCCAGCTTTTCAGGATGGAGCTTCTTGTTTTTCTGGGTTGTATAGTAGTGTCCTGTGCCGGCACTCGATACAAGCTTGATCTTTTCGCGGTTTCCTCTGGCCATTTTCTGATGCTCCGGCGCTTAGACGCGCTGTCCTTGTGCCTTTATGTCGGCAAGAACCTTCTCGATGCCGTGCTTGTCGATAATCCGCATGCCATTAACTGACACGCGCAGGCGCACCCAGCGCTGCTCGGATTCCAGCCAGAAACGCTTGTTCTGCAAGTTGGGCAGAAAACGGCGACGCGTCCTGTTATTTGCGTGAGAAACGTTATTTCCGGACTGCGGCCGCTTCCCGGTGACCTGGCATACCTTGGACATCTTCTTAAGTCTCTGATTTTACTATAGGTTGCCCACAGCCTGTGGGCAGAGAGCGGGACTTTATACCAGCCTGAATGGCGCAATACAAGGGCCTGTCACAGCAGGCCCCGGCTGGCCATCGACGTGGCCTGACCGTCGCCAATAATAAGGTGATCGAGGAGCCGAATATCGACCAGTTCGAGGGCCGATTTTAACCGTCTCGTGATGCGTTCGTCAGCCTGGCTGGGCTCGGCGACGCCAGATGGGTGGTTGTGGGCGAGGATGATGGCTGCCGCGTTGATGGCCAATGCCTCTTTGACCACTTCGCGCGGGTAAACGCTTGTGCCATCGATGGTTCCACGGAACATCTCGTCGAACCGCAGCACGCGGTGGCGGTTGTCGAGATACAGGCAGCAGAACAGCTCATGGCCCAGGTGGCGCAGTCGGGCCTGCAGGTAGGCTTCGGTATCGGCAGGACTCCGGATAGCCTCTCCGGGCACCAGGGAGGCCTCAAAGTAGCGCCGGGCGAGCTCGGGAAGTGCATGGATGATCCGCGCCCGTGACGCACCGATGCCACGCTCGGCGATCAGTGCCTCATGGTCTGCATGAAGTAACTCCCGCAGGTTGCCGTGCCTGTTCAGCAGATCGGTCGCAACGCCGTCTCCGCTGCGGATGAGTATTGCCAACAGCTCGCTGTCGCTCATGACCATCCATTGATTGCTTGTCATCAGAGCCCATTCTGGCAACCCTGGTCACAGCAACAAGATGTTAATCAGGGTTAGACCAATCAATTCGGTGGCAATGCCCCGGGGCACCGGGATAAGCTCGTGCCCATGAACGTGTTACTGGGCATCACTGGCGGAATCGCTGCGTACAAGACACCAGAGCTGGTGCGGCGCCTGCGCGAGCGTGGCGCAGACGTGCAGATCGTAATGACCGCGTCCGCAGGCGAGTTCGTGACAGAGACGGCGCTGCAGGCCGTGTCCGGCAGGCCTATCCGAGCCAATCTGTGGGACAAGGAAGCCGAGGCATCGATGAGCCACATCGAGCTCGCGCGCTGGGCGGATGTCGTGCTGATCGCGCCGGCAACGGCAGAGATCATGGCGCGCCTCGCATCGGGTGCCGCGGCCGACCTGCTGACCACGCTTTGCCTGGCAACCGAGGCGCCACTCGCCATTGCGCCGGCCATGAACCATGTCATGTGGGGTAACGTAGCCGTCCAGGCGAATCGCAAGACACTGGAAGAGCGTGGCGTGAAAATCCTCGGGCCTGACCATGGATCCCAGGCCTGCGGCGAAACCGGCGCCGGACGCATGCTCGATCCCGATGAAATAGCGGCCATCGTTTGCGGACCGCAATTGGTCGCGACAGTTGGTCAGGGCGTGCTTGCCGGCAATACCGTCCTGGTTACGGCGGGGCCAACCCGCGAGCCGATCGACCCGGTGCGTTACATCACTAATCGCAGCTCGGGCAAGATGGGCTACGCAATTGCGAGCGCCGCGGTCGCACAGGGAGCGAAGGTCACACTCATCAGCGGTCCCGTAAACCTGTCCGTGCCGAGAGGCGTTGACGTCGTACACGTGAAAACCGCTCGACAAATGTACGAGGCGGCACATGATCATCTGCAGGGCGTCGAAATCTTTGTCGCGGCCGCTGCCGTGTCCGATTACCGGCCCTCGGATGCAGCGAAGCAGAAGATCAAGAAGAACGACGAGACCATGCAGCTTGAGCTTGTGCGATCGCAGGACATTCTTGCATCGGTGGCCGGGCTCGACGACGCACCCTTCACGGTTGGCTTTGCGGCGGAAACCGAGAACGTGCGCGACTACGCACTTGGTAAGCTCGAAAAAAAGAATCTCGACATGATCGTCGCGAATCGCGTTGGTGACGACTGCGGTTTTGACCTCGACGACAATGAGATTGAGGTCTATTGGAAAGACGGCGAGAAGGGCTTTGCCAGGGCCCCGAAAACTGAACTGGCAGAACAAATCATGCAACTCGTCGCGGAGCGGTTCACAGCCGCGCGCGGCCCTGACACACAACCAAGGCTGACACGACTACATGCGATCGATTGAACTGAAGATACTCGACTCCCGACTCGGGGACTCGATAGAACTGCCGCACTATGCGACCGATGGTTCGGCGGGCCTCGACATGCGTGCCTGCATCGATGAGCCGTTGACCGTTGAGCCTGGTGAAACCGTATTGGTAGCGACCGGCCTCGCCATACACATTAGCGATGCGTCACTGGCCGCCGTTTTATTGCCGCGATCGGGGCTGGGTCACAAACATGGGCTGGTGCTCGGCAACCTGACCGGGCTGATCGACTCGGACTACCAGGGGCAGGTGTTCATTTCCTGCTGGAACAGGAGTTCAAAGAGCTACGAAGTGCAGCCAGCCGAGCGTATCGCGCAAATGGTTTTTGTGCCGGTAGAGCAGGTGCACTTCAATATCGTCGACGAGTTTGACGACAGTGATCGTGGCGCAGGCGGGTTCGGTCACTCAGGAACGGCTTGAGCAAGCGCTTCCGGTTGAGTCCGGGTCTGTGGCTCGTCGGCTGATATGCCCTTGATTGTCTTGAAGCGCTCAATATCGCCTTGAAAGCGATCTTTAATCCGTTGCTCTTCGTCCCTGAACTTCGTCAGGTTCTCATTGTGGCGACCAATCGAATTTTCGGTTTCGCCGATATCTTCAACCAGGCTCGGGTCAATCGGTTTGGCTGCGGGGTCTGAGCTGTACGGTTTGTAGCGGCCGGCCTCGGTCTTGAGCTCGTTGAGGCGACGTTGCAGGTTGCGCAGATAAAGCTCGGTCACGCGGGCCTGTGCCTGGAACAGTTCGACGCGGCGATCCCGGTGCATTTCGATCTCGGCGACCGATATGTAAGTGTTCAAGAGCGCCTGGTCTGCGCGAAATTGAAGTTCCTTGTTTACCGCCAGCGCTTCAGCCGCAGCCTCGGCGGCAAGCTGCTCTTCCGTCTTCCTGCCTTCGAGCTCATCGACGACGATACCCTGGTCATTGAGAACGTCTTTGGGTTTGTCGGCGTACTCGGGCGGAATGCTGTCGCCGTACTGCTTGATGCCTTCATCGTCATACCAGCTGTATACCGGGCGTTGCTTGGTCTGCGCGCTGGTGTCCAGGGGCACCAGGAGGCAAAGAATGACTGAAAAAAGAAGTAGTCGCATAGCGTAACTATGCCATGTCTGGCAATTTAATTATTAGGACTGGTTCGCGAAATAACAGCTTAGTCGCCTCTATGGATCTTGTAAAATTTTTACCGATATCACTACAATTTCAACAACTTATGATATTACACCGTATTTCTTGCGGTATGCGATGACCGGTTCGATGTATTCGGCATACTCGCTTGATTCCTCAAGGATATCAATAAGGTCGTTGAGCTGAATAATGCTCGAAACCGGGATGCTGAGTGACTGTTTGAGCTCCTGCACGGCCGAAAAACTCCCCTGACCGCGTTCCTGCCGATCGAGTGAAATAGCGAGACCCGCCACCTCGGCGCCGGCCGCGGAGATGATCTGGTAGGCCTCGCGAACGGCTGTTCCGGCCGTGATGACATCATCGACAATCAATACCCGACCCTTCAAGGGTGCTCCGACAATGCTGCCGCCTTCACCGTGCGCCTTCGCTTCCTTGCGGTTGTAGGAGAAAAACACGTCGATGTTCTGGTGTTCTGCGAGGGACGCGGCCGCGAGTGCCGCCAGCGGGATGCCTTTGTAGGCCGGCCCGAACAGCATGTCGAATTTGATGTCGGATGCAGCGATGGCTGCCGCGTAATAGCGACCGAGTCGTGCCGCGGCGTACCCGGTATTGAAGAGCCCGGCATTGAAAAAGTACGGGCTGACGCGCCCGGACTTTAACGTGAATTCGCCAAAACGAAGTACGCCAAGTTCGAGTGAGAGATCGATGAATTCTTTCTTATAGGCCTGCATATCGGTGGTCTTTATGTATGATGGCCGCCTTCGAATTGCGCATCAAAGTATGACACGCAGCACGTCAGGGAGAAACCGCTTGTTTCGAGTAATCAGCCTCAACGCGAATGGCATTCGCGCCGCGGCCCGCAAAGGCTTTTTCGACTGGATGAAAGAGCAGGATGCCGACGTCGTCTGCATCCAGGAAACCAAGGCGCAGGTTCACCAGCTGGGCGACGAGATCTTCTCGCCCGCGGGCTATCACTGCTATTACGAAGATGCCGTCAAGAAAGGCTACAGCGGCGTCGCAATATACTCGAAGTACAAACCGAATAAAGTTGTTCGCGGTTACGGCGACAAAGAGTTCGACGATGAGGGTCGTTACCTCGAGGTGCAGCTGAGTGGCATCTCGGTTGTGTCGCTGTACCTGCCGTCGGGCTCCTCAAAAGAAGAACGACAAATAGCGAAGTACCGTTGTATGGATTCGTTCACCGAGCACCTGAAAAAGCTGCAGCGCAAGCGCAGCGAATACGTCATCTGCGGTGACTGGAACATCGTGCACAAAGAGGGAGACATCAAAAACTGGAAGTCCAACCAGAAGAATTCCGGTTGTTTGCCCGAAGAGCGCGCGTGGCTGGACAAGGTGTTTGGCGAGTATCGCTACGTCGATGCCTTCCGAACCATTGAGCAAGAGCCCAACCAGTACACCTGGTGGTCAAACCGGGGTCACGCCTGGGACAACAACGTGGGTTGGCGTATCGACTACCATGTCACCACGAAAGGCCTCGAAGACAAGGTGCTGCGCACCGAAATATACAGAGATGAGCGATTCTCCGATCACGCACCGCTAATCATGGATTACGATTGGCACCATGGTGACTAGGACGTTCAGGGAAGCAATCCTTAACCGGCGGATGCTGATTTGCGTCTTTACCGGTTTTACGTCTGGTTTGCCCCTGTACCTGTTGATTCAGCTGGTTCCGGCATGGCTGCGTGCCGAAGGCGTCGGCCTGGCGGAGATCGGTTTTTTTGCGCTGATCGGATTCCCCTACACGTGGAAGTTTGTGTGGGCGCCCGTCATGGACCGCTTCACGCTGCCGTTTCTCGGACACCGGCGCGGCTGGATGCTCGTTTCCCAGGTTGCGTTGCTGCTATCGATCGCTGCGATGGGCTTTTTCAAGCCGGACCTGTCGCTCTGGACCATCGCCTACCTTGCGGCCGCTGTGGCGTTTTTCAGTGCCAGCCAGGATATCGTGCTGGACGCCTACCGCCGCGAATTACTACCGGATGTGGAGCTCGGTCTGGGCAACGCCATTCACGTGCAGACCTACCGCCTGGCCGGCCTCGTGCCGGGCTCGCTGGCGCTGATTCTGTCGGACCACCTGCCCTGGCACTCAGTGTTCATGTTCGTCGCACTGTTTATGGGTGTCGGCATCATCCTGACGCTGGTCATCGATGAGGCGATCGCCGAGCCGAGCCCGCCGAAGACGATGCGGAGTGCGATCATTGAGCCATTCCGCGAGTTTATTGGCCGCAAAGGTCTTCGTGCGGCGGCACTGACTCTCGTATTCCTGTTCCTGTACAAGCTCGGCGACAACATGGCCACCGCGCTGCAAACGCCGTTCTTCATCGACATGGGGTTCAGTCGCACGGCGATCGGGTCGGTTGCCAAATTCGCGGCACTGATCGCGGCGATAGTGGGTGGTTTGTTCGGTGGAATCGTCATGATCAAGCTCGGCATCAATCGCGCATTGTGGATTTTTGGTGTTGTGCAAGTGGTGAGCATCCTCGGTTTTGCATTGCTTTCGGTTGTCGGTACGAATCTGTGGATGCTGGGTGCCGCGAACGGATTCGAGTACCTCGGTGTGGGACTGGGTACGGCTGCGTTCGTGGCCTTCATGGCGCGCGAAACGAATCCGGCATTCGCCGCGACGCAATTTGCGCTGTTCACGGCGTTGACCGCGGTACCGAGGACGCTGGCGAATGCCGTCACCGGCGTCATTGTCGAGAATGTTGGCTGGACTAACTTCTTCCTGCTTTGCACCGTCCTTGCCATTCCCGGCATGTTGTTGCTGTTCAAGGTCGCGCCCTGGAACGGGGAAGACAGTGCCTGACACGGCCGAGCTCGCAGTAGGGCGAGTCGACGAACTTACCGACCCGGGAAGTCGGGAGTTCCAGATCGGTGAGGGTGACTGGCCGTTTCGCGGCTTCGTCGTCCGGCAGGGAGACGATGTGCATGCCTACGAGAATTTCTGCGTACATGTCGGTCACCCGCTCAACTGGATACCAGACGGATTCCTGACCAAGGATGATTCCGCGATCATCTGCGCTTCACACGGTGCGCAATACGAAATTGATACCGGCCTGTGTTTTGCCGGACCTTGTATTGGTAAATCGCTGCGCAAGGTGGATGTGGAGGTGCGCGATGGGGTGATTTACGTAACGGGGCCAATATCTATGTAGGAGCGCCGCTTGCGGCGCGACCGCAGCGGCGATCCACGTTGCATCGCGCTGCAAGCAGCGCTCCTACTACGAATCTTTACCCAGGAAATAGAGCGGGTCGTGGAAGCCAGCCGGCATCTCGTCAGTGCGAGTGCCTTTGTAATCGTCGGGGTCCATGTCGACCGATCCGGACCAGTCTTCGGGGGCGGCCACTTCAATGAGAAGCTGATCACGCCAGGCGTCGATCTCGACTTCGTCTATGGTGCCGTCAAAGAATTGGGTCTCGATGGTGCCGTCGCTTTCGTCAACCGCGACAACCTCAAGCAATGTCCCGTCAGGGCGACGATACCATTTGCCGATTGTCGGGAAGGCGATTGCCATTTTCGAAACTCCTTAGTCTAGTTATAGACCTTTTTTCTCGAATTTCCAGTCATGGATTCGGTTGCCTTCGCGAAGGCCACGTTTTTCGAACTTGGTCATCGGCCGTTCGAGAGGATCGTCACCATCGTGTTCGCGCCGTTCGGTGCAGGTAAACCGGGTATCGGCAGCGAAAATCCCGTCGATGTGCTCAGCATAATTGGCCCAGTCAGTGGCGATGTGAATTGCGCCGCCAGCTTCAAGCAGGCGCTCGCACAAGTCGAGGAAGCGCGGTTGCACGATACGGCGTTTGTGATGGCGCTTCTTGGGCCAGGGGTCGGGGAAGTAGAGGTTGATGCGTTCCAGGCTGGCCTCGGGAATCTGTTCGTCGAGGACTTCGATTGCATCGTGAGCGATGAGACGCAGATTTGAAATCCCGGCCTCCTGCGCCTTGATCAGGCAGTGCCCTATGCCCGGGTCATGAACTTCGATACCGATAAAGTCCTTCCCCGGCGACGCGGCGGCCTGCGCGACCAGTGAGTCGCCGTTGCCGAAGCCGATTTCGACAATGAGCGGAGCCTTGCGACCGAACAGCGACTCGATGCCGATCGGTGCGGGCTTGAAATCGAGTCCGAGTTCCGGCCACAGCTCGTCGAGAGCACGTTGTTGGGACACTGTGAGTCTTCCTGCGCGCCGCACAAAACTCCGGATCGGACGATGAGGTCTCGATGGCTTGTCGTTGTCAGTCATTGTGAGATCTAGCGCGTGAGTTCGATCGGGCAGGTTTTCTCAGGCCAGCGGCCCGAAATCGAGGAGTAGAAGGACCCGATGATAGCGAGGTCCGTATCACGATCGCCGGTGAGCGTGACGATCGGCCCAAGCCCGAGCTGCTTCTTGCCGTAGTCCAGAAAGCCGAGCACGACAGGGACGTTAGCCCCTTCGGCAATGCGGTAGAAGCCGCTCTTCCAGCCGGGAGTCTTGCTGCGAGTCCCTTCCGGGGCGAGGCCGAAATAGAAATCCTCGTGCTCGTCAAACGCGGCGATTGCCTGGGCGACAGCCGAGCGCGCCCGTTTTCGATCAAGAGGAATTCCGCCATTGATGCGCAGGAGGAGGTTCATCGGGAACCAGAACATCGAATCCTTCACGAACCAGTGGATCTTGACGCCGATATACACCTTGAAGACAATGGCCCAGAAGCCGTCCCAGTTCGATGTATGTGGTGCGGCGATCAGTACTGCCTTACGGACCTTCGGTACGTCACCCACTACCGTCCAGCCACCAAGCCACAGGAGAAACCTGGCGACGTGGGGCAGAATCACTCTTGCGGTTTCCCGTCGTCTTTTGCGACTTTCTCGAGAAATGCGGCCAGGTATTTGAGGACGACCGGCAGCTCTTTCAGTATGCCGCGCAGCTGTGGCAGGTTTTCGCGCAGGTCTTCGAGTATTGCCTTCGGCCCCACCTGCTCGTTCATCCATTGCTTCAGTACCGGATGCGCGGTCTTCCAGAGATCCAGTTGCGGATACAGTTCTCGACCAAGGCCCTCGATATTAAAGAGCGTCTTGTGCAGCAAAATCATCTGCGGCTGAATTTCGACGTTGAAACGCTGCGCCACCCGGAACAGGCGCATCAATACTTGCGCGAAAGAAATTTCCGAGAGCGGTTTGTTGAAGATGGGCTCGCAGACCGTGCGCACGGCCGTTTCGAGCTGGTCGATGCGCGTGCCTTCAGGTACCCAGCCTGAATCGATGTGCAGTTTTGCGATGCGGTGATAGTCGCGGTCGAAAAAGGCGAGGAAGTTGCTGGCGAGGTATTTCTGATCCTGGGGGTTCAGCGTGCCAACAATGCCGAAATCGACGGCAGCGTACTTCGGATTTTCCGGGTCCGTCGCAATAACAAAAATGTTGCCCGGGTGCATGTCCGCATGGAAGAAGTTGTGGCGAAACACCTGGGTGAAGAAAATTTCGACACCATTCTCTGCCAGCTTCTGGATATTGGTGCCGGCTTCACGCAACGTTTCCATGTCGCTTATCGGAATACCGTAAATGCGTTCCTGAACGAGTACTTCGGGGCGGCAATAGTCCCAGTAGACATCCGGTACGTAGAGCATGTCCGAGCCGGAGAAGTTGCGTTTCAGTTGTGCGGCATTGGCGGCCTCACGCATGAGGTCGAGTTCGTCGATGATCGTTTGCTCATATTCTGCGACGACTTCGAGCGGACGCAGGCGCTTGCCGTGCTCCCAGTAGCGCGCCGCGAGACCGGCAATCGTGCGCATGACGTCGAGATCCTGTTCGATCTGCTCTTGCACGCCGGGGCGCAGCAGCTTGACGATGACCTCATGGCCGTCGTGCAACTGCGCGGTATGAACCTGTGCAATCGAGGCAGCGGCGAACGGCTCGGTATCGAAGCGCTTGAAGACCTCATCGACCGACTTGCCATAGGCCGCGTTGAGAATCTCGACGGCTTCCTCGGCAGGAAACGGCGGGACTTCGTCCTGCAGCTTCGCCAGCTCGTCAGCGATGTCCAGTGGCAACAGGTCACGGCGTGTCGAGATCGCCTGGCCAAACTTGACGAAGATCGGGCCCAGCTCTTCAAGAGCCAGTCGGATACGTTCACCGATTGGCGCTGAGGTGTCGCGCCGCCGTGGCAGCACGTAAAAAAGAAACCGCAGTGGCCGGAGCAGGTGAGTTTTCTTGATAATGTCATCCAGGCCGTACTTCACCAGTACGCGCTGGATGCTGATCATTCGTCGGATAGTCTGGCCGCGACGCATAGTCAGGCGCGCTCCGCCAGGCGTTTGATGCGAGCTTCGAGCCGCGCTACGTCATCGCGTAACGAGTCGACCTCACTGGCGAACTTTTCGACTTCGTACCGACTCGGGACTTCGCATGCCTCTTCTTGTAGATACTCGCGGATATTGGAACCCAGCGTGGCCCGTGCACCGCGGGCCCAGTTGGCAATGTTCTTTACAAGCATGGACGTAGAATGCGCCGCAGTGTCGCCAACGACGTGTGACAGTTCTTCTTCGAAGTCGGGCTTCGCGTAACCCAGCAATTTTTGAAACGTCTGTGCCGTGTATGCGTCACCCGTGATATCCAGTGCGCCGTCACGAACCGCGACTTCGCCGACGGACTCATCCTTTGGTCCGGCCATTCTCGCAAGCGTCAGCAGCGATCCGGTAAGGATGACGTCGGGATCGGACTCGGAGACCGTCTTCAGCGACAGCACCTCGTCGCTGATATCGAAGTACATGGCCAGTGCCGTATCACGTACGCGTATGGCAACGGTCTTGCCGTCGAGACGTTGGCACAACTCACGCGCCGGCGTTGTCTCACTGATATTGCGGTTCAGGACGGTTGTGAGCGGGCGCAACAGTTTTTCGAGAGGATCCATTGCCGTGCGCCTAAATACGGTAGCCGATGTGCAGGGCGACAATACCACCCGCGAGATTCTGGTAGCGGCAACGCTCGAAGCCGGCGTCCTGCATCATGCTGAGCAGTGTTTCCTGGTCCGGGTGCATGCGAATCGACTCAGCCAGGTATTGATAGCTGTCTTCGTCTTTGGCAACGAATTTGCCGATAAACGGCAGCACTTTGAACGAATACAGGTCGTAGGCCGGCTTCAGTGATTTCATCGGCTGCGAGAATTCGAGGATCAGCGCTTTGCCACCTGGCTTGAGGACGCGATACATTGACCGCAGGGCAGCATTCTTGTCCGTGACATTGCGCAGGCCGAAGGCGATCGTGATGCGGTCAAAAGACGCCTCATCAAAGGGCAGGCTTTCCGCATTGACCTGGGCAATCGTCACATTGCCCGCGATGCCGGCATCAATGAGACGGCGTCGTCCCTGTTCGAGCATCGCGGCATTGATGTCAGCCAGGACAACATGGCCCTGGGGCCCGACCTGGCGCGCGAACTTGATTGCGAGATCTCCGGTGCCGCCAGCCAGGTCAAGTACATGGTGGCCCGGCCGCGCTGCGGCCTGGTCGATGGTATGCCGCTTCCAGAGGCGATGCAGGCCGACGGACATCAGGTCATTCATGATGTCGTAGCGTGTTGCGACCGAGTCGAACACATCCCTCACGTGGTCGACTTTTTCGCCCACGGGCACATCTTTATAGCCGAAATGAGTGGTTTCGACGGGAGCGTCAGGTTTGTTCATGATGCTTTGTTATTCGGGCTTTTGGCGAGCATACCCTGCTGTTGCGAGGCGGTCGAGGTAGCGTTTCCAGTTCGCCTCCATGTTACACCCCAGCTCGTGCAAGTAGGTCCACGAGTACAGCCCGGTATCGTGGCCATCATCGAACACCAGCCGCACAGCGTAGTGCCCGACGGGGTCGATCGCGGTAATTGCGACACTCTCCTTGCCGGTCTGCAGCGTTTCCTGCCCAGGCCCATGGCCGACAACCTCGGCGCTCGGCGAATGTACGCGCAGATACTCGAAGCCGAAGCTGAATTCCGCGCCGTCCTCGAACGCAACGACGAGTATCTTCGAGTTCTTGCGCAGCGTTATTTCTGTTGGTGTCATCAGAGGATGTATCGGCTCAGATCCTCGTCTTTCGACAGCTCGGCGAGGTGTTCGTCGACATAGCCGGCATTGATCTGAACGTGCGTGCCACTCTTGTCCGAGGCCTCGAATGAGATCGTTTCGAGCAGGCGCTCCATGACCGTATGCAACCGGCGCGCGCCGATGTTCTCGGTGTTCTCGTTGACCTGGAATGCCACCTCGGCAAGGCGCCTGACGCCGCTCTCGGTGAACTCGATGTCAACCTCCTCGGTTGCGAGAAGGGCCATGTACTGGGATGTCAGCGAGGCGTCTGGCTCCGTCAGGATGCGGACGAAGTCCTCGGTTGTAAGCGACTTCAACTCGACGCGGATCGGGAAGCGTCCCTGCAACTCGGGAATCAGGTCCGACGGCTTCGAAATATGAAAAGCGCCCGACGCGATGAACAGGATGTGGTCCGTCTTGACCATGCCGTATTTCGTGTTGATCGTTGAGCCTTCGACCAGCGGCAGAAGATCTCGCTGCACGCCTTCACGTGACACGTCGGCACCCTGCGTACCGGAACTCTTCGCCACCTTGTCGAGCTCGTCGAGGAACACGATGCCATGCTGCTCGACCGCTTCAAGTGCCTGTGACTTGAGCTCATCTTCGTCGAGCATATTCGCAGCCTCTTCATCGGTAAGCTGCTTAAGCGCGTCCTTGACCTTGAGCTTGCGTGTCGTGCTGCGGTTGCCGCCAATGTTCTGGAACATGCCCTGCAGCTGGCTGGTCATCTCCTCCATGCCCGGCGGCGCCATGATCTCGACGCCAACTGACATCGCCTGGATCTCGATTTCAATTTCCTTGTCATCGAGTTTGCCTTCGCGCAGCATTTTGCGAAATTTCTGTCGCGTATCACTGTCCTGCGGCTTGTCATCCACGTCAGTCGCAAAACCGATCGGTTGTTTTGGCGGCGGTAACAACGCGTCAAGTACGCGCTCCTCGGCGGCGTCTTCGGCGCGGTGACGGAACTTCGCTATCGCATCCTCGCGAATCATCTTGACGGCGATGTCCATCAGGTCGCGGACGATACTGTCGACCTCACGACCCACATAACCAACCTCAGTGAACTTGGTCGCCTCGATCTTGATGAACGGGGATTTCGCCAGCCGAGCAAGACGTCGTGATATCTCGGTCTTGCCGACGCCGGTCGGGCCGATCATCAGGATGTTCTTCGGCGTTATCTCGCTGCGCAGTGGCTCGTCAACCTGCACGCGGCGCCAGCGATTGCGCAACGCAATGGCAACTGCGCGCTTGGCTTCGTCCTGGCCAACGATGTGCTTGTCCAGTTCCTGGACGATTTCCCTGGGGGTCATTTGAGACATCTTATTTCGCCGCTAATTCTTCGATGACAATATTGTGGTTGGTGAATACGCAGATATCGCCGGCGATATTCAGGGCCTTCTCGACAATCTCGCGTGCGCCGAGGTCTGTGTTCTGCAGCAAGGCGAGCGCAGCCGCCTGCGCGAATGGTCCACCGGAGCCAATCGCCATCAGGTCATGTTCGGGCTCGATGACATCACCATTACCGGAGATGACAAAGGAGCTCTCTTCATCGGCAACACAGAGCAGCGCCTCGAGGCGGCGCAGACGCCGGTCGGTGCGCCAGTCCTTGGCCAGTTCGATCGCCGCGCGCGTCAGGTTGCCGTATTGCTCGAGCTTGCTTTCGAACAGCTCGAACAGGGTGAAGGCATCCGCCGTGCCGCCAGCGAACCCGGCGATCACACGGCCGTTGGCCAGCCGCCGGACTTTGC
>Ga0255047_10000890_pt1 | contig 23591 bp, 15 predicted proteins | sample JV7_2_1_MG_FD_183640 | JGI IMG/M metagenome (GOLD analysis project Ga0255047, IMG submission 183640) | Seawater microbial communities from Jervis Inlet, British Columbia, Canada - JV7_2_1 | ecosystem: Environmental > Aquatic > Marine > Inlet | place: Canada: British Columbia | collected 2016-10-06 | reverse complement strand
TCGACAACAAGTGGAGCTCCCACGGCCAGGCCGGGATCACCCCTGACGGCACCGACTTCTTCGTGACCACCGTCGACCCCGACCACTTCTGGGGGGACCCGACGCTGCGGCCGTTCACCTTCTACTCCTACTTCCCCGACATGGTTCCGCCTTGGGGCAACGTCTTCCGCCAGAGCGGCACCCCGACACCGATCGTCCCCGGGCAGTGGCACGAGATCATCATCCACGTCGACGCCGGAACGCCCGGCCAGTACGACGGCAGCCAGGAACTGTGGATCGATGGCGTCAAGAAGATCGAGGTGACCAACATGCGGTGGCGCGACACCACCGACCTGCGGGTGAACGAGTTCGCCATCGTCGACTACATGCCGGGAACACCGCAAACCCAGCACATCTGGTTCGACAACATCTGGGTCGGCACGGGGTTCCCGGGCAGCTCGGGTCCGACGCTGGCGGCGACCGCCGGCCTGGTCGATCCGGCGACGGGGGAGTGGCACCTGCGCGACCCGGGCGGCTCCGTCGACACTTTCTACTTCGGCAACCCGGGTGACGTGCCGTTCCTCGGCGACTGGGACTGCGACGGTGTGGAGACCCCCGGGCTGTACCGGCGGTCCGACGGCTACGTCTACCTCCGCAACAGCAACAGCCAGGGCGTCGCCGACGTGGAGTTCTTCTTCGGGAATCCGTCGGACCTTCCGCTCACCGGCGACTTCGACAGCGACGGCTGCGACACCGTGTCCATCTACCGACCCTCGGAGGCGAGGGTGTACGTGGTCAACCACCTCGGTGATGGAGCCGCGGGCCTCGGGGCCGCCGACTACAGCTACAGCTTCGGCAACCCGGGCGACCAGCCCTTTGTCGGCGACTTCAACGGTGACGGCGTCGACACGGTCGGCCTGCACCGGGCTTCCACCGGGTTCGTCTACTACCGGGACTCGAACACGACGGGCGTCGCCGACGCCCAATTCTTCTTCGGGGACCCCGGCGACCGCATCGTCGCCGCCGACTGGAGCGGAGATGGATCGGAGTCCGTGGCCCTGTTCCGCCCTTCCCGGTCCCGGTACTACTTCCGGTTCACCAACAGCGCCGGGAACGCCGACGCCGAGCTCCCCTGGGGCAACCCCGGGTGGCTCCCTGTGGCGTGCGCTTAACCACCGTCGGTCGACTACAGATCGCAGGGATCGCTCAACCTGCTCCACTCCCAGAGCGTGATGAGGCCGTCTTCGACGACGACCCGGTGACCCTGCCCCGAGTAGCAAACCCGATGCTCGTCCCAGAACACAAGCCCAAAGGTGACGGTGGGTCCGTTGACGACCACGTCGAAGAGCTGATTGGCATCCTCCGCAGCTTGGAGCTCCAGGCCGGGACCCTCGAGCTGGCTGATGGCATCACGGCCCTCCGTGCGACTGGGGTTCATGGGGTGGCCGATGACGACGGCGTCTTCGGCGTAGAACGCCATCAGCGCTTCGAGGTCGTGCGCATTGGCCGCCGCAACGGCACCCTCCAACGCGGCGAGCGTCTCGGTCTCGACCGCCGATGGGTCGGCCTCGCTCCCTCGGCTGATGAGGACGACGATGACGAGGACAAGGAGGGCACCCGTGGCAACAGAGAGGACGGCGACCCTCGATCCCCTCCATGCCGAGGCCGGGCTGTCATCGGTTCCTTCTGTGGGTGGCATGTTGGCGCCTGTCGATGGTCGTCGTGGGAACTGCCGGACGCGGACTGTCCCCCCTTTCGGAACCTACTCGGGACCGAGCCGACGATGGGTGGGATCTTCAGCTCGCAAGCGCTGGGAGTCAGTTCGTGGCTGCCCGGGAGCGGACCCGGCGGTCGACCGAGGTGACGATCAAGGCGGCTGTGGCCAGGGCAGCGGACACGGCCAGCCAGCTCCAGCCGAACGACCAGGTGTCGATGATGGCGCCGAGGATGATGGGCGCGGCACCGGCGCCGAGGAAGACGCCGGCCTGGGTGATGCCGGACGACGCCGCGGCGCTGTCGGCGTTGGCGTTGACGACCGTGAACGTCATGAGGCCCGGCCACCCCCACCCGGTAGTGAACGCCATGACTACCAGCAGGACGAACGCCACGCCTGCAGCCGCGGGCAGCACGAGGAACGTCACCGCGCCTGCGCTCATCAGCACGATCAGGCCGGCGAAGCCGCGACCGTGGATGCGGTCGGCGACGGCGCCTGCGGTCATGCGGGCCGTGATGCTGGCCGCCGAGCCGGCGAAGAGCAGGATCCCTGCGGCACCCTCGCTCATCCCGGTATCGACCGCAGATGCCACCAGGAACGTACCCAACGCCACCGCCGACCACGAGGCGAGGGCGGCTCCCATCGCCAGTGCCGCCAGCTGCCGCACCGTCATCGGGATGGCGCCGCGGGCGGGCTCATCGGCCCCGGCGACCGCCACGACCTCCTCGTGCTCTCTGGGAATCAGCAGCCACACCACCGGCAGCAGCAACGCTGCAACGGCGAATGCGGCCGGCCAGCCGGCGGTGAGCACGATCACCGGCACGGCGATGCCGGCGAGCAAGGTCGAGGTCGGGATCCCGGCGTGCTTCATCCCGAACAGCAGCCCACGCCGGGCCGGGGCGACCCGTTCGGCGATGGCCTGGTTCGCCGCGGGGTTGGCGAATCCGTAGACGGCGCCGGCAACCACCATCAAGGCGGCGAGTGCCACGGTGGTACGAGCGAAAGCGGCGATCGAGACCAGGACCGCAGCCGACGCCACGGAGTTGATCCGGATCGCAGCCCGCCATCCGATGCGTTCGACCAGGCGGCCCAGGGGAGTCGACGTCATCGCAGCCGTCAGGAAGAACGCCGCGGTCAGCAGACCGAGCGCGGTGGGGGAGATCCCGATGTCGCGCTCCATCTGCACGAAGGCTGCCCCCAGAAGGAAGACCGGCTGGGTGCCCAACGCCACGATCAGGATCCCGAGCACGAGGCGCCGCAGCGGCAGTCCGGGATCGGTCACCCGGCGATGCTACGGGCCGCGGATGATGGACCTCCCAGCCGTTGACCGGGGCAACAGCGCGGTGACGTACGCTAGCCCCCGGACACAATCCCAGCGATGGCCCCCATGCCCGTGCAGAACACCGATGCCGAGCAGCGGTACGAGGCGGTCTTCGACCGTCACCACGAGCAGATCTACGCGTACTTCAAGCGGCGCGTCGACCCGACGTCGGCCCGCGATTGCACGGCAGAGACCTTCCTGGTCGCGTGGCGCCGGATCGACGACGTTCCCGACGACGAGGCCACCCTCCCGTGGCTGTACCGGGTTGCCGGCAACGTGCTGCGCAACGAACGCCGCAGTCGACGGCGGGCCTCCCGGCTCACGGACCGGATCGGAGGCATCGGTCGAGAGTCAGCACCGTCCCCCGAAGTCATCGTGGTGCGGCGCGAGGAGGACGAACACCTCCTGCGGGCGCTCGAGAGCCTCCGGCCCGCCGATCGCGAGATCCTGCTCCTCGCCGTGTGGGAGGAACTGCCCTTCAGCGAGATCGCCGTGGTGCTCGGCTGCAACGCCCATGCCGCCTCGCAGCGGTTGTACCGGGCAACGCGGCGTCTCGGCGAACAGTTCGAACGGGAGAGCCGCAGTCCGGCAGGGCGCGGCCGCTCGACGAGAGAGAAGGAGGCGACGTGATCGACCACGACGATGCGCTGGCCCGCCTCCGGGACCTGAACCCGGTGACCGGAATCGATCCGGAAGAGCTCGCCGGCGTCGTCGCCACCTGTGAACGGCGCCGCCGCGAAGCGCCGGACGCCGGTCCGATCCGCCTCGTGAGAGGCCGGCGTGCCTGGTCGTGGCGGCCCGTGGTGGCGTTCGCCGCGGCCTTCGTCGTCGTCATCGCTGCACTCGGTCTGCTCGCCCTCCTTGGCGGCGCCGACGTCCCGGTGGTTGACGAGCCGACGACCACCACCGCTGTGACGCCGACCACGGCGCCTGATGTGCTGCCCGATGATCCGGCGCCGGTTGGTGGGTCGGTCAACGAAGTGTGGGACGTCGCCGTCGCGCCGGACGGCAATGTTTGGATGGCTACGGGCGGTGGTGTGGTGATGTGGGACGTCGCAACCGGGATACCGAGGACGTACACCGTGGCCGACGGCCTTCCGACGAGCGAAGTTGCCGAGATCCTCGTCGCACCCGATGGAAATGTCTGGGCCAAGGGGCGTGGCTGGATCGCCCTATTCGACGGTTCCTGGGAGGCGCTCCAGGCGCCACAGGGTGTCGACGGGCCGGCGTTCGGCGTCGCTCCCGATGGGACGCTGTGGGCCGTCGGTGGCGAGAACGACCTCTATCGGTTCGACGGCGTTGATTGGCAGGTGATCGGGGGCCCCGGTCTGGAAGGGGTGGGCGAGTGGAGCGGATCGATCGCTATCGGTCCCGACGGGACGTTGTGGGCGGCGACGAACATGAGCAAGGGCCTGTTCTCCTTCGACGGAACCTCGTGGACGAATCACGCCGACACCGGCCTTCCTCCTGGCTTCGCCCTCACGGTTGCCGTGGCGCCGGACGGGACGGTGTGGGCATCGGCGGAGGACGATCCGAATGCACCGTCGTCGGCGGAACCCCAGCCGGGGATCGTTCGGTTCGACGGTACGTCCTGGACGCTCTTCACCACCGCCGACGGGCTGTATGCCAACCTCGCCGAGGTCACGGTCGGATCCGACGGAACCCTGTGGGCGATTCACGACGGAGCCGTATCCCGCTTCGCGGACGGTGCATGGACCGCATACGAAGGTGTCTCCGGATCCGGGCTCGCTGCGACAGTCGGCCCGGACGGAACGCTGTGGATGGCGTCGCCGTACGGCGGCGTCGTCGGCTTCGATGGCGAGAGCACCACCCAGTTCGTCGTCGCCGTCGAGGAAGCGCCTTCTGAGGAACCGATTGCCGGTCCCTCGCCCGGGTCCTGGGATCAGATCCTGGCGACGACCACTGCTGCACCAACACGCCCCATCGCCAACTGCCCCGTCGGCACGGACGTGGCGACTCCGGGACCGACGGGCCAGGCCCGCCCCCGGCCCGGCTACATCGGAAACGCCGCCGCCGCCTTCGACCCGACCAGCGGCCGCGTCTACTACGTCGACGTCATGGGCGAAACGTGGACGTTCGATGTGTGCACGAACACGTGGACGGCGATGGCGGCCTCCGGCGTCGTGATCGACCTGTTCGGCGGCCTGGTCTTCGACGTCGACTCGAACCGGGTCGTTGCCCTGGGTGACACCGTGTCGATCTACGACCCGACGACGAATTCTTGGGCGCAATCGCGGGCTGCCGGAGCCGGCGGACCGTTGGACGACTTCTGGCCGGTGGGCGGAGCGGTGTACGACCCGGTCTCGGGTCTTGTCATCGTCGGCCATGTCTACGACGTGATGGCGTACGACGTTGACTCCGACTCGTGGACGTTCGTCGGTACGAAGCCACAGGGGCTGATCGGCCACCTCCTCGGGTACTCGCCCGACCTGGACCGGCTCATCTTCCTCAGCGACACCGCTCCGACGGTGCTGCTCGATCCCCGGAGCGGTGACGTCACCCAGTTGGAAATGAGTCCACCGCAGATCGTCGGGGGCTTCGGGTCGATCTCGTTCACGCCGGGCAGCGACACGGCGTATGCGATTGGTGAGGACGATGAGATCTGCGCGTTCGACCCGGTGGCCCTGGATTGGGACCGCTGTTACCCGCGTCGCCCCGGTATTCGCCATCCAGACGCCATCGTCCATGACCCGATCAACGACCGGATCCTGTGGATCGGGGGCACCTGGGGCGGCTGGGGCGAACCGGAACAGCGCACAGACGCTGTCTGGAGCCTGGATCTCGAGACCGGCGAGTGGACCGAGGTCGTCGTCACCTCGCCCTGACATACCCCAACGCGGCAACCTGCGGCCCTAGCGCCGCCAGGCTGTTGTTCATGCGTAAGAAACCGGCGGTATACGCCGTCTGGTTACGCAAGAACGACCAGACCGGCCCGGATCAACGGGTCGAACCCGGGCGTCCCCTATCCCGGGCCCGATCCGTCTGCGGATACGTCTAGAGGTAGCCCAACTCTGTTCCGACACCGGCGTACCGCATCATGCCGTCCGCCAGTGCCTCGCCTGTGATGAAGCGCTCGTACCGGAAGTCGCTCGACGTGAAGGATCCGATGGCCAGGAGCTTGCGCCCCTCGTCCATCATCAGGATCTCGTCGATGACCTCGGGATGCTCGACCTTGACGATCATCATCCCGCCACCGAATCCGTGGTGGAAGATCTCCGGCTCCGAGCACTTCCCGTCTACCGCCAGCTTGCCGAAGAACGTCTGCGCATCCGCAAAGTTCTCCAGCGCCTTGTGCTCGCGGCCTGGTACTGGCACCCCGTACGTGAATACGAGGGCCGCATTCCAACGCATGTCCCCTCCCTGTGGACGCCAACACTTCGGAATATCACAGATCGGCGGCAGCCGGTAGAGGCCGACGACACGTTTTGTCACCGGTAACGTCGCCTGGCATGGACGTCACCGCTCGCGCCAGGGCCATCCACGACACGCTGCCCGTCGTCGACGGGCACAACGACTGGCCGTGGGCGTTGCGCACCCAGCCGGACGGGCCCTTTCACACCGATGTCGATCGGCTGCTCGCCGGCGGCGTTGGCGCTCAGTTCTGGTCGGTGTACGTACCCGCCGACCTGCAAGAGCCGTTCGTCACGACGCTGGAGCAGATCGACCTGGTCGAACGGCTCGCCGCAGAGGACGACCGTCTGGTGATGGCTCCCACGATGAACGACCTGGCCGAGGCGCAGCGGCAGGGCAGGATCGCCTGCCTCCTCGGCGCCGAGGGTGGCCACTCCATCGAAGGCGACCGGGGAAACCTCCGCGAGCTGTTCGACCGCGGCGTTCGCTACCTGACGCTCACCCACAGCGACACCAACGACCTGGGCGACTCCGCCACCGACGACCCCATCCACGGTGGCCTCTCCGACCTCGGCAGGCTCGTCGTTGCCGAGATGAACCGGATCGGCATGCTCGTCGACATCTCACACGTGTCGGCCGCAACGATGCGCGACGTCCTCGACGTCTCGACGACCCCGGTGATCGCCAGCCACTCCGGGGCCCATGCCCTGGCACCGCATCCCCGCAACGTTCCCGACGACGTGCTGCAGGCCGTCGGCGCTCGCGGCGGGGTCGTGATGGTCGTGTTCTTCCCGGGATTCCTGGTCCGGTCGACCGCGGAGGCGATGGTGGACATGTTCGACGACATGCGCCGCATCCGCGCCGAGCACCGCGGCGACGAGGCGGCCATTGCCGCGGAGATGGACCGGGTGGAGTCGGCGCTCGATCTGGACCTCGGCTCTGTGGCGGACGTCGCCGACCACGTCGAGCACATCGCAGCGGTAGCAGGCATCGACGCTGTCGGGCTGGGATCGGACTTCGACGGCATGTCGCTGACGCCGTCCGGTCTCGCCGATGTCTCCTGCTATCCCGCCATCACGGAGGAGCTGCTCAGACGAAACTGGTCGGAAGGCGATGTGCGCAAGGTGCTCGGCGACAACGCCAGGCGCGTCCTACGAGACGTCGCCACGGCAGGGGCCTGAAACGGGAAGCGGCCGGCCCGCAGGCCGGCCGCTCCGCCCCCACTCGATCTGGGAGCTATCCGGGAATGTGCATCCCGCCGAGCTCCATTGGAACGTCGATCACCGCGACGACGTGGTGCTTCACTGCCTTGCGGAGGTGATGCACTGCCTCGCGCATGTCACCGAGGCTGTCCTTCAGCCCGCTTCCCGACGCAGCGCGCTCGGCAACGGCTTCCATCACCCCGAACAGGTCCTCTGCTGCATCTACGACGGCAGCCCAGGTCTCCGGGCTCAGCTCGGCCGTCTCCTCGAGCGCCCCGAGCAGGTGCCGCACGTTGGCCTCGAGCTGTCCGAGGTAGGCGAGGATGTGCTCGGACGGGTCGTAGTCCTCATCGTCGCCGATGAGTTCGCGGACCTTGGCCTTGGTGTCTTCGTAGATGTCCCTGGCTTCCGCCGCGATTGCCTCGAGCTGGCCGACGGTGTCCGCCTCGCGGGCCCGACCTTCGAGCGCTTCGATGGCCTCCGCGCCCTCGAGCAAGATCTCGACGACGACCGGGTTCTTGGCCGATTCCGCAGCAGAGCGCAGAACCGCGGCCTTCTTGGCGATCAGGCTGAGGGTGTTGCGTCGAGCCTTGTCCAGCGCTTCTCTGGCCAGATCCTCCGGCGACTTCTCCTCGGCTTCCTTGCCGCGTGCCGTGTAGACCTCGTAGATCTCGTGAGCCTGGTTCTTGATCTGCCGCAGCCGCTCCATCGACATCGACTCGCGGGCTTCGCCGAGCAGGGCCTCGAGCCTGCCGATCGCTTCGCCGTAGATGGCACCCGCCTCGGCGTTGTCGGTCCCTGCGCGCAGCTCACGGAAGTGGCCGAGTTTGAACTCGACGGTGTCGATCGTCTTGTTGCGCTGTTCTTCGAGGAGCTGCTCCTCGGTCTTTCCGGCACGTTCGGCCTCGGCGACGGTCTCGTTGTAGACGGCCTTGGCGGCGGCCTTGATGTCCCAGAGGGCCTCAACGCCGTCTTCGTCTGCTGCCATGGCTCGTAGTTCGTGGAGCCGGGCGATGCCTTCGGCGTAGACCAGCCAGGCCTCGTCGGTCTCGGCGTGGGCCTGGCGTTCGGTCAGGCTGGCGATCTTGCCGTCGATCGTCTCCAGGACCGTGGCCCGGACGGTTTCTACGTCGTCGCCCCCGGTTCCCTCGTAGGCGCCGGCCGGTGCCAGCGTGCCGACCATCAGGCCGAGAGCCAGAGCCAGAAGTAGGACGACGCGCGTCGTGCGTCGAATGGTGTGCGTACCCATGTCCACCCCGTTTTCGGGCGATACCGTGACGCTGCCCCCGAACAGGCCAACGGCCGACGTGCGCTTGGAATCGCGGTGATCCGTACCCGACTGCTATCGGCGGATGCTGGGGCGATTCCTGATGGCTATTGCCGGAATAGTCCCCACAAGGCGGGTCAGTCGTCTGCGACCACCATGTCGTGGACCCGCCAGAAGGCTTCTTCGAGAGTGACCCCCTCCGGCTCGCCGCCGCCGAGGCGCTCCAGCAGGTCGGACCACCGCTGTGTTTCGCCGAACTCGTCGTCGAACCGGAAACGGGTCTGGGCCATCAGGCTCGGCGCCTCGCGGGCGATCCAGGCGGCGTCGTCGGTGCGCCCGGTGGCCTCGAAGGCGAACGCAACGGCAAATAGCACTGTGAGGAGTTGCGACTCGGCGTCAGCCTGGCCGTAGAGGAGGACGTCGTCGCCGCCGGGCCGATGGGCCGAGATGAGATCCTTCGCCTCACGGAACCAGCGCGCCGCGTGGTGGAGACCATCGTTTGGCCGATCATCGAGAACGGCGAATCGCGCCTCAACCTCGGGAGCGACCACCAGTCCGGTGCGTTCCGAGATGCTCCGAGCGTTCGCGAGGTCTTCGAGACCAGCCGTGACGTCTTCGCCGTACACCGCCGTGAGCGCAGCCGCAGTCCAGCTGTTCTGAGCATGAAACAGAAGGTGATGCTCCTCCTGGAGTCGCGCGGATTCCCGACGATGGATCGCCGCCCCGGCCATGTCGCCCTCGGCCAAGAGACGATCGGCACCAACTCGGAGCGGATTGGGTAGGCCGGTGGTGTTCCTCCACCACGCTTCAGCTTTTCGGTCGACCTCTTCAGCCTCCGAGAGGCGCCCGAGCCACAGGAGGACCAAGATCTTGTTCTGCAGGTAGCTCCCCGCGTATGCCGGGTCCACCGATCCAATCAGCGCGATGGCATCGTTGACCATTCGAAGGTGGTCTTCGGTGGCTCCGGTGTTTTGGGCGAGGAGACTCGCGCGCCGGTGCAGGACCTCAGCTCGGGCTGCAGGTTCACCCGACTCGTCAGCAATCAGTTGCGCCCGATCGAGCAGTTCGAGCGCGCCCTCGAGGTCCCCACCGTTCTCCAGCATGAAGGCGGTGTGCGCCATGGCGGTAGCCAGATCTGGTGTCGGCGGCGCGCTCGAGGTTCCGACCGCTGCGCGTGCGCTGTCTATGAACATCGCGGCCAAGCCCAGGTTGACGGCGCGACGGCCGACGGCCGCGATGATGGCCACTGCGAGATCCGGTTCGTTTCGGCTCAGTGCCCAGTTGACCGCGTTGAGCATCTCAAACCGGTGGCTGAAGATCCACGCTCGCGCCTCCAGCACCTCCGGGGACCATTGCTGCCGCGCGGCTCGGCGTGACTCTTTGACCATCCACTCGGCGTGGTATCGGCCGGCGATGTCCAGTTCGTTGGTGCGGTCGAGCAGGAATACGCCGTACTGGCGGATGGGTTCGAGCATTCGATGCACACCGGTGTCGTCGGGAGGCTGGACGAGCGACACATCGACCAGCCTCGCGACGATGTCCTCGGCCAGGCCACGCTCGATCAATGCGTTGGCATCGCGATGGTCGAATCCAGCACGGAACACAGACAGCCGGCGGAACGCCTCCTGATCGTCGGGCCCGAGGAGGTCGTAGCTCCAGTCGAGCGCCGCGGCGAGCGAGCCGTGGCGCTTGTCGAAGCTGCGCTGGCGCTTGAGGAGCGGAATCTGGTCGTCGAGGCGGACGACCAACCGATCCAGGGGGATGCTGCGCACGCGGGCGGCGGCGAGTTCGATGGCGAGAGGAACACCGTCGACCGCTGCGCACACGGAGGCCACACGGTCGGCGGTCTCATGATCGAAACCGGCGCGCAGGTCGGCACGCTCGGTGAACAGTGCCACGGCGTCCTCCGGATCGAGGCTATCGACACGAATGGTGCTCTCACCGGCCAGGCCGAGGGGTTCACGCGATGTCGCAAGCACCCGGATCTGGTCTGTCGAGGTGAGGAGACGATCGACGAAGCCGGTGGACTCGTTGATGTGGACCTCGCAGCCGTCGAGCACGACCAGGTGCGGTCGGCTGGCCACGAACCCGGCGATGACATCGATGGGGTCCACACCGGGTGCAGGGTCGATCCCCATGGCAGCTGCCAAGGCCCCCGTCGTCTCGCCCTCGCCGAGGGACTCCACGGCAATACGCACGACGCTGTCGCCGCCAAGCGCTCGGGGGTCGGCCGCGGCTTCGGTGGCGATGCTGGTCTTGCCGATGCCGCCGGGTCCGACAAGCGTGACGAGCCGGTGGTCGTCCATGCGGGCGATGACGTCTTCGATCTCGTCGTGGCGGCCGATGAACGACGAGTACCGCACCGGGAGTCCGGTGACCGTGGGAGCCGGCGAAGTGCCGGCCAGTTCGGGGTCGTGTTGCAGGACCTGCAGTTCCAGATCCTGCAGCTGGGGAGAGGGGTCGAGACCGAGGTCGGCGGCGATGTTCCGGTACGCCTGATACGAGGCCAGGGCGTCGGCCTGGCGGCCCGTGCGGTACAACGCCTTCATGTGCAGCGCACGCAGCGTCTCGCGGTGGGGATGCTCGATAACCAGAGTGTTCAGCTCGGCGACTGCCGCCGGTGCGCCTGCAGTCACCTCGGCGTCCAGTGCCGCCTCGAGCGTGGCCAGTCGCAGCTCTTCGAGGCGGGTGATCTCGGGTTCGAGTACCTGGTGGCCGTCGACGCCGGTGAACGGAGTTCCCGACCACACTTCCAACGCGGCGCGGTGCTCGCCGGCCCGGGCCCGGTCCTCGAACACACAAGCATCCACCTGGGATCGGTCGACGGTGGCGGCGTAGGTGCCGGAGCCGCTGGCGATGACGTCTCCCAGTTCCCGGCGCAGGTTGGACACGAACGTCGATACCGACCGCGACGCCCGGTCGGGCACGGCGTCACCCCACACCGCGTCGATCAACCGATCCGCGGTGACCGGCTTGCCGGGATCGAGGCAGAGCACGGCGAGGACGGTTCGCTGCTTCGGTCCGCCGATCGGCAGCGACAGGTGCCCCTCGAAGACTTCGACCGGCCCGAGCAGCTGGACCCGCATGCGCATGAGGCTACCGAAGGCTGCGACCCGGGACACATCGTCGCCTGGGTGTCAGTTCGGGCTCTGTCACGGCGATGGCGTAGGTTCCCCTGCAGGATGTCCCACGTCCACCAACCGGGAGAGTTGACCGCGGAGGTCCCGATGCCTTCGACGGTGCTGTTGCGCAGTAAGGCACTCGTCGGCGCTGCGGTGGTGGCCGCCATCCTGCTGACGATCGCGGCGATCACGGAGCCGGCATGGTTGACGGCGATCGACGAGGAGCTCTCCGAGTGGATTCGGGGCTGGGGAGTGCACGACTTCTTCCACATCGTGACCAACCTGGGGTCGATCAACGGCGCATTTGTGGCGAGCCTGCTCGCCGCCGCCTTGTTGTGGAAGCGATGCCGTCCCATGGCGCTGGCGTTTCCCGGCGTTGTTCTCGTGGCCACAATCGTCGACGTGAGTCTCAAGGTGATCGTGGGTCGGGAGCGGCCGATGGGCTCCCTTGTCGGCACCAACCTCGGATCATTCCCCAGCGGTCATGTGATCATGGCGGTGGCGGTGCTCGGGCTCCTGGTCCCTGCGCTGTGGATCGCCACCAGGAACACGACGATCTTCTGGGGCTCCGTCGTGTTGCTCGTCGGCGGTGTCACCCTCGTCGCATTGAGCCGGGTGAATCTCGGGGCCCATTGGCCGTCGGACGTCCTCGCCAGCATCCTCATCGGCGCCGCGATTCTGCTCCTCGCCGAATACATCCTGGCGACGGAGTGGGCGTGCAGTCGGTGCGGCGGATGCGGCTTGCACCTGCCCCGTTGAGCATCACGTCTTGGGCGCCACCCCGATGGGGGTTCGTGCCAGGAAGCGGCGCAGCCACGGCGGCACGGTGGGGTAGATGATGGCGATGTACCCGAGGAGCAAACCGAGTGCCAGCATGCCGCCCACCGCTAGCAGCGAAAGCGCCCACACCCAGGCAATGTCCTCGACCCAGCCGTCGTCGACAGGGTTGATGTAGTTCCAGAACGACCCGATCAGGCCGTAGATGGCGATGCTGATGAAGATCACCGAGTTGATGGCGTACGTGGCCCTGGTGCGCAGGCCCCGAGCGCCTCGGCCGTCTGCGGACTCGTGGTGCACCGAGCTGAGGACGTCGCCGGCGAGATAGCCGGAGATGAGTTCTCGTTCCCGCTGCTTGCCTCGATCGCCGCGGATCTTGTTGACGCCGTCTGCGACCAGGATGCCGAGGGAGAGCAGCACTCCGACTCCCATGATCGAGGGGACGAAGACGTTGGTTCCCTTCTCGGTGTCGTCGATCCAAGTGGTGTGACGGGGGAGAGGAATCATGCGGCGACCTCTTCTTCGGCTTCGTCTCGATGCAAGATGATGCGGCCACTGGACCCGTCGACGGTGACCTCTTCGCCATCGCGGATCAACCCGGTGGCACCGGCAACGTTGAGCACGGCGGGCAAGCCCAGCTCCCGAGCGACGATTGCGGCGTGGGACAGCGGACCGCCTTCCTCCACGATCAGGGCACCTGCGGTGAGGAAGAGCGGCGTCCAGGAGGGATCGGTGGCCGGGGCGACCAGGATGTCTCCCGGGTCGAGACGGGCCTCTGCGACGTTGGTGACGACCCGCGCCCGGCCGCGATGCAGGCCTGGAGAGGCGGCCCAACCGTCGATGGCGCCTCCCGGTCCCGGTTCCACGATCTCAACCTGTTCGGGCCTGCCGGTAAAGATGCGGGGCAAGGCACCGACGGCCCGTGCCGTGTCGAGCGCCCGGCGGCGGCGGTCGAGGATGGACAGGTTGATGTCCGCGCCGGCGAAGGCCGCTTCGAGTTCGTCGATGCTGAGGAGTTCGGCATCGTGGACGGTGCGCAGGGCTCCAGATTCCGTGAGGCGCTCGGCGATCTCCCTTGTGGCTCTTCGGGCTTCGCCGCCGAGGCGGAGCACGACGACCTTCGTGGCCTCGCGCAGCGCCAGGAAGTGGACGGCCTCCTCGACGAGCCTGCGCAGCATGCGAATCCGCATGTCGACCACCTGACCCGTCATCACTCTGGTGACCTTCCATTTCGTCTGAGCGGTGAGTCTGCCGACGACTTCTTCGAGGATGTCGTCACGGGAGGTCTCCGCCATGGGCCGACCAGTTTCGGTTTCGACGAGTACCGCCTGGCGCAAGACGTTCCAAGCGCCGGACTCGTCCTCACCCCAGGTGGGGCCGCCGAAGACGGCTGCAGACCCGGCGTGATCGAGACGGGCGCGAAACGCGGTGAGGAACGTCCTTCCTGCGTCGCTGCTCTCGAGGAGCGAACGCATGCGGTCGGGATCGTCGACCGAGCCGAGAGCGCCGCGGACCTCTTCGTTACTGAGGCCGTCCTGGACGAGGTCGCACACGTCGAGGGAGGTGCGCAACCCGCAGGCCTCGATACTGCCGGCGGTGAGGCGCTGGGTCAGCGAAGCCGATTCGTCTCCGCAGTGTGGTTCCAGGAACATCTCGAGACCGCGGTAGGCGGCGGCTGCGGACGCCGCGACTGCGACCTGGGTGGCGACGACCCGCTCGGCGAGCACCCGGATCCGGCGCCAGTAGGCCAGGAGGTGGGCATCGTTCTCCGCGGTCGGATCCAACCTGCGCTCCATGATTTCTTCGACGGCACCGATCACGACGTCGGCTTCCGATGCCAGGTGGCGCCGCATCGCGAGCGCGCGCACCGTGGCCGGGATCTCCTTGGCCCTGCTCAGTTTGCCACCGCTCTCCGGAGGGGCGTTCTCGAGGTCGGGAGAAACGACCTCGCCGAAATACTGGCGCTCCATCTCGGCAGCGGTGCCTCCCGGCATGGCGCCTGCGGCGGCCTTGAGCAGATCCAGGTTCAGCGCAGCTCTGCCCCGAAAGCGGCCGACGACCGCACCGGAGGCATCGAGGTCTGGCACCACGCCGAGCTGGCCGAAGAGATGACGAAAGCCCTCTTCGATCAGGGGACCGTCGATCGACCACAGCAGGGGAGGGAGGACGCCTGGCAGCATCTCGCCGATCCCGGCCGGGGTGTATGCGTACTGTTCGCTGGGGGCGGTGTCGAAGCCGTCGTCGTCTGGGGCGCGGTCTGCCGTGGTGGTGATGGGACGGGCCTGGACCAGGTAGAGCGTCGTGCCGTCGTGGGCCCATTCGATGTCCTGGGGGAGTCCGAAGGACTGTTCGATGCTGAGCGCGAGCGGGACCAGCTCGGCGAGCGGTGCGTCCGAGAGTGGCGGCGCCGCGGTGCGCTCCATCACGACGGCCTCGGGAGTCTCGGTCCCGGAGACGAGGCCTTCGGCGAGACCGTGGACGAACTCGATGCGCAGGTGGTCGGGCTCGCCGCCCGGGTCGATCGTGAACAGCACCCCTGCGGTCTTGGGCTCGATGAGGCGCATCACGACGACGGCCATGGCGGCGTCGTGGCTGATGCCGCGATGCTCCCTGTAGGCCATGGGCGCGGCGTGCCACAGCGACGACCACACCAGGCGAACGGCCCGCAGCACCTCATCATCGGAGACGAGCTCGAGGAACGAGCGGTATTGACCGGCGAACGATGCGGTGTCCTGATCTTCTGCGGTCGCAGACGAGCGGACGGCGAGGCGAGCGCCGTCGCCGCGGATCTCGGCGGCGAGGTCGATGATGGCTTGCTCGACGTCTGTCGGCATTGGCGCCTCGAGGAAGGCGCGGTCGACATCCGCGGCGTGGTCGTCGAAACGGTCGGGGCTGGGCGTCCCGTCTGCGGCGAGGGCGGCGAGCCGCTCACCGAGATCAGAGGCGCTGACGAAGGCGCGGTAGGCCTCTGTGGTGACGACGCCGGTGGCGGGAACCGGGGCGTCGACACCGATGAGCCGGTCCAGGGCGGAACCCTTGCCTCCTGCGACCGAGACGGGGACGCCGGAGCCGTCGAGGCGGGTGGCGATCACGATTCGGCGACTTCGGCGGTGAACACCGCGGTGTGTCCCTCCGCAGGGTCGACCCGCCGCCGGTGGGCGGCTACGGAACGATCGATGGTGGTCTCGACCGTCTCACCCGTGCGGTGGGCGTGGTCGGTGGCCCATCGGGCCAGGTCGGAGCGAAGCGTGACGACGTGTCTGCCGCTCTTGGTGCGCAGGGACAGGAAGGCCACGAGGGCAAAGGCGAGGGCGAAGACCACGAAGAGGTCCCATTCCCCGCTGACGATCGAGTCGATGGTGCCGACGGCGAGCACGAGTGCTGCGGCGCTGGCGATGACCCAGGTCGGAATGATGTGTTGCATGTGTTTGTCTCCTCCGGAAACGGAAACACGGCGACAGAGGCGGTTCCGGGGCAAACTGTCTTATCAGCGACGATTCCCTGGACAGCACAGCTGCTGTTCTTGCGTAACTGGACGGCGATATACGCCGCGTTCCTACGCAAGAACGGGGGGTCTCAGGCCCCGGCGCTGATCTCCTCCAGAGTCGGGCAGGGGTCGAGACCGTAGGTGGCGCACTCGGTGGCGGTGAACCCTCGAGTGAGCCGGTCCCGGGCCAGGTCGAGGAACTCGGCCCTGTCGAGGGACATGATCAGTACCGGGCCGTCCCGCGAGGTGAGCAGCAGATTGCGGTCGTCGTTGATGAACAGCACATTGGTCGCCATGTCGTCGAAGATCGGCAGGGTGTCGACCAGCTCGTACGTGGCCAAGTCGTGCACCTTCACGGTGCCGTCGGCGCCACCGGTAGCAATGCGGTCGCCGGCCCCGCTGACGTCGAGGGTGCGGATCCCAGCCTTGTGGGCGCCCTCGATCACATGGATCGTTTCCAGCGTCACGGCGTCGACGATGGCGATGTCGCCTGCTTCCCACCAGAGCCGCGTGGCCACGATCATTGACCCGTCCGGGGTGAACGCCAGGTCGGCGTTCGGGGCAGCCCAGCCCTCTTCGAAACTCCGCTCTGCGATGGGCTCGCCGGTGTCGGCATCGAGCAAAGTGATCGCGTCGAAGGTGCCCACTGCGAGGGCTGCTCCGTCAGGTCTCCAAGCGACGCCCATGAGATCGGGCCCGAAGCCGTTGGCGGTCCAAACGATGTTCCCGGTGGCGACGTCCCACACGACGAGCCCCGGGTCCTGCGCCGCCGGGAAGACCTTGGCGACAATCCGGCTTCCGTCGGGAGAGAAGACGACCTCTGCGACGTCGGCGGCGAACGGCGTTCCCGGGTATGCCTGGCACCCTTCCGCCGCTTCTGCATCCATCCAAGGGATCGGACAGATCCCCGACATCGTCCGCACGAGCGTCCCTGCGGCGGAATCCCACACGGCAACGCTGCCGGTGAGGCCGTCACCGGCCCATTCCGAAGCAACCAGCGACCCGTCGGGTGAGAGGTCGGTGTACTGGCCCCAGTTCCCGATGAACTGGGTGGAGATCGTCCCGGAGAGCGCGTCGAAGACGGAGATCCGCAGCTCGCTCTCGGGATCGTTCTCACACGCGAGGCCCATTGTGGCGAGGGCCCCATCGGTCGCCGCGCTCCACGAGGCGTTCCCCCAGAAGCCGCAGTCGGTGTATGGCGCATAGCCGATCAGATCTGCCGCGGCCCCTGGTCGCAGGTCGAACACCTTGGCGGTTGTGCCGGAGAAGGAGGCAATCCGCGTTCCATCTGGGGTCATCACGCTGTTGTTGACCGAGTCGCCGTACGCGATCTCCAGCATCACCCGGCCGGTCAGCGGATCCCAGACGAGCACTTCGCCTCCCGGTCCACTCGAGTACGCCACCGTGCCGTCTTCGTTGAACCACACGTTGAACGCCAGCCCGGCGTGACCGTGGAAGTCGGTGATCTTGGAACCCGCCTCCACGTCGAAGACTTGGAGGGAACGGGCTCCGGCAACGAGGAGGGAGCCGTCGGGGCTCAGAGCGAGCGCCGCGGCATCGACATCGGCGGAGAAGATCTCCTCACCCGTCGATCGATCGATCACCGTCCCCGGGCCGAGGGCATACCGGCTCTCGTCGGCGCTCGTCACGACCATGGGGAGCCACTCCTCGGTGATGGATTCGATCGCGCCTGTCGTCAGATCCACCCGGACAACTCCGGCCTCGACACCCTCACCACATGCCTGGGGCGCCGTGACGTACGCATGATCGTCGCCGTACACGCCGTACCAGCCGAGTTCCTCGACACCGCAGGGTCCGACACTGAGCTGTCGGATCACGTCGCCGGTCATGGCATCGAGGAAGGTGATCCCGAGCGGCAGGCCTGTAGGAGGAGCTTGGTTACCGCGGTAGGACGTGGCGAGGATCACGGTGGCGCCATCGTCGATGAATTCTGCGCCTTGGTAGTTGGCGCCTTCGTCGTCGACGCCGAGTTCCTTGCTCCACACGACGTTCCCGCTGGCGATTTCGACCATCTCGACGTAATCCGCGGTTCCGGTAACGACCAGGTAGGCACCGTCGGGGCTGATATCACCGTCGAGCCACGACAACCTGCGGTCCTCGGGCCAGGTGTACGTGTAGATCGTGCGGTGTGAGGCCATCGCCTGGCGCACCGCGACGATGGACTCCGGTGTCGGCTCTGCGACCGAGGCTGCGCTGAGCGCCAGCAGCAGGCTCAGTTCTGGATCCTCGTCGAGTGAGTTGATCGCCGACGCCGCCAGCTCTCGAGACCGTGCCAGCGCGGCGTTGGCCTCGGCTTCCGCGGCGTGGCCCTCGGCGACGACCGCGCTGGCCGAAGCTTCCTCCGACTTGATTTCCGCGATGGCGGCGTTGTCTCTGGCGTCGTTCCTCGCGACGAGCGCCGCCGCGGCCAAGACGAGCGCGATCACCGCAGCGATGCCAAACCCGGCCATGATGAATCGGCGGGTGCGGCTCCGGCTGGCACGCCGTTCGTCCTCGGTCCGGCGGCCGGCCGCAAGGAACTCGCGCTCCGTCGTCGACAGCGTGAGGTCGGTGTCGGTGGTCCAGTCCTCGTGCTGGAGCAGTCGGCCTCCGGCGAGGAGGTAGGCGCTGTTTCGGTCGGCGCTCTCCCAGTCGCTGAGCGCAGCCGCGAGGCGGTTGCGCAGCAGCAGGTCCTCGCGGTGTTCGTCGATCCATCCGGCGAGACGGGGCCACTGGGTGAGGATGGCTTCGTGGGCGACCTCGACCGTCGGGCCGCGGGTGGTTGGGTCTCGGTCGAAGGTCAGCAGACGGTGGTCGCCAAAAGCGGCCAGGCTGGCTTCCAGAGCAGCGTCGGAACTTCCGAGGCGCTCCAGCTCGGCGCGGCGAACCCTGCGCCTGGTGTCTCTTCCCTCTTCGGAGACGTTCACCAGACGCAAGAAGACCTGTCGGGTGGCGTCGCAGGCATCGTCGTCGAGGTCTGCGTAGATCGCTTCCGCTCGCCGGCCCAGGGCGCCGGCTACGCCTCCCGATTCCTCATGAGCGTCGAGGGTCAGGAGGTCCGAGTCTCGGTGGTCGAACAGCTCGGTGAGCGAGAACTCCAGCAGGGGGAGGGCCCCGGGTTGGTCAAGTACCTGGGAGGCGAGGTGGTCGGCCAGGCCCGGATCGCACCGCACCCCGACGCCGGTTGCCGGTTCTTCCACGATGGCGCGGAGCTCATCTGCCGAGGGTGTCGGGATCAACACGGTGGCCGAGCGCATGATCTCGCCGAGCTCGGCTCGCCGCAAGGGATAGTCGACGAAATCGGCGCGCAGCGTCACGACGATACGGATCGGCGAGCGCTCGTCGGTGGCGGCCTCGGTCAGGAGGTCGAGGAAGGCGTCTCGTTCGCCTTCCTCCGTCAGCGTGAACAGCTCTTCGAACTGATCGACGACGAGGAGGAGCCGAGCCCCCTTGGGGAGGTACTGCTTGACGGCCCGCAGCAAGCCACGCCGGTCACGCCGCAGGTCCTCTTCCATTCCGATCGGACCCTGAGTGGCCACCCGCGCCAGGGCGGCGGTGAGCTCCTCGATGGGGTACGTCCCGGGAACCAGGTCGGCGACGAGCCAGTCCTCGGATCCGGTGATCGCTCCGCGACGTAGCTCCGGGATCAGCCCGGCACGAACAACCGACGACTTGCCGATTCCAGACGGTCCGACGACGGTGACGAGACGCTCAGCCGCCACTGCGTCGAGCAGCTCTTGCACCTCTGTGCTACGTCCATGGAAGTCGGCCGCATCGAGTTCCGAGAAGGCATGCAGCCCCTTGTACGGGTTGCGGGTGGCCGTGTACCTCAGCGCCTCGGCGCCGAGGTCCCGACCTCCGATCGCCTGTTCCCATGCGCCGAGGAAGGAGGCGACATCGAAATACGGATCTTCCGATGTGGCCTTGGCGAGTACGGCGTCGACCGGGTCCGGCGGTTCGGTGAGGCAGCGATCGGCGAGCCGCGCCAGTCCCGCCACGTCTGCGGCCACGGCCGCAGTGCCGGGTCCGACACTGCTGGCGATCCCGAAGTCGCTGAGGTAGGCGTTGCCGTCGGCATCGAAGAGCACGTTGGATGCCTTGAGATCCCGATGCACCACGCCGTGGCGGTGCGCATGGGCGAGTGCCGGTCCGATGGCAGCCAGGAGGTCGTTCACCTCTCCGAGGCTCAGCGTCGACGTTGCCAGCAGATCCTCCAGGCTGCCGCCGCGCAACCAGCGCATCACGAGAAAGGCACCGTCCGGGGTCCGCCAGTAGTCGTGCAGCGGGACGATGTGGGGATGCTCGAGGCGGGCGACGATCTGCGCCTCGATCTCGAAGCGTCTGATGAACTCGGGCCGGTTGGCGAATTCGGGGTGGATGATCTTGATCGCCACCTCCCGACCGACCGACGGCTGATAGGCCCGATGCACCGCACCCAAGGCTCCGGAGCCGACTTCTTCACGCAGCTCGTAGCCGGGGATTCCGCGTTCGGACAGGGGAAGCGGGGGCGGGGCATGGCCGACCCGCAGCGGTGGGAACTCGGTCGGTAGGTCTGCGATGTCGAGCTGATGGACCACCTGGCCGTTCTCGAGTCCGTCGATGGCGTACTGGCCGAGGCTGCGCACGACGACTCCCGCTTCGCCGGATTCGGTGACGGCGCGTTGCGCTTCCGAGGACAGCAGCACCTGGCCGCCGTGGGCCACTGCGACCAGCGCCGCTCCGCGGCTGATCGGCGGACCGGTGATCTGATCGTCACCGGCCGCCTCGACCTCTCCGGCGGCGATCGCCATCCGCAGGCGCAGCGACTCCGGTTCGACTCGAGCCGTTGCCTGCTGGCCGGCGACCGCGGCGCTCGCCGCATCTGCGGCGTTGGCAAACCATGCGTAGAGCGCGGGGCCGCGCTGGGCGAAGATCCGACCGTGGTGAGTCGTCACCGCGATGTCGAGTGAGGCCGACTGTTCAGAGATGAGGCGGTGCCTGGCGTCCGGCGCCAGCTGGGCGAGGGCATTGGGCTCGGCGATGTCGGCGACCAGCACGGCACCGTGGGTGACTGCCGGGCGCGTTTCGAGACCGAGAGTTGGGTCTTGTTCGATGATCCGTTGCTCGAGGTCGCGGAGCTGGGGTGATGGGTCGAGTCCGAGTTCGTCGACGAGGTGGGTGCGGGTGTGCTCGTAGGCGCGCAGGGCCTCTGCCTGGCGGTCCGATCGATAGAGCGCGAGCATCAGCTGGGCGCAGAAGCGCTCCCGCAGGGGGTACTCGACGGCGAGTGACTCCAGCTCGGCGATCAGCTCCCGATGGCGTCCCGATTCGAGATCGGCGTCGACCCGCTGTTCGATCGCCGTGGTCCGCAACTCGGTGAGCCGGGTGATCTCCGCGGTGAGGCCGTCGAAGGCATCGACGTCTGCATAGGCGTGGCCCCGCCACAACCCGAGAGCCGACCGCAGTAGCTGGCCGCATTGCTCGGGGTCGTCGATGGTGGCTGACTCGGCGATGTCGTCTTCGAAGCGGCAGGCGTCGAGACACAATCGGTCAGCGCTGAACCGATAGCCGTCCCCCTGCCGTTCGATGACATCCCCGAGCTCGCCACGCAGGTTGGAGACGAAGGTGTGGATGGAACGGTGGGCCCGGTCGGGTGCGGCGTCGCCGTAGACGGCCTCAATCAGGGACCCGGTCGATACCGGACGCCCGGCATGCGCCAGGAGCAGCGCCAACACGGTCCGCTGCTTCGGTCCCCCCAGTCCGTGCCGGTGTCCGTCCTCGACCACTTCGAGTGGACCCAGGACACCGAACTCCACACGTCCAACATAGCCGACGGTCCTCTGGCCTGATTCTGTGCGCTCGCTCATGTTGGCCAGCGTCGCTCACCCCTGTCAGCAACCTGTCAAGGAATCAGTCGGACCTTGACAGTCCCTTGACACTCTTGACAGTGCCTTGATCGGGCGCCCGCGAGCCGCCGACCGCGCGCGCGGACGGTGCGTGTATGCAGTACACACGCACCACAGCAGCAGCCATCGGGATCGCCCTCGTCGCCATCGCCACCGTGCAGACCGGCACCGGGACCGCAGCAACCGAGGCCGCCGAAGCGGTCGAGACCGTGGAAGCGCCCGCCGCCCCGCAGTACCCCTGGCACGCCGACTACCCGGCCAGCACCGAGATCGCCGGCGCCACCGTCTACGCCGAGACCGCAGGCCAGGTCGCAGACGCCGAGTGGGCGCTGGGCCGCTTCGCCGCAGCCGGGCTGGACCTGCCCGATGTCGAACTGTGGTTGGCTGGCATCGAGTCCGCCATTCCCCAGGGCAACGGCTTCGTCTACGGCTTCCACCGTGAGGTCGCAGGCCGCAGCGTGGTGTTCAACTCGGGCAGCCGGTTCGTACTGCTCCACGAGCTGGGCCATGTCTGGGACGACCACGCACTGACCGATGCCGACCGGGGCGAGTTCCTGGAGATCCGGGACGCCGATGCCTGGCACGGCGAGGGTTGGGCCGGTTCGGGTGCCGAGCACCTGGCCAACGTCATCGCCTGGGGCCTGAGCGAGGAAGAGATCCGGCCCAGCCGCACCCTGCCCAACGACGACGCCAGCTTGCAGGAGGCCTTCATCCTGGCCACCGGCAGCGAGCCCATCGAGAACTGATCGAGGCCGCTGATCGTGCGGCCGCTGTTCGTGCGGCCGCTGTTCGTGCGTAACGAGACGGCGATATACGCCGCGTTCCTACGCAAGAACGGGAAGCGTCAGGCGTCGGTGGCGGCGAAGGAGGCGAAGAGGGCTTCGAGGTCGGCGCGCTGGTCGGCAGGAACGGTGTCGAGCGCTGAATCGGGGGCGACGAGGAACAGCGCGGTGCTCTGCGCCAGGATCGTGTCCGGGTCGTCTGCAGCCCACATGCGGGCCGTCACGCGGGCCCGGCTCGCCGAGTGGCTCTCCTCCACCTCAGCCTCGGCCACCAGCGGGACGCCGGCCAACACCGGGAGGCGCATCCGCTGTTCCAGGTGCGCCGTCACGTGGAGCTTGCGCCGCCACCGGAAGAGGCCCCAACTCATCAGCTCGTCGAAGATCGTGGCCAGGATGCCGCCGTGAACGATGGAATCGATACCGGTGTAGTCGTCGCTCAAGGTCACCTTGGTGCGGATCCGGTTGGGGGGAAACGCCGTGAACGTGAGGTGCAGGCCCTTGTCGTGCGTCGGATCACAGGCGAAGCAGTGCCACCCGGGCAGCTGCGGCAGGGGCTTTCCGGTCACATCATCTCCTCAAGGGTTCGCCGTCGGGACGCCGCAGTCGGCGGCGGCCTCTTCCTCATCTTGACCGCCGTATTGAACCCGCTCGAAGAAGGCGACGGACGCGATCTCGCCTGCCGT
>Ga0255047_10000888_pt1 | contig 23623 bp, 28 predicted proteins | sample JV7_2_1_MG_FD_183640 | JGI IMG/M metagenome (GOLD analysis project Ga0255047, IMG submission 183640) | Seawater microbial communities from Jervis Inlet, British Columbia, Canada - JV7_2_1 | ecosystem: Environmental > Aquatic > Marine > Inlet | place: Canada: British Columbia | collected 2016-10-06 | reverse complement strand
TAACACCTCGCTATGAAAACGTTAGTTTGATAGCGGTAGTTGTCAATTATAGAAACCGTATCTTTGAGAACAATTAAATAATCAATACTAAATTAATTGGACGGACGGAGAAATAACGGTGGTCATTCCACTAAAGGAAAGGCTGGAAGGAAGCCAAAGGCAGACGAGGATAGACTTAGAGATATGCTTTCACCATATCGTGAAGAAACGATTACAAAGGTCGTTAACATCATGCGAAATGGCGAAAAGGAATCAGACCAACTAGCAGCCGCAAAATTGCTAATGTCTTACGATTGGGGATTACCTAAACAAAAGACAGAAATCACAACTAACGATGAGCCGTTTATATTGAAAATTAATGGAACTAAGCCCGAAGCAAAGTGAAGCGTTTGAGTTAGCACTATCTGGAGAGAAAGACGTTATTCTCTACGGTGGTGCTATACGGCTTTAGCCCCTTCTATCTAGGTAGAGGGGGCGAAATATCGAGGTGGAAAAACAGTTGCGTTACTAACGCTATTCACGTACTTATGTTCTGAGTACGCTGGTTCACGTTGGGTAATAGTTCGTGAGTCATTACCAACGCTCAAACGAACTACGCTAGTCTCCTTTCAGGCGTTACTATCCGAAGGGTTACAATCATTCGTTAAGGACTTCAATAGAGACACGTACACGGTTACTTTTAAGAATGACAGTCAGATTATATTCATGGCTGAATCATTTGATACTGATAAGGAACTAAACCGCTTTAGAGGGCTTGAAATCAACGGTGCAGGTGCTGAAGAAATAAACGAACTTCAAAGAGCAACGTTTGACAAGTTGATTGAACGTACTGGAACTTGGTTAAAGGCTGGACATGATGTGCCTAGTATAATCTTCGCTACTTGTAACCCTACTCATAATTGGGTTAAGGAGTTGTTTTACGATAGGTTCATGGATGGTACACTACCTGAATCATGGGCGTACATTCAAGCAAAGATTACAGATAACCCTTTCTTGCCTGACAAGTACATTGAAGGGCTTAAACGCAACCTACCACCATTGCAGTATCAACGTTTTGTTGAGGGTGATTGGGAGGTTATCGAAGTAGGTAATAGATTTGCTAATGATTGGGATGATGAAACACATATCAAGTCATGTTGGCATAAGAAGGAATACCCGTTGTACATCTCAATGGACTTTAACATTGACCCGTTTGGGTTCATATTCTATCAGGTGTACCAAGATAGTGAAGGTTGGCATTTATGGGTATTCGATGAAGCTACTATAAAAGCTGGAACGATTGGTAAGGCAGTTGGTGAGATTAAAAGGAAGTTCACCCCTGCTGATATGTGGAGGTGTGTTATAACAGGTGATTACAACGGTAACAAGCGCGAAATGAGCCAAGCAGACCATGCTAGTAACTTCGAGCAGATAAGAAGGGAGTTGCAGATTAAGCCGAAACAAATACAGACAAGCGGCAACCCTAGACACGTTAACAGTCGTAATGATTTGAACTATGTTCTTTACCATTCAGGCGAAGGAAAGGATAAGATAGATTTTAGGATTGACCCAAGATGTGAGAACCTAATACGTGATATGCGATTCGTTGAAGCTAATGGAGAGGGTGGAATTGTAAAGAGCAACCGTAAGGACGTACACCAACACGCTGACCACCTCGATTGTCTTAGATACGCAATCAACCACAAAGATTGCATGAAGTGGATTAGATGGCGGCAAAAGGCTTTCGTATAAATTACTATATTTGACCAATGAACATTACCCAAGAACAAGAAGGAATGAAACCCGAACAACAAAAGAACTTAGAGGGAAATATGCGCGGTCTAATCAAAGCGCAGAACGACATAAGAGCGCGTATTAGTGAGATAATCACAGGAGCGCAAAAGATGGGTTATTCTGTTAATCCTAAGACAGGAGAAGTAAAGAAACTAAATCGTTAACTTTGTACTATGAGCATTTGCACCCCTTGTACTAAGACACTACCGATAGCGTACTGCGCTGATACCGTTTACCTAGCTGACTGGATTGCAGGGGCTGGAGTTGACGTTAAGGTTTACACTAAGAACACCGCTAACGGGCGTTTAAATGGCGTTCAAGTCACTACGGGAGTAGATGGTAAGATTGCTATTCCTTTCGTGTCTCGTGTTGTTGATGTTGATTACGAAGTTTGGATTAATTCTGATGCTGCTTCGATGCTTGAAAAGGAAGCGTTCTACCTACCTAATGAAACCGATTCTGTAACGTGTATTACCGTAAGATTTGAGAAGCTAAACGGGGTTACTGTAACTGAAGCAATTGTAAGCGAATGATTGAAACCGTAGCACTAACAGCCCTATCTATCATCGGTCTTAACCGAGTAGTAGATGGTTTACTTTGGACGTTCACAGGTAAGGAGTTAAGCGTTTACTTTGATATGATGTCTTTCACAAAGAAGCAAAAGTTTCTAAAGCCTGTTATATTCTGCACATTATGTATGTCATCGGTTTGGGGTTCTTACTTCCTTACTGTTTACTTGTTTGATTGGTTGCCATTGGTGTTTATTGCTTCTATCTTCGCGGTTGCTGGATTGATTGACATACTTGAACGAATAGGAGAATGAACTTTAAACTAGGAGATACTATCTACGTTAAGACAGACCCAAACCAAGACGAGGGTATTATAGTTGGTAAGACTGAATTGATAGGAGGTACTGTTGTGTATAGATGCGGTTGGAATGGTTCTTACGTTGAACTATACGGACAGGAGTTAACACATGAACCCGACCCTTTGAAGGTGTTGGGAATTAAAGAAAGTCACGAGCATTGAAAAACATACTATTCAAGATACTATCTAAAGTATCACCCGACACGATAGACAATTATATTGCTCAACGTTGGGTTAAGGTGCTAGAAAATAAAGACCTTACATTAGCTTTCGTTGATACTAACGGCAAAGCATGGTTTGAGTACCCTGATGAAATGGGTCATTCAGTTAAACGTATGGCTGCTAATATGCAAGTGGCGCAATACCTTAACGCTAACCTATCCAAAGAACTGTTAACCGATTGTGTAAGCGACATTAAGACGTTCTTAGCCAAAGCTGATTTGATTGGTGCAGGTGCTAGATTAACCGACCTAATGACATTAGCTGAAAGCGTTGTTCCAGTTGACGTATTGGTGAACATGATAGCGAATGATTTGATTCGTGAAGATGAAGACCCGAAGGACACGAACGACAAGATTCACAAAGAAAAGTGTGACTACATCAAAGCCGCAATTGAGAACGGTGACAGCTTTTTTTTTCGGTTGACCGTTGTAAAAGACCTATCAAACAAGTTCAAAATTTCGAAGGACAGTTGGAAGGACTTATTACTCGGATTTCAAGAAGTAATAGCGACACAAAAGCAAAGAACGGAGTTGCTTCATTCAATGAACTTAGAGAACGAGTAAACAAGAACACGGTAAACTTCACCATGTTTGTACGTAATGTTTTGTCTGAAGATGATATACATTATGACAGACTAATGGCAATGTCTTGTAAGAAATTCTTATTTGAATTGCGTATCTTTGTGCAACGCACCGAAAGGCAGCGTAACGAGCGCGATAAGAGACAGGCTAAATAAGTCTCTAAAGATTCCTTTGATTATGGAATGGCTGATAAGATTGTCGCGGAGTACATCGTTAAGACTGACAAGGCAATTAATAACCTTGACAAGCTAGAGAAGGAAGTAAAAGACCTATCTAAGCAAGGTAAGAAAGCCGCGAAGGATATAGAGGGTAATTTCAAGAAAACATCAAGTAGTTTAGTTAGTCAGTTCTCAAAGGTTGGGGCTGCTCTTGGTGTTGCTTTTGCTACTACTCAAGTAATAGCACTAGGTAAAGAAGCTGTTACCCTAGCTGCTCAAATGGAGGGCGTAGAAAGAGCCTTTAAGCGTATTGGTGGTGCTAATAGTGCTAATCTATTAGATGGATTAAGAAAAGCAACGAGAGGAACTGTAAGCGATTTAGTGTTGATGCAGAAGGCTGTACAAGCATCAAACTTCAAGATACCATTAGAAAACTTAGCAAGCCTATTTAAGTTCGCACAAGCAAGGGCGAGAGAAACAGGCGAATCAGTTGAATATCTGACAAACTCTATTGTATTGGGTATTGGTCGTAAGTCTCCGTTGATACTTGACAACTTAGGTATTAGTGCAGTTGAGTTAAGAGAACGTCTAAAGGGTGTTGGTGTTGAAGCTGCGAACGTTGGTGATATTGCTCAAATCATTGGTGATATTGCAGAAGAAGAGTTAGCTAAGATGGGTGACCAAGCCGACACAACGGCTGACAAGTTGGCTCAACTTAATATAATAGGTGAAAATCTTAAAGTCGGATTAGGCGAAGCGTTGATTAATCTAGGTACTGGCTTTGCTTTCTTAGCAGGTCAAATAGATGGTATAGATGTTAACCTTACTGGTGCAGAAAAAGCAGCCAAGAGTTTAGCTAAAACCTTTAGTGGTGATGTGGTTGGGGCAACTGAAATGATGCTGAAAAAGAATCAAGAATTACTTGAATCTCAACTAAAAATAGCAGAACTAGAGGAAACAAGAACATACCAAAATTCAAGAGAAGCGATTGCAAACATAAACGAAGCAATTGAAAAAGAGAAGGAACGCCAAGAGTTCTTGCGTGAGTATATTAAGCAACTGAAACTCATTTATGATGCTAGTATAAAGGTTGATGAAGTACAAAAAGAGCAAATAAGAAACGTATTCTTCTTAAAGAAAGCCATTGAAGACCTAACTGATGAAGTAAATTCTGAAGGTGTTTCACGTGAAAAGATAGCTGAACTACTGCCAAAGATAAAGGCTTTAGAGGAGGAATTAGCTAGACTATTAGGTAAGGAAACAGCCGAAATGAAAAAGCTACGCGAAGAGTTAGAACTCAACGCAAAGCTACGCGCCCAAGTATTTACAGGTGCTGAAATGGCTGAAGGGATTCCAGTTGTAACATTACTATCATCAACGCTCAACGAACTAAATCTGTTACTGAAAGAACAGAACGAAATACTAGACACAAGCCCCGAATTTTCTAAACGTTATAAAGAAGCATCAAAAGAAGTTGATAAGCTAAAGAAAAAGATTGATAGCTTTAACGATGACTTTATAGACCCATCTTTAGGTAATCCGAATGTTGCTCCGGGCGCACCCGGTTCTGCTACTGGTTTAGGGTTGTTTGGTGATGGAGAGGGTGATGAGCCAACAGATTTAGAGAAGTTTGAAGCGTATGCAAACGCTGTTAAAGACATAGTTTCAGGTATAACAGATGCAGTAACAGCAGGACACAAAGCGGAGTTAGCAAGTCTTGAATCTCAATTAAACGCTGGACAAATAACACGTGAGCAATACGATGAAAAGCGCAGAAAACTAGAACGTAAGAGTGCGATAGCAGCAAAGAACGCGGCTATATTTCAAGCGGTGATTAATACGGCTTTAGCAGTATCTAACGCTCTTAACACCGTTCCTTTCTTGCCACTTGGACCTGTTATGGCTGGTATTGCTGCTGGTCTTGGTGCTGTTCAAATAGGTGTAATTGCAGGTACTCCACTACCTCAATTTGCAGAAGGTGGATGGGTAGATTCAAAAGGTAAGATTCACGGTAACAGTCACGCGCAAGGCGGTGTTAAGATTGAAGCTGAAGGTGATGAGTTTATAGTTAAAGGCAAACACGCCAAGAAGAACTCAGGTTTATTAGAAGCGTTAAACGCTGGAAGCGGTCAAGAGTGGATTAATAAGAATATGGTTTACCCTGCTATTCAGAACGTGTTAGATAACGGTGATTCTAATTCTAACCAATGGAATAACCTAAACGTTCAATTCAAAGACCACAACCTCATATCCGCAATGGATAGAGATAGGCAGGCAAACGTTAGGGGTTTGAGTATGGTAAACAACACTTTGAACAAGTTAGTCAAGACACAAAAAAGAGGCGGTTACCATGCTTAGTATTACTTCAGACGTATTTAGTATTGTAAGCCAGCCTGAAGGGTTAAGCGAAATGAAGCACCGCGTTTACTACGCGACTGAACTACGCTCTTACCTAGAAGAGTTTGAAGGTGATTTGATATTTAGAGGTTCAGACTACGCTAATTTAAGAAGTCTTTACCGTGACAACGCCTGTTCTGTTATTCCAGTAGTAATTGAGGATGGTTGTGGGCTTACTTTAAACGGCAATCTATTTATGAATGAAGCCGAATGGAGACCCGATATTTGCGAGGTATCTGTTCAAGTTGTAGACGCTGGATTCCTTTCGTTGATTGATAACAACATGGGCATTAAAGCCTATGTAAATGTGCCACGCTCAAAGAATGATGTTGATATTACAGATTCGGTATCAGTTCAAACAGACCTACTATTTAAGAGCAACACGATAGGAGACCCCGACACAACAGGACGGCAAGGCGTAAGAGTTTACGATGTGTACAAGATGCTTGTGGCGTTTATGACTGATGGATTACTTGGTTTTGAAAGTGATTATCTTCTACCTGATGACAACAATCCAGAAGTTCGTATTCCAACGTTAATAACGGCTGACGAATTAAGAAACGGAAACACAGACGCGTTATTCCCTTACATATCATTTGAAGACTTTCATGGAGACATGGCAAGGCTTTACAATCTATCTTTTGATGTTAAGGATGGTGTTCTTCGCGTAGAGCCTGATGCGTACTTTAAACAAACGTCTGACGTATCTACAATTAACAACCCAACAACCGTAACGCAAGAATCAGACGTAAAGAGTTTCTACCAAAAAGTTAAGTTCGGAAGCCAATCAGAAGATAGTGACGATTTTACTTACTATCCTAATATTACGTTCTTAGGGTTTAGGTCTGAAGAGTATCATTTAGGAGGTCAATGCAACACTAAGTCAATACTTGATTTAGAAATGACCGAACTAATCACAGACCCAAATGTGATAATGTCTAACCTTGAGGTTGCTAGTGGTGGTGGTGTAGACTTTAACGGCAAGTCTGAAGATATTTACATTGTAACAATGGACATTGACAATGAATCTGTTGTTTATACAAATCCTATAAATTCAGCCGAACAATATTACAATTCACTATTAACAAACTTTGAGGTTTCATTGCGTTGGGGTGATGGTGTTCCTTTTTCAATATTCCAATACTTAGGAGAGAATCAAAACGGTGCGAGGGGTTACAGAAACGCCTTTTACAACCCGACATTATTCACAGTTGATGCGCTTCAAAGATTCGCCTTGATTTACTTTCCTGATAGAACACTACCTGAAGGATTCGACACTAACGGTAATATGTCTGATGTTTCATATGCTTTAGATTCACCTCCTGATGTTGTTGGGAATACAGGAACAGACACGCAATTAAAGACCATCTACACAGCTCCAGTTGCTTCGGTTTACACGGCAATTGCAAGGATTAGATACACAAACTCACAATCATTTGCAGGTAACATATTTATTTCAAGATATGCGCCATCCGTATCTCAAAACTCAATTGATTCTCTTGGTGGTTCTCCTGAAGTGTTTGTAAACGGTGCTTATGAAAGGAATATTAGTTGGACTACTTACATGGATGCAGGAGATAGGTTAGCTGTTGGCATAGTTAACATTAGCGAGGTTATACAAGATTCGTTCTTTCAAGTAAACGATTTAGATTTTATTGAAAAGACTTACGACCCTGCTGAAAACTACCTTATGAAAACATCATTTGATTATCCATTAAGTTCACAAGATTGGCAAGACTTTTTAGATGATAGGTATGGCGTTATTACAGTTAACCACCCTAACGGTCAAATAGTAGGATTCTTAAATGATGTGACTAGAAGGTTAGAAGATGGCATTACTGAATGGAGTATTAAAAGCACATTTGAAAATAGCTAAACAATGAGTCTATCACTAATACCATATCAACCACTACCATTTGGAATTGAAGAAAATTGTACGCTTCCGTGTGCTAATTGGGTTCAGAAGATTGAACGAACTGACGAAACATCTATTCAATTCGGTTTTGGTGCTTGTCCTACGGCTGGAACTGTAATTGTAAATGGTGACTTTGCTAGTGGTGGTGATAATTGGACACAAACAGGAACATGGACTTTTAACAATGGGATTGCTAGTTCTCCAGTATCGGGAACAAGTGGCAACATTAGCCAAGTAGTAACCATGTCGGGGGTTGATTACGTTGAAGTATCGTTTAACCTAACGCTTAACAACGGGGTGTTCTTCCTAACGGCTGATGGTAGCTATGTTCAGCAAGTAAACTTTGGAGGTACTAAATCGTTTGTTGTTCCCGTTAGCGGTGCAAGTGCTTCGTTCTTCTTTGTGTTTAGTGATGCTCTAGGTGGGTCTATTTCAAACATCATAATCAAGCCAATCAACACGAGGGTTAGGTTAGATGTAACGGATACATTAGACGTATCGGAAGCTACTATTCCTGACACATGGTACACGTTTAACAATGGCTTTCTAACTGCAAACTTTGAAGACTGGTCTTCATTAGCCTTAGACGATGGTTGCTATAAGTTAGGCATTTACGACCCTTGCGAATGTTCTCAATTCGGTTTCATTGGTGACAACTTCGATGTTCCTAATCAATTCAGGGTTATAACGGGTGCGGCTACTATTGATGGTGGTGCAATGACATTTGATTTTGTAGGTCAAACACAAGTAAGGTCAAGGGCTTTACTTTGTCCTAATGTTGATTATGAAATTACCTACACAGTATCGGGGATTAGTGGAGCAACACAAGACTTTCAAATTAGAATAGGAACAACAAACGGGGTTGTTAGAACTACTGACGGAACTTACACGGAAACACTATCAACGTCATTCACAGGAGATATTGAAGTAAGGTTTATTGCTAATGATAGCGGTTCGGTTTCTACGTTTGAAATTATAGATTTCAGCATTGAAGCTGTTACGCCTATTATATCACATCGTTCTGTTGAGTTCAATCTAAAAGATACACACAAATGTTCTGTTTTGATAGATGCTTGTGGTGTTGGTGAGGAGTTTAACTTCGGGTTTGATGGTACTGGATTCAATCCAAAGATTAGATTAGAAGGCACTTATAGAACGTCTAACTATCCAACTACTAGAACATCATACGAATATAGCAACGGACAAAAGAACGTGCCTTATATGAGGACTAGAAGGGCTAAAACTTTCTTGTTTGGTGCGCCTGAATACGTACACGACTTTTCTGCTCTTTGGTTAGGGTTTTCAAACTTGAATATTGACGGGGTTGCTAAGTTCTGCGAAGACGATGAACCACCTACTATTTCACCTGAAGATGATGTTGACTTTGGCTTGGTGACATTCACATTTAGCGATAAGGTAGAACTAACCGAAAAGAGAAGTTGTACCACTTTAGCGAATACTGGATGTACTAGCGAAGGTGTTGCATTAACCATTCCGAGTTCAGGCGGCTTTAATTTACAGAATCCACAATTAGCCGACCAAGGCAGAATATTACTATTTCCATAAATAAATATAAATCATGGCAGACCAAATAGAAGTAACATCGTTAGCGGCACAAGCTGCATCGTCAATAGATTCAAATACGCAAGTAGTCGCGTTTACACAAGCAGGAGATACAACTAGATTACCGTTAGTAGAAGCGGTTGCCTATGCTAATCAAGTAAATGAATGTATTTGCATTAAAGAAGCAAGTTTAACCATTGCAAGTGCTGATGTATTAACACTTAATAGTACACCTATTGAGATAGTTGCTGCTACGGGTGCTGGAACTGCTATTGAAGTGCTGAGTGCAAGCATGAAAATGGTTTACAATTCTACTCCATATGCAACTAATACGGCACTTTCTTTAGTTACAAATACTGCTGATTTGTTCCAATTCGAAACAGAATTAGCACAAATTGCCGACTGTTTTTCAAAGTTTGGAAGCGAAGATGCTGCACCCGATAACATTCAATTTGTAGAAAACGAAGCGTTACAAGTTACAGTAGGAACAGGCAACCCAACAGCTGGAGATTCAGACATCAAAGTATACGTTACATATCGCATAATTACCCTTTAAACCATCATGCCACGCGATATGAGTATAAATGAATACGTAGGAGAGTTAATTGTTGCAGGCGGTGGTGTTGCCACTTCAATATTAGCGTGGAAACAAGGTCAGAGTAAGGCTAAAACAAGTCATCTTGACAACGTTGAAAAGGCTATTAAGATTTGGGAGGACACATCTAACAAGTTGCGAGATAGTTTGACTACTTTAGAGGACGAAATGAAAGTAATGAGGTATAACCATGAAGAGTGCGAATCTAGCAAGCGTGAACTATGCGAAAAAGTAAAGGTTCTTGAAGATGCAATGCACGGTATAATTGGAACGCCAAAGGACAAACAAAAACCACTTAACGAAGGAAAATGAAAAAACTACTACTTATACTATCTGTTGCAGCTTTCGCATCTTGCAACAAACAAGAAGTTCCTAATCGTTGCGCTAGTTGCGTACTAATTAACGGGCAACTATGGTCTTACGTCTGCGAAGATGAACTAGACACACTAACTATTGAAGAATACGTTAGCTACTGGGATAACGCAGGGGATTTAGTTTGTGAGATAAAGCGTTAATGAAAATAACAATAGTAACGGGAGTTTGGAAACGTCCTGAAGTGTTTGAGATGTTCGCTAAAGGCATTGAAAACTTAGGCGTTGAAGTTCGTGTTATTGTTGCAGGTTCAGAGGGTGAAACATCGCGTAAGATGGTTGAGAAACACGGCTTTGATTATATCGAAGTGCCAAACAGACCACTATCAAACAAGATGAATGCCACAACTAGAGCGGCTAAAGGTTCTGACTATGTTATTTGCATGGGTTCTGATGACATCATTTCGCCTGAACTATTCCAAGAGTATTTAAGGTACATGAATGAAGGTTACGACTTTGTAGGTCTGACAGACTTCTATTTTTACGACACGGAAAGTAAACGTGCTATGTATTGGGGTGGTTATGCCGATAAAAGGAAAGGTATTTCAATAGGTGCTGGTTGTGTTATTAGTGCTAAGTTACTCAATAGAATGTGTCACGAGCCGTGGAGAAATGGACTTAACAAGGGGCTTGACAGTTCAATGCAAAGGCGCATAAATGGAAAGGTTGGAAAGTTTAGCTTAAAGGAAAAGGGTTTATTTGCTTTGGACATTAAAAGCAGTACCAATATAACCCCGTTTGAACTTTGGCAAAATAGTTCTTACATTGACGCGCAAATCATAAGGGAGCAATTTCCGTACATATTTGAATAATGAATGAAGAACTAAAGAGAATGGCGTTAGTCGGAAACGATGAACAACTAGCAGGAATCTATAATTCAGACTACATCAACATCGATGGTAACGAGATACACAAAACCGCTATCATTCATGATAACGTTAAATTAGGCAAAGGCAACGTAATAGGGGCGCATACTGTAATAGGCTCAAACGGTGAAATGCGTAAACCTAAGTACTTTAAAGGTACTGTAAGAGGGTTTCAACGTTCGTTCAAAGGTTTGGTTATCATTGGAGATAATAACGTCATTAGTGAGCTTGTAACGATTCAATGCCCTAAAGAAGAAGGTCAAGTTACTGTAATAGGTGACGATAACATTATCATGGCTCACTCTCACGTTGGGCATGATGCTAAGATTGGTAACGAGTGCGAGATATGCACTGGAACAATCATCGGTGGTTATACTACCATCCTAGACGGTGCTATCATTAAGCTAGGTTGCACGATACGTAACCGCGTGACTGTTGGCATTGATTCACTTGTTGGAATGGGTTCAGTAGTCATTAAAGACGTTCTAGACGGTGCTACGGTTTACGGTAACCCAGCAAAGTAGCGAACTTCTCTAGTAGCAATTTGCCTTGTGGATTAAACTCTAAGTTGTTTTCCTTTGCGAATTTATCTATCAATGCTTTGAGTTCATTATCCATATTACAAAGATAAACGCTATATTTATACTTTCGTGTTTTGTTAGTTTTGAGCCGTTCCGTTAATTCGGGGCGGCTTTTTTTGTATCTTTGTATTCTAATCGCACCCGTGGCAACATAGCTTATGCCATCATAATAAGCTAGACAATTTCAAATACCTTTTTTCATGTCATGTGTTAATTACAATTGCGACCCTTTAGCGGAGCAAGTATTAAATACGTGTGGAGTAGAAATTAACGGTTCGGCTGCGGAAGTGGTCGTATTCGAGTGCGGTGCTGAACCTGCTGACCCTTCCGATGGAACGGCTATTGCGGCTCAAATCGTTGCTGGAACTGCGGTTATTGCAAAGAAACTAATGGTTGAGTTCCCTGAAGGGAGCGCGGTCGAAGGTGGAAACTATATTGCAGGCGGTGAACCTAAACCTACTACATACCAAAGAACAGCTACATGGATTGACACTAACGTAAATACTACTTCGCAAACCTTCTATGATGCCATAGATGCTGCTAGTGGTGTTGCTGTTGGGGCAATCCTTTGTAAGTTAGTAGAGCAAGATTTATGTCTTTACATCGTACCTAACGTTTCAGGAATCCTTTTCAAAGGAAGCCTTACAGGTAGTGATTCAGAGCCTTTGCGTTACTCTTACGTTGCTAGTTGGAAGAATAAGTTTAACCCTACTTTGGTTGCAGAGCCAGCAGGCGTTTTCTCTTAAACTCCATCAATTCTTTAAAATTAGCCCCGTTCCTTAATTGGTTCGGGGTTTTTATTTGTAATATTGTGGCATGAACAACGACATGAAACATTGGAAACGTGTAAGCGGTGGCACGAAGTACAAGTACGTTATAAAGTACATTGATTGCTACGGTGAAGAACGCTACGTAATGCGATACAATAACGGTAACACATGGTCAACACGTAAGATTTACGACACGGAACGAGAAGCCGCTAAAGCCGTTGACATGATATTAATCGGAATGGGTAAAGAACCTGTTAACATATTGAAAAGGAAATGAAAGACCCAATAGTTCAAAGCGTGATAGACAAGTTTCAGGAGCGTTCTAACGTAGGCATTAAGAAATACGGAACAACCTTGCAAGATAATCAATTGAGTACGTTAGAATGGCTAACACACGCACAAGAGGAAGCAATGGATTTTGTGCTATATTTGGAGAAATTGAAAGCAGAACAATGAAAACCGCAATTGGCATTCGTTGGTATCCACGTAAACAAGAAACGCTATTACGTTCACTTGAAACGATTGGACATGATTACACGGTATATCCTGATGGTCAACCATTATCATACGACTTGAATAGTAAGTTGCTTGGTGGTCACGTTGGATGCTTCAAACACTATTACAGAGTTATTGAAGACCTATGTAAACAAGACGTTGATATTGTCGGTTCATTCCCTGATGACATTGAATACTCTAACGGATGGTTAGATATAGCATTACGTCAATTTAAGGCTAATCCATACATAGGCTATTTAGATTGCTTTACGGCTCTTGGATTGGCTCACGGTAAAGGATGGAGACATAAGAAGGGTTGGCAGGAACTTAAAGGTGGTTGGGGTACATCTTGGGGAGGTGCTTACTTGTTCCGTAAAGAGGTTGCTTTGAAATGGCTTAAACATCCTTTTATCTTGAATCACTTAGAGAACTACAAATCAAACCAACAGATTGACCACGCAATACCTGAAGCAATACATCAAATGGGACTGTTCCAGTTCTATCACATGCCTAGTTTGGTTAAGCATATTGGAATGACTAGCACAATTGGGCATAAGCATAGACGGAGTGACGATGCTGCTGGATGGTAAACTAAAAGCGTGGTTGATTGAAATAAATTTAGTACTTTAGCGGTCGATGAACATTGTATTAGCCGCATTTGGCAAACAAGGGTACTTTCACGCTGCGTACAACTTCGCTTTTTCTATAAAGCATTACGACCCAACAGCAAAGATTCTATTAATCCACGATAAGGGCATTAAGTATCTAGGTGGTGACCATAAGTATTTTGACAAACTTCACGCAATAGACGAGTATCATACGCATCCGCAAGGTATGTTTGACCCTGCTAACGTGAAGCTGATTACTTATAAGATAGCCACTAAATACTTTCAAAAGTACCTATTTCTAGACGTTGATAATATCGCATTAGGTTCATTGCAACCATTTTACGATTCAATGACTAAAGACTTTGCTCTTGATGTTGAGGGTAAAGGCGGTAAAGATGACAAGATTGCTTATTCTGTTTGGGCTGACAACAAAGATATTTGGGAGCAATTCGATTTAAAAGACGATGATACTTATTACGCTGTTCATTCTTCGTGGCATTTCGCGAAAAAGACAAAGGAAAACACGGCAATGTTCAAAGAAGCTATTAGGCTAAACTTTGAAACGTTCACGGATAGAAGGCTATTAAAGGTTAAGTGGGGTGTTTCATTACCCGATGAACTTCCTTTAGGTGGCGCATTAGCTAAACGCGGTTATGATGCAACTGAAAAGAATCCAATATTTTACGGTGACCGATTCATACCTATTTCAGAGATGAAAGCGAAGTATCAAATACTTGCCATGTACGGGGCTGGAATTGGTCTTACTAATGTAAAACGCGAATATATTGAGTTTTACGATAGACACATGAGAGAACTTTGCAAGGCTCACGGGATTAACCATATTTTCAAAGTTGGCTCAATAATGAGAGATAAACTAATCAATAAATGAACAATATAGAACAGATTGAAATAACGCACCAAGCGAACGGCAAGAAGAAAAAGGTACAAGTATCTTGGCTTTTGTCTAATAACGCTAATTGGTACATGGATGCCCAACCATTTCTTATTACAGATAATAAGATTGGTGAAAAGTTATACGGTGAGTTTTCGGGTAAGCCTGTTAAAGTTCGGATGTTGTCAAAGTACCCGTATTTAAAAAGTAGATTAGAAGATTATGAAGAGGAAAGGCAAGAGAATCAAGCCGCACCAGTTGGAAACGATGAATCCACCGAAACCGAGGAAACCGAAGCGACCAATCAAGGAGGAATAGAGGACACGCCAAGAGAAGAAATCATGCTTATGTCGGTAGAAGAACTTAAAAGCTATCTAAAGGAACAAGGCATTGAATACAACACCCGTAAGAAGTCGGTTGAATACTTCCAAGAATTAGCAATACAAACAATTAAATAAATAATGGAGTTAAAAGAAATCCTATCCTATCAAGGCATTGAATTAAAAGACGATGCAACTATTGACGATTACAAAGCCGCCTTTGATGGTGTATTTGTAAGATTAGACCAAGCGGCTGAACATCCTGACGTGAAGAAAGCTAACGTAGGTGAAGCTACAAGAAAGTACGCTACTGAATTGAAGCGAACTGCTAAAGAGCATGGTATTGAATTGACCAAAGAAGATACTGATTTGCCTGTTGATGAATTGGCGCGGTTGGTTGCTTCTAAGATTCAAGAAAGTAGCACATCTATCATTGAGGAATTGAAAGCCAAAAGCGGTAAGCCTAGCGAAGCACTTGAAAAGATGAAAAGCGATTACGAAAAGCTAGAATCTAAACTAAAAGATGAAGCTAGAGTAAAGGGAGAACTAGCTGAAAAGCTAACGGAAACTGAAAAGAAGTTTGGAACGTTTGAAAAGAACTATAAGCTGAACGATAGCAAAAAAACGCTAATGTCTAACCTTAAATTCAGCGACACGGCTAACGACCTTGTAAAAGATGGTTTCATTGCGCGAATGGAAAAGGATTACAAGATTGACTTAGACGAAACTGGTTCTGTATTCATTACCGATTCGGAAGGAGCAAGGATTTCAGACCCTTCAAAGCATGGCTCTTACTTGTCCCCTGAAGCCGTTTACGCTGCCAAGATGGAAGAGTTCAAGATTGCTAAAGTAGTTGATACTTCAAAGGTCAATCAACCACCTGCACCAACTCACACACCACCACCAACCAATCCTGATGGTGTAAGGGTTCAACGTGCCGTGATGCCAAGAACTTAGAATATACCCGACAAGGTTAATTAGACTTAAAAGCCGTTGCAATTATGTAACGGCTTTTTTGTATCTTTGTAACGCGATTATGACGCGGCTATCCTTTGCCGATAAAAAATAGGAGTTCGTGGCTTAATACTTACAGCCATTATATGTAAGTAAAGAGATTCAAACTTTTATATAATGTCATATACACCTAGTGTTCTAGTGTCTTGCCCAAACTTGCAGGAAAACCTAGACAGAATTTTTACAATTGATGCGGCTTCTTTTTACCGTGAACCAATTCCTTTTACTGAGTACTTAATGTCTCCAATCAACCGTAACGGTATTTCCGCGATGGTTAGCACAGGAGGTTCTAAAATTAGAACAGCAACCTTAACGTATCAACCGCGAATCCTACCTAGTGAGGTTCAAAGTGATGTTACTGCTTATTGTTCAGCAACAACCGAAAGAGGTAACACTTCGGAAGACTACTCTATTGATACTACTAAAAACCTTTTCCTTGACCAACAATTTGATGTTGAGAAGCTAAAGAGTTCTTGTGAGGATAACGAGATGTGGTTTCAGGAGCAAATTATGAAGCTAGTTGCTGCAATGGACACGGCTGTAAACGCTAAGAACGCAACACAGGCGGCTGCTCTTTTGGGTGGATGGTCAAGTGATGTATCTGGTGTTCCTTTCGTTAGCGTTGATGGTTCGGATAACTTGGTTGTTCAGACACTTCAACCATCTAGCGCATTTGCACCATTTCCAGCTACTATGCAATCTGTACAGTCTGCTTTGGAAGCGTCTAACTTCGGTCAAGCTGCACTATTTGGAGGTTTCCAATTAGACAACTACTTGAAATTGATTGAAAGCGGATGTTGTGCTAACTACGGTCTTGATATTGCTGATATTCAGGCTCGTTTCGGTATGGCTTCGGTTAGAGATAGAAACGTTGCTTCTGCGCTTGGCGGAAATGAATACGCAATGGCTGTATCTAACGGTGCGCTTCAGATAATTGATTACAACCGTTGGACAGGTTTGTTTGCTGCACAAGATAGCAACCAATCTTACGGTACTATTCAGTCTCCAGCAACTGGTCTACGTTACGACTTAGTAGTAAAGCATGATTGTGGAGTTATTGACGTAACTCTTACTGCGACTACTAAAGTAGTTTCATTGCCTGCTGATATGTATCAAACGGGTGACCATTTGGAAGGCGTTAAAGGTCTTGCAAGAATCAAGGTTACAAACGTTTAATTGATTCCTTAATTTGGGGTGTAGGTCTGTTAGGCTTACACCCCTTTTTTTAAACTTTTTCAATGGCTTGTTTTGATGGTATAGTTGGTTACAAAGGATGCACTACTAGTGATGGTATATTACTAGATAATCTTGTGCCGTATTCGGAAGTTGAAAAGTATGTAACTGAAGATTACGAAAACGCTTCAGAACTCATTGACGAAAAGATTGCTTTTGCTATTAAGAATGTGACCAAAGAGATAGGTTCACACTTCAGGGCAAACTACAAACCAAAGACTATTATAGATTCAAAACGGGCTGGATTCTTTGATGAAAATCAAACAGAAAAGGCGGCAAGTGCTGAATTTAGAGGTATTGAACTAGAGATATGCAACAGAGAATCTTACTACTCTTTGTACGTTTCTGAAATTCAAACATACCTAAACTATACGGGTGCTGTTTCATTGCTTGTTATTGATACCATGACAGGCGAAACATTAGACACCATTGCCATTACTTCAACGGCTGGTGAGATTTCAACTACATACGTAAATAGAACTTACAACGCCGAAAAGCGCAAACGTAGGATTGCTTTTGTTTACGATTGTACTTCAATCCCCAACTACAAAACTAATTTGATTGGTGAGGGGTGTTACAACTGCAAGAAAGGACTTTACAATATATCGAACATTGTCAAGGGTCGTGAGATTAAATACGCAACGGGCGCAACACCTATATTAGCTAATATAGACGGTCATACAGACACCGCAGGTCTATCAATAGTATTTACGTTGCATTGCGATAATGAAAGCTGGATATGCGCTAATAGAGGCGTATTAGAGTTGCCACTATTAAATAGAGTTGCTGAATTGATTATGGAATTTGCATTATTCAATTCTGATAGGTTCAACACTAAAACCGCTATCAATAAGGATGCTATTGAAGCACGAATGATGAAGTATCACGAGGACTATGAAAGCCAAATGAAGATTACATTAGAAGGAATGATAACCCCTTCAGATGGTGTTTGTTTCGTGTGCAATCGTCAAAGGAAATACGTAACTTCATTACCATGATAGTGAAGGGTGGAAATATTGAATATCTAACTAAAGAAACCGTTGATGGTCTTGTAACCTTTTGGATATGGCTGAATTAACAACGGAACAATTTACGGCTAAGATTGACGGAATGGTCAAGCAGATTAAGGAGAATAAACCCCTTAAAATTGCTGCTCAAACTATTCACACGTTGAGGGTGCTTAGAATATTCCATGAAGGTCTAAACCAAAACGGCTCTAGTATCGGTACTTACAACACATCTACGGAGATTTACGCAAGTAATGACCAACTACGTAAGAAAGGAACGAACAAGGGCAAAACAGGTAAGCCAACTAAAACGAGTTACTACAAGTCTTACAGGGATTTGAAAGTGCAACAGGGTTTTAATGCTTCAGGTGTTGATTTGAGAATGACTAACAATTTTCAAAGTGACTACGCTAACGCACCATTGAACAAGACAAGCGATAAAAGCCCCGAAGCTAAACCGTTTAAAGCCAACGTGAACACGTACCAAGAAAAGTTAAGCCGACAAGAGAACGTTGACAAGTTAGAAGGGTTTGAAAAGAAATACGGTAAGGTGTTTAACTTTACGGCTGGAGAGAAGAAAGCATTTCAAAAGGCTTACAATTTTGAAGCTAATCAGATACTAGAAGGTAAGAAATAATGGGATGTAATTGCGGTAAACCAAGAAGACCTAGAACTAAGAGATGATTGAGCAATCAAAAATAGAAGCAATTGTAAATAGTGCTATTGAAGCATCTAAAGACTTGTACGTTTTCGAGGGCGGAACTGCTATTTGGAAAGGTATTCCAGACTATTACGACGGGTATGTTGAAGCGGTTAAACAAAAGAATCGAATCGAAACACACGCGGAGGTTGACAAGTACCCTGAAATGTTATTCAAGCATCGCGCTCCTAATCAGAACGACAAGGAGAACGAGTACATTGAGAACAATTACAAGAACACTACGCACCCTGCCTTTGTTGACTATCTTAGTGTTGTTTCACGTGGATTGAATGACCACAACTGGGAGATTATCTACCCACAAGGCGGCAACGATGCTGATGATTACAGAAAGTACGTTAACAAAGAGATTGACGTATTTAATTCAGTTGAGCGATACGTTAAAGAGATTGTTCCAACACTTCGCGGAACAGATGCAAACGGTGTGTCTACTTTCAAACTTAAAGATGTTTCATTTGTTGAAGTTGACGGTCAGATGGTTGTTGACGATACGCAAAAGTTTGAACCACAACCAATGTACTACGGCTGTGAACAGGTCGTTGCTTGGAAATGGAATACTTACGGGTTATTTGAAAGCCATGAAAAGACTTTAGTGGCATACGGTCAAAAGAATTATGAGATTGGGCGCGTGTTCTACTTTTACGATGATACAAACATTTGGAAGGTTGAGCAAGTAGGAAAGTTCATTGATAACGCTTTCACTTACACGCTAATTTTCGCACATGAATTGGAGATGTTTCCTTGTGTGAAACTTAAAGGCGTTCCAAAGATTAAAAAGGACGGTGATATTTACTACACTTCACGTTTTTACTATTCTGTTGACCTTTTAGATTGGTCTTTACTTTATTCTAATTACCTGAACGCTCAAATTGCTAACGTTTGTTTTCCGATGCGTTGGGCGGTTGGTGATGATTGCGACTTCACGGACAATAACGGTGTCCAATGTTTTGACGGTTATATTATAGGAGATAACGGTAAAAGTGAATGCCCACAATGTCACGGTGCTGGTCAGATGCCTAGATTCTCTTCAATGGGAACTTACTTACTGAAGGGTGCTGAAGGACTAGACAAAGGAGATACTTCGTTTAACGTGCCTATGGGTTACGTTGCGCCAAATACCGAAACGCTATCATTTACAAAGGAAACGGCTAAAGAATACTTTGACCAAGCAAAGTCAATGTTGCATATTCACACTTCAAACTCTAATGTAAAAGGGTCTGAAAATATGACTGCAACGGGAATGAGTATTGATATGAAAGCGATGTATGCTTTTGTCCTTCCAGATTCAGACCAAACATTTGACATATTCCAATTTCAATTAGATGTGATTGGTAAGGTTCGATATGGTAAAGACTTTGAGGGTGCTAAATTGGTTTATCCTAAATCATTCGATTTTAGAACTGATGCTGATATTTTGGAAGACATTAAGGTTGCGAGAGAAGCTAAACTACCTACTCACGTAATTAGTTCTTTGGTTCATCAATACCTACGCAATAGATTCTATTCAGAGCAATCTACAAACACCGTTTCAGAGATAATAGAAGCGGCTGACAGGATTCTTACTTTGAGTAATGAAGAGATTATCCAACGCAAGACTTTAAACACAGTTGAAGCGTGGGAAATAGTATTGCACGATTCAGGATTTAAGCTAGTCAATGACTTGATAGGCGAAAACCCTTCATTCCTATACTTGGAGATTGACGAACAAGTTGAGTTATTGAAAGCTAAAGCGATTGAAGTAACACCAAAGGATTTAGCAGTAACAAGGGCTGAGGGGTTCGCAAATAGGGTACTAGGTAGCTAATGGCGTTCACAGACGAAATAAAGCGAATCATTGACTTAAAGGTTGATAGATTGGAAACTATACCCGATGCCTTTTCAAGTCGTATGGTTAGGATTCAACGCGCCAAGTTCAATGATGTGATTCGTTTACTTGATGAACTGGATTACAAGAATGGTTTTATAGTCGTTAACGATGCTAATATCTTAAAGATTGAAGCGATAACAGAACAGATTAAAGAAGTTCTAACGGGTGCTGAATACGAAACGGCTGTTGGTGAATTGATGCAAGAGTTTGACAATCAAGCCGCTATTAATTACAAGTACTTTGAAGCAATAGACCCACGTTTTGAAGTGCCTGCAATATCGAATAACATACTTCGAGCAAAGAAGAATGAGTCTATTTTAAGTTTGCTTAATTCAACCGACCAATACTTGACTAATCCAATGAGACAATCGTTGAGTAATTCGGTTTTATCGGGTGGTTCACGTGCTGATTTGCTTGATACGTTTAGAGATTTGATTGAAGGTGACCCCGAAAAGGTCGGACGTTTAGAGCGAGCAACACGGCAAATAGTTAGCGACACTTTCGCGTTGTCTGACAGAGCAATCACAAACGAAGTAGCTGAACAGTTGGGTATGAAATACTATCTATACACGGGTGGTTTATTAAAGTCAACTAGACCTTTCTGCAAGGCACGTAATGGAAAGTTCTTTAAAAAAGAAGAAGTGCAGTCTTGGGGTGATTTAGGTGATTGGGCTGGTAAGATGGAAGGAACGAACTCTAAGACCATATTCCAAACCGCAGGGGGTTACAATTGTCAACATTCTATTCTGCCTGTTAGTGAAGCCGTTGTACCTCAAAAAGTAATAGAACGCAATGCTTAAAGCAATAGTAAACTTTCTTAATCTAAAGTTGGAGTTATTAAACTACTTCGATTTAACCCGTTGTTTATGCGAGTTAAAAACAAAAGGTGATGTAATTGCTCCAAAGGAATACATTGCAAACGGTGAGTTTCAAAACATTGATTTTGATTCAAGCGATGGTGTTAGTTATTGGAGACTACGCGACCCTATCACGGTAACACGCGAAGCCAACCCGAATAAGGCACTTAAAAGAGTACAGACTACCGTACCTATGAAATTAGTGTTTAGTGTACGTAGAGACAAGCTAACAACCGATGACGCTTATTCTTTTGACCGTATTCGCCAAACCATAGTAAAGCAATTCAATATTGATAATGGTGCATTGACAACCGCTTTAGGTGCTGCGAAAGTCACCATAACCGCTCCAAGTTCGGACGGTGACCCGTTAAGCGTTTGGGATGCTGAAACAAGCGGAACAGAAACACAAGAACCTGATTTCAAGTTTGTTTTTGGTTCTATTGATATTGACATAGTAATTGATTCAGACACGGAATGTCTACCAACTGAATGTGATGATGTTGATAGTGATATTTTACATACGTTTGATTTCTGTGATGCGGCTGTAATAGATAGATTAACGGCTGCACAAGTTACCTGTTTAGAAGATGCTTTGTCTGGGGTTTGCGACCCCGTAACGGAACAAATCAACGGTGTAACCATTGGAACTACTCCAAGCGGAGACACTAATAACCAAGTGATAACTGATAGCGCGGCTAACCCTGTTGGAACTGAAGCAAATCCTTCGGTTATTGGAGATGCTACGGTTACTATAAACAGCGCAAGTCTTGGAGCAACTGGTTCGGTTGTCGCTGAAGGTTCTGTTGATTTGGTTGTAAATCTTGACGGCTCACCATCAGGCTCTTGGGATGGTGATTCTTGGGAAGTTACTAGCGCGGTTTGTGCAGATGCAACCGTTAATATTAACGGTGTTTTTATGGAAAATATTCCATCGGGAGATACCGAAAATATTGAAGTAAGACAAGAAACGGGAGCAACATTAGTAGGTAGTAAGCAGGGGCAATATTGGAGGGTAGACGATTCTACGGTTGAGAATAGCGATGCTAGTTATTCGGCTGCGGTGGTAGCTGAAGGTAGTTTAGTTCTTCCAAACATTACCGTTACCGATTCGGACGGCACAACTTCAAGTGTTCCAAGCGTTCAGAATGTGGTTTGTACACCTTCACTTGACGCAACAGTACAATTAAACGGCTCAACTATTGGAAATGTTGCGAGTGGTGCAACGGGTGACTTTGACGTAACTCAGGACGGTTCGCCTGTTGGAAGTTGGAACGGTAGCGCGTGGATTATACCACCCGATGCAGGTGGCGGCACTTTAACAATTGGTGTTTACTCTGATATTGGGCTAACTAATCCTATAACATCGGCAGATTTTGGTGATACTGTTTACATTAATCTTACGACTTCAATTGCAAGCCCAACCGAATACAGGTTCTTGATATTCGAGAGTTCTATTGTAGGTAGTTACACGCTGCAAGCAGGGGCAACTTTAGCATATACAATTACATCATTTAACGACTTAATAATATTTGCAGAAGCAGAAGATGGTACTATTTCTGCTTGTGCTGTAAACTCGTTTGATTTAACAATAAATGCAGATGCAGATGCAAACGCATACATAGCCGCACACAACACTGCTAGTGGTACTACTATGGCAGCCGCACAACAGTTAGCGGTTCAAGGAACATTCCAACGATTAAAAGGGTCTGGTACTTCCTTCGGTTCTAATTTGTTCGCAAAACTATCAGCTTCAAATGGCGAACTTTACGCATTTACGCCCGTATCTAGTGCCGTGGTTAGTTTACCAACGATTGCCATAGATTGGATTGAACCGTCCGTACTTGCTACAGTTGTAGGATTTGTACCAGCAGATGTAGCTAATGATGGTGTAACGGGTGGTATTGGTAAGTATTTAGCTTTAAAACGCGCACCATCTGATTACTCGCAAAACGA
>Ga0255047_10000887_pt1 | contig 23628 bp, 35 predicted proteins | sample JV7_2_1_MG_FD_183640 | JGI IMG/M metagenome (GOLD analysis project Ga0255047, IMG submission 183640) | Seawater microbial communities from Jervis Inlet, British Columbia, Canada - JV7_2_1 | ecosystem: Environmental > Aquatic > Marine > Inlet | place: Canada: British Columbia | collected 2016-10-06 | reverse complement strand
TTTTAATCATATCCTTAAGGACTTTTCTTTTTATTAACATACATCCCGTAGGCGCATGAGTTACTTCTACTACTCCATTATCGACTTCAAGTTCCATCATACCTTCTGCTTTAATAGGAAAAGTATAACCTAAGTTTCTTAATTCCTCAGGATGAGTAATTTTTAACTTATGGGCCCTCTCTGCTATTTTATCCCAATCAAGCCATTTCATAGGATAGGGACAAGCTATGATATCTTTATCTTTTTCTAACATGGTAAAGATAGTTTTAGGTTCAAAGTCTATATCTGAATCAATAAATAATAGATGAGTATATTCTTTCTCATCATTTAAATATTCAGCGACACATAGATTCCTACCTTGTTGAACTAAAGAAGATTTATATAAAGTAAAACTAACTAAGATGCCTTTTTGCATACATTCTTGTTGAAGTTTTAATAATGCTTGTGTGTAATGAATAGTGACTTCACTATGAACAGGAGTTGCTACAAAGATTTTATATTTAGGTTCTTTAGGAATTCCTATATTAATTTCTCGAACAGGGGATGGTTCATCAAACCATATAGGCTTTAGATTATCATCCATCCTTATTAAGCCCTTTCAAAAATTTAGACCATTGCATAGCTATTTTAGGCCAGCCATAATAAATATTAGTATATTGAATTTGTCTTTGTAAATGTTCTTGAACTTGTTCTTGGAGTAAACCATTTCTTGCATTAATAATTGCATAAGCAAATGTTTGAGCTAATAATCTATGATCTTTTTTGAAAGGAATATACATCGCATATTCAGCACCCGTTTCATATAAAGCTCCTAAATCAGTAGTTATACAATAAAGTCCTGCTGCCATTGATTCGATTAAAGAGATACAAGATGTTTCTTCCCAAATACTAGGGTAAGCAAACATATGATAATCTTTTAAATGATCTTTAATATAATTATCTGGTTTATAACCAATATAATTTACGTTCGATAATTTTTTAGCTTGGTCATAAAGTCCTTTATAATTATGATCATTTTCTTTTGCAAATTGTTCTCCATAAACTTCACAGTTTGAATAAACATCTAATTGAACATTATGCTTTGTTAATAACTGCATAGCTCCTAACAAAACATTTAAACCACGCCAAGGTGTACAGTGATGTATAATCCGAAGAGGTTCATCTTCTTTATAAGGTATTTCTCTTGGAGTAATGTTTGCAATTCCATTCTTAATAACTAAACATTTTTCTGTAGGTATATCAAAATACTTTCTAAAATTCTCATAGTTCCAATGACTATTAAAAACATACCAATCATATTTTTTATGATTACTTTTATCTTTAAACCAGGGCAATATATTGGGTTGGTCCCAAGAATTTTTCTGCCATAAAATATTAGGTTTCTTTTTAGATAAAGGTATTTTCTCAGGTACAGAAGTTGTTATCTGTACTTTATCTAATAATTTTTTTTCAACGTACTGATTTAAATATTCTAATTGTAATTCAGTTCCGCCTCTAGGATTTTTTTGCATTCTGTCTAGCCATAACTTTCTGTATTGCTTTCAAACCTTTTGGAGATACTTCAACAGTTATATCTTGTTTAATATCATTTATTGTAGTTTCTGTTTGAGGATTCGCAACATCTGCTTTCATCTCTGTTTCATCTTTATAAACTTTATTTGTTTTTTTATTTGTACAAACAACATGGGTTGTACAATTTATTTTTAAAGGGTCATCTGACATTATCCATTCTCCTGAGATCTATCTATTTGCGCATAATTAACTAAAACTTTAACATAGTTTCCTGTATCCGCTTGCGCTTTTATAGCATCCCCAGCTTCTAAATTCAATCCCTCAGGAGCTGCATTTATTGAGCTGGATGCAGCTATCGAATCTCTAAAAAATTCTGCGTCATAACTACCTGCTGAAATATCAGACATGGCAGCATTACATAGAATGGCACCTGTACTCGTATTAGAAAAATATACGCTTTTTATAATACCTACAGTTGATGTAGATAAAGTTAAAACCGTAGTCAGATTAGTAGTTGTTAAATTTCCAGTAGCGTTTTTATATTGTATGGTCATGATAAAAAATAATTAAATGTATCCTGTTCTTCCTTTAAATCGTTTTGAAAAGTAAAATTAAGCTGATTTTTTAAACTATCAATAGATGCGATAATCTGTCTTTGATTATCAGCTTCGTATTGTTCTTTTGGTTCTGGGACAAATGTTGTTATTTTTGCCATTATCTTCTTCCATCAGGTTGAGCATCAACTCTTAATGTGCCATATCTCCAGGTTTCCCCTGTTGAATCATTTTCTATTTTAAAGCTTATTAATCTTCCTCTTGCTCTTGTATCTACTTTATCAGTTGTAGATGAAACTGTAAATGGTCCCAAAGGTGAGCTTGTTGCTGTGTTGTTTGGATAATCATTCAAGAAAACTGTAATTTTTGAATTACCAGTTATATATTTATAATCCGGTATAAATCTTCTTACAGAAGAGAATATTTCTCCATCTTCAATATCCATATCTCCAGATCTAATGTAAGCAGGGATAGCTGATGTGACTCCTGCTAAAATTTGATCGGTTCCCGTTTCATGAGAATAATAAGTAGAAGCTCCAGCAGTACCTGTAATTCCTTGAATAGGAAAGGTAGGGATTTGTGTTGCATTGTATTCGGTAGCGTAAGGTAAATTAAATACGCCTTGATCGACATAAGTTGTTCTTGGTAATGAAGATGTTGTCCAAACATTTTCAGCGAAATTATAAGTTACGCATCTATTAATTTGAGTAGAACCAAATTTTGGATAGAACCAATTAACTTCAGAATATAAAGAATTATGAGATGAATAAATAGTTTCTGAGGAATCATAATTAATTCCTAAGTTAGTTCCATCAGTATTGAAAACAAAGTCTTCAACTAAACAAGGTAAAGATTTAACGGTACCATCAAATACAAAGAAGCCTCCTTCTTGTGACATCCAAAAAACTTTACCATTAGAAAAGCTAACAGCATGTTGACCAATTAAACCACAATTTGTTCCCACTTGTCTTACCGAGAAAGTATAAGGGGGTCCTATATATTGAATAACATAAGCTGCTCGATCCGTTAAAGCTAGTACATAGTCTTTAGCGTTAATAGCTCCTACAATCTTGTTTCCCGTGTCGAGTCTAAACGTTCCGGCTGTATTAGTAGCTGTTGGTGTGTAGATCGTATAATTTTCTTGTTGTGACCAACGAATAAACATTGGATCTTGTGTTGAAGGTGTACCAATAGTAGTTTCAGTTCCAAAATGAAATAAGTGTCTATCTCTATCTGAAACAAGAGTTAGTCGTGTTGCTGTTGGTGCGTTCGACATAAGAGTGGCTCGATTCGTTCTTGGATTTGCTGCGCCTGCGTCCCACGTAAAAGTCTTTCCGTTAAATATTGTTGCAATTAAAATTTGACCAAAATTATCGAGAGACCAATTACCTGGATCTAAAATAACATTTGATGTTGTTCTTTCAGTTCCCCATGATGAATCGCCCCAAAGGTAAGTTCCCCAACCATAACCTGCAGTTTGAAAAGAAGGACCAACTTCAATATAAGAAGCAGCTGAGCAAGATCCTGCAGCGGTCATACCTGTTCCTGTTTCTTGTGATGCCATGGTAATAGTAAAAGTGTTTGTAGCAGCAGTAATAACTTCATAAACTGTTTCTTCAAAAGTTGTTATCGTGTATCCCGTAGCGCCTGCGCCCGGTAAAGTAACAGATGAAAATACAATATAATCTCCAGCAACAAAGCCATGAGAAGCTTTGTTGATTGTGACTTCTGTTGAGCTAGTTGTTGAAGTAAACGTACATAAGGTAACAGCTGCGTTTAAAGGTGTAATGTCGTAGAAATCTTCCCCATAATATAAAAATAAACCCTTATGAGTTCCAATAGCAGCATATTTTTCACCAGCTAAACTTGTCCATACAAGCTGAGCTCTCGCTACTCCAGGAAGCTCCTTTTCAGCAATGGTAAGTTGTTGCCAACCCCCTATCTTTTCAGGTAGTCCATATCTAAATCTAACATAATCACCATCGATCCATTCACCTTCTGCGCCCGATGCTGTTGCTTGTTTGTTAAATCCTGGTTTAATTCCTAGTTTCTTTAGTGGCATAATGACGTAGTATAATCAATTTATATGAAGTTTCCAGCACTATTTTAACCGCGGTCCTCTAGCAAAAAACGTTAGAGTCTTCCTTTGGCCTGAAATAACAGGGGAAACTTTATGATTTAAATAAGATTTTAAAATAAGAATAGTACCAGGCTGTTTGATTTCTTCAGTCTCATATTCTCCTCCATTAAAAATATAGAATTCACCACCTTCAAAAGCCTTATTAGATAAATTAACTATAATAGTTAATTTGATATCATACACGTCTGACCTAGAAGTATCAACATGATAACGATATTCACCTTGATTACTGGACTCATATATATTGTATAAGCACACATCATGATCATTAAAGGGATTTAAATCATAGCCAAAATAATGATTATTTACATAGTGTACATAGGTCTCTAATGTATGAATGAGTTTTTTGATTTGATGTCTATAAATGATGAGAGTTTTAGTTTTCTTCCTAGAAGAGCCATCTTCATTTCTAGCGGTATTGGCTGGATCTTCGATATGAGAATAATTAGCTTCTATAAACTTGTTTAATTGTTTAATCTGTTTGGGATTTAAAAATCCTTTATTATAAAATGAGTCGGGCATTCTTATATCTGTCTATTATTGTCTTAGGTAAATAATCTTCTACTTTATAGTTTACTTTTTTTACTTTGTCTACATCGATAGAATGAAAAGGACCCTCAACATGTGTATCATCATAGCCCATACCCTCAAACGTATATTGTTTTAAATTATTTAAATCTAACTTTTCTGGTTTAAGTTTTAAAAATCTAAAGATTCTATTGAGTTCTTTTTGGGGATGGGTAACAAAATCGTCATAAGTAATGATAATATGCTTCTCTTTATTCTTAATTAAATGATTAATAGCCCATATATTCTTTCCTAAAATACCATGATCAGGATCCATTAGACTATCACAAAACAATTCAATGTCTTTATTATCTCTCCTTGCTTTAATAAAAGACGCTAAACATTCTAAAACAGGTCTAACTAAGATAACAAACCTTCTTTCTTTAAACATACTTTTTAATATTTCTAAATGATAAGGAGTACCCCAAGGGCCTTTGTCTAAAATATGATCAGCTTTGATATCTTTATAATAGTTATTAAATACATTTAAAATAATGTTGTCTATTCCTTTATGATAAGGAAAGTTCTTAAATACACTAGACTCTTTAGTATTAAATAAGTTTAGAAAAACTTCTGGAAGTATACTATTAGGAGTCATTTTAATTTGTTTACTTTGATTAATGATAGCACCTAATAAGGTAGCTCCCGTTCTGGGTAATGCACAAAGAAAACTAAACTTCATAAACGTGTTCAAACTCCGATGAATTCATAGTGAATTTTAAAAACTCTTTATTTTCTACAATAGGATAACCAGCTAAATTAAAAGAAGTATTTAAAAGTAAAGGGACATTTGTTTCATGATAAAACATTTCTATCAAATTGTGGTATTGACCTTTGTCAATCGTTTGAATTCTACAAGTATTATCTACGTGTACAAGAGAAGGGACTTCTTCCTGTGCTTTTGGCTTAGCTAATACAGCAAAAGACATATAAGGACTTTCTTTTAATGTACCAAAATCAAAATAATCATGGGCATGTTCTAAAAGAACAGTGCCAGCTAAAGGCCTCCACCATTCTCTTTTTTTAAATTTATTGACTATCTCTTTAGCTTTGACGTTTCTGGGATCAAATAATATAGATCTATTCCCTAAAGCTCTAGGTCCCCATTCACTTTCCTTTTGATAAAGGACTAAGGGTTTTTGATCTAAAAGAATCTCTACTGCTTTATTTATATGTATCATAATAAATAGCTGCTCCTATTGCTGTTCCTGCATCATGGGGTATGGGATCCACAAAGAAATTTAACTGAGGGTATTTTTTTACGTATTTAAAATTATTAGAACAATTTAAAAAATAACCACCCGATAATATTATATTTTTACTGGGTGCTTGATCTATGAGTTTACAAGTATCTTCAAATGTTTTTTCTTGTACTTCTTTAGCAATTTTAACTTTGTTATAATCTAAAGGATATTTCTTATCCGTGTACGCGTATGAAGATAACCCCATAAGTTTACCGGCATCATTGGCATCTTTAAAACCAGCAGCAATCGTAGCTTCTTCAAAAGCCATTCCTCCTACACATTTAGTTGAAAACTTATTTTTAAAACCATTTAAATAAACAAAGGTTTCATGTTGAGGCATTTCAATATGAAAGTTTTTATTACATCTATAATTACTACTATGTTTATAAACAGGAATAATATCTTTACTATTAAGTAAATAAATAGACTCAACTTCTTGATAAGGAATAAAAAATTTACAAGCTCCTCCTCCATCTACTACAATAGCAGCTGCTTCTTTAAACTTCGAAAAGTAAAAAGCAGTGATAGCATGATATAAATGATGTTCTTTAATATCAAAATAATACGGAGGATGATCTAATTGTTTTTGGATTCGATCTATAATCATTTGATCGGTACAAGAAAAATAAGAATAGTTTCTTCCAAAAGAAACATAACAAACAAAGTCTGGTTTAAAATCTATTTTTTGTAGAATAGATTGATAAATCTCAGTTGTTTCATCAGGTAAAAGGTTTTTAGTTAATACAAATCGTTCTTCATTATAAAACTCTTTTACTTTGTTATTTTCATAAATACATACAGATGGATGATGGGATATATTAATACCTAATATTTTTTTACTACTATGTTCCATTCTAATTTCTTAAGTAAATCATCAAGATTAAACTCTTTTCCTTTATTAATTTCTATATACTTATGTAATTCTTCAATGTCTAGTATAATCCATTCATCTTTAAATTCAAAAACCATTTTATCAGCTTTTGTGTTTGTTTTACCTGTTTGAAATAAATGATTCTTAGATTCTTGCTTCAGGTTTCGAACATCAAATTTATAAAAAGCATTTTTAGATTTTAAAATTCCAGCGATATTCCAAGACGTTTTTTCTTTAGGGTATTCTATAGCATTAAGATATTTAGAAAATCTCTCAACGATCATAAGCTTTAAATCTTTTAGCTCTTTGAAAATACGTAGGAAGACCTAGATGGGGTCGCGTATCAAACATATTTTGTTTATTTTGAGGTGTATCTGTATTGTAATGTAAAAAGACTTGCGCACACGCTTTACCAGTAAAAACTTCTCTCCAATGCTCTAATTGCATTCCATCATAAACTAACATATCTCCGTGTTTTAAATCGACTTTAACTCCTTTGGCATCACTAGAAAAAGTAGTACCTGGTTTTGCATTAGGGCCAGCATGAATTCCTACATTTTCATTAGGGCTTAAAAAAATAGGCCAAAAATCTCCTCCTAAAAACATTGTAGTAGATACTTCACAACTCTGTCTGTCTTTATGTCTTTTAAGTATATCTCCATTTTTATAAATTCTAGCATAAGAATAAGTCGGTAATAGTTTTAATCCTGTATGTTTTTCCATAAGAGGTTGACATCTTAATAATAAAGTTTCCATAGCAACGTCAGAATAATGACTAAAGGTATCAGGAGCTTGAGCATCATTCCACACACCAAATTCACTACTAAACGGTGAAATTGCGTTTTCATCAAACAATGTTCTGGAAACCTGTCGTTTAATTAAAAAATAATTATAAATAAAATTAGCAATCTCTTTTGAAACAGCCTTTCTAATTATACAGTATTTATTTTTTTTAAAACTTACTGCCACATATACCCCAGATTCCATATAACTAAAGAATATCTTGTTCCACTTTTTACTGGCTTAACTCGATGCCAAACAAAACTCGGGAATATAACTATAGAACCTTTGGGTTTTATGTCCGCTACCACAACATTTCTTTTTTTATCCGGATCCACATTTCTAAAATCAAATTCTAAGTCTCCCCCTTCATATTCCGAAGGATCACTTAAAGTAACTGTCACTGATAACTTTCTTACTTTTTGATCTTTATACTTTTTATCCCAAGTATCACAATGCCAACCATAATATTGACCTTTACTATATTTCGTAAATTGGCAAGCTTCGCTAGAGTCCCACGTATAATTCCAATCCGCATGTATATTAGCAGAATGAATAAAAGGATGAATTAAATTATATAACCATGGGTCACTCATCCAAGTAATATTTGAATCTCTTAGTTTTCTTAAATCTTTAAGTTCTTTTTTAGATAAAGGATTTTTCTTCATGTCTCTTCCTGCTTCCATGCCCCCAGTCATTCCTATTTTTTCAGCTTCTTTCCTGTCTTTACCAAGTCTTATGATATCATCACAAAGTCTATGTGGAATAGCCGATTGAAAGTAATAGTAATAATTTGATAGGTTCATATAAGTTCAAAAGTTGTTAATAAAAAGAAATTAGGTTGATGAGCAATATTTCCTGTAATAAAAAATCTTTGTGTTGTAGGAAACATAACAAATCCATTGTTGTTTAAAGGCACATGCCAAGTTTTATCATTTCTTCTATTGTCATCATATTCAATAACAACATTAGTAGAATCTTGGGCTACATCTACTCCATAAATCATTACATAATCTGGTTCATTTTTCAAACAAGTTTCATCTAGGCATTTTCTAGAAAAAGATTGTTCTCTATATTGTAAAATATTACCAAAACTTAGAACTGGTGCAAGATGTCTTTTGTATTGTAATAGAAAATAGTCCCTCAGATGGTCATGGACGTACCCTATATTTTTTGAAAAATCTAACTTATAGTCAAAAAATCTATAGCTATATTCACTATCAGTTACTGTTTTTCTTTCCAGTTGAGCTTGTAAAATAGCGGCTTTAATTTCATGCCGATTAATTTCATAACCTTTGGGTCTTTTAACATCCCCATGATAAAGTGCTATTTCGGATAATACTTTCTTTTCCATCTTTCTAGGAACTATATATTATTTATCTTTTTCTTCCAAGTATTTCTTCTTTGTCTTCTGCTGCATCATAATCAGCTTGCGGAATTGGTGTAGGGTATTCTGTGTCAACCCACTGTGTATTGTCTTCATCCCACTTCCAAAAATGTGTAAGTTTTTTAGCATCATCAAGAGCTGGTATTAAACCTGCTGGAGATTCCCAGTCTGCTGTTGAATTATTTTTTACCCAAGAACCTGGGTGATTACCTTTTGGTGGCCAAAAAACATCATTTGCTGCATCCCATTCATAGCCAACCGCAGCGAAATTTCCTCTAAAAGGAGTGCCACCATCTAAGTGTGCATTTCTTTTAGTCTTGTTATCTGTTTGAATCCATTTTGCTGCAGGCCAACCAGTATGTGTTTCTTGGTGAGCTTGTCCAGCTGCTTCGTCTGTAGCTATAGAGTCAGCTAAAGGATCAACTCTTAAAACAATATTATTGTCATCTATTTTAGCGAAATGTGCCATTATGCGTATTGATACCTTATCAGAACCGCGCCATCGCCAGGTGATGCTGCAGCACCGTACGATAATTCCGGTCCAGTAGGTCCGGGATAGTTAGAACTAGCGTCTCCAGATCCTCCTTGTCCGCTTCCACCAGCATTATATCTTAGTGGGGCAGATGGTCCTGGTACTCCAAAGTTTGGAAAACCGCCAGCAAATTCTGTTCCAGCTCCTTGACCTGATGTTGCTGTTCCTGATGAATCAGCAGCTGAAAGAGCTCCTCCGCCACCATTCCAAGCACCATTTTGTCCTTGAGGTGGAGTTGTAGGTGGAGTGTTTCCATTTCCACCTGTAGCTGCAGTATTTGGAGGATATCCACCACCACTTCCCCCGCATCCGCCCGGAAGTCCCGGTGCGCTTTTTACAGGTTGAGTGTAGTGTCCTACTCCAGATCCGCCGCCTCCGGCAGATGTAATATTTGAAAATGTTGAAGCTGTTCCTGGATTACCTTGTGTATTTTGTGAAGGTTGAGGAGCACCTTTTGCTCCTACTGTAATAGGATAAGTTGTTGCCGTTAAAGTTTGAGTTCCAAGTGGGCTCGGAGTTCCAGTTGTATTTGCCATTGGAGCTGATACCCATACACCACCCGCTGGTGCAGATTCTCTGTATCCTCCTGCGCATGTACCTCGACCTGAGGGAGCTGTTCCTCCTGCTCCTCCAATAACCAGATAGTCTGCTGTTGCAAACGCTGGGTCGGGGACTTTTGAAACTATTAATGAGCCTGGTCCAGTAAATAAGTGAATTCTGTAAGTTCCTGTGTCGTAAATTGTTCCACCTGTAGCATCCATGTATGATGGAGCTCCAGCTGTCATTCCGAATCCTTTACCAGATCCTGCACCTCTTGAAGCGATTATTGGCATCTTTCTTTAACCTCCTATTACGCGAATTGTGTTTGTGCTGCTAAAACTGTGAAAGTTGAACCAGCTGTTTTTATCGCCGTATATGTATAAACATCGATAGAATTTATATTTCCACCACTTGGCGCAGATCCGCCTTGCCATTCTGGTGTAAGAGTTGCTCCATCGATTTGGAAAACGTTATTGTAATATGCTGTTCCTGTTTGTAATACCAGGTGAGCACAAGTTACTGATTCTCCAACATCCATAATTGAATCTAAAGAATTTGAACCGTCTCCTCTTAAATTTAAAGTCCAGTTAGCTGCTGCTGCAGTAGTTAAATTCCATACTGCTTGAGTAATTAAATCGTAGTTTAAAGTTCCAGTAGCGGCTGTTGCTTCAGTTGTAACTTTTTCAGCAATTTGCTGAATCTTACCACCGCCATTAAAAGATACTCTTCCAGCACTTCCTTTTGGTGTTAAAGTTAAATCTACATCTGTGTCGCCACCTGTAGCAGAAATAGCTGGATTACCAGACGCTGCTGCGTTAGTAACCGTTATTTCATTTACAGCTGATGCTGTTTTAGCAAATGTAATTTGTTCATTTCCAGAATCATCAACAATTCCTGTTGCATTAGCAAAACTAATATTTTTAGAATTTGTTTCTAAATCTGCAGAAAGTTGTGGTGAATAGTCTGATGATAAATCTGTAAACGCTGTGTCTACAATATTTGTTCCATCAGAGTAAACCATCTTTTTACCTTTGTCGACTGTACTCCAAGTAACTCCAGTTCCAGAAGTTGTTTTAACTGTAACTGTGTGAACTCCAGTTGTTCCGTTTTCTATAATATAAGTTTTTTCAACTGAATTAGGTACGATAACATTTACGTTACCTGTAATTGTTCCAGTTAATTTTAATACTTGATTCTTTCCGTTAGATACCGCACCGTCAGTAAAAGCTAATGTAGCACCAGTTGTTGCATTTAATGCAACTGCTTCATAACCACCGACAGCTTGTTCTAATATTAATAAGTTTGTATTTGTTATTTGACCCCAAGTTCCTGAATTTTCCCCAGTAGTTTGGACCGTCAGTTTAAGACTTGCTGATGTTGAATTTGCCATAATTTTTTGTCCTCTTTACGTTTTTATTAAAATTTGACAATCCTGTCAAACATTAAATTTAGTTATTTTTTAAGCTGCGGTGTCAACCTCTGTCCATGTAACGGTTGTGCCGGTATCTACTTGATTCCAGATTAGATTATATACGCTATTTGTAGCTACTGTCAACCCATTTCCTGTCAAGTAAATTTTAGCATTTCCAGAGGTACTTTCGTCACCTTCCTGCATGCTCATTTCCATACCTGTAAGCATGACATCTGGAGAAGGATCTACAGAACCTAAATTAGCTGACATTTCAAAACTTGATGAAATTATAGTATTACCTGGTGAACCCCAATCTCCTTCACCCCAAGCATATCTACCCCAACCTTTATTAATTACACCAACTGCGGTTTCATCACCTAAAGTTGCAGTCATTGCAATTCCAGTAACTGGAACATCTAGAATTGTAGTATTAACACCCCAACCTTGTGCTCCCCATGCGGCTCTACCCCAACCGGTATTAACTTCATTATTAATTTCAATTGCACCAAGATTTGCAGACATTGCAAATCCTACTGCTAACGGAGCTTCATTTGCTTCACCCCATACTTGAGCTCCCCAAGTACTTCTACCCCAACCAATATTAACTTCAACTTCTGCAGTTATACTTCCAAGATTTGCAGACATTGCAATTCCTGTAAGGTCAGCAATTGGAAAAGCTGTATTTTCTCCCCATGGTTCATGTCCCCAATCATCTCTGCCCCAACCAGTATTAACTTCACCTGAAGCAGTTTCGTCACCTAAATTAGCAGTTAAACCAAAACCTGTTAAAGTTGCAGCTTCATTTGGACTACCCCAAACTTGATAACCCCATTCTGTTCTGCCCCAACCTTGATTTACTTCGGCGGTAATTGTTTCATCACCTTGAGCTATGGTCATAGCTTGACCAGTAACATTTACATTTAATTCTGTTTCATTTACGCCCCAACCTTCAGCGCCCCAAGTTGATCTTCCCCAACCTGTATTAACTTCAACTGTAATTGTAGGAGAACCAAGATCAAACGACGCAGAAATACCAGTTGCTAATACTGTTCCATAAATTCCCCATGCATCAGATCCCCATGTTGATCTATTCCATCCTTGATTTACTTCTGCAGTTGCAGTTATACTTCCAAGGTTTGCAGACATGGCAATTCCAGTAACACTTGCTCCTTCATGCTGTTCACCCCAAAGTTGTTCGCCCCAACCTTCTATTCGGCCCCAACCTGTAGTTATAACTCCAACGGCGGTTTCATCTCCAAGAGTTGCAGTTAAATTAAAACTTGATGGTGTTATAGTTGTATCTGTAAGATCTCCCCATTCACCATTACCCCAAGTTGTTGCGCTCCATCCTTTAGTAACTACAGATTCTGCAGCTCCTTGAGATAGAGTTAAATCTTGACCAGTGAGTGAGACATCATCATTATTTTGTTCGCCCCAATTACCAGAGCCCCAACCAAGAGCTCCCCATGCATCTGTTTGAAGATCCATGACGCCACCCATTGCGCCTCCGTGAACGAAACAAATAAAATAAAAATCTGCACTTTCGGCAACAGTAATTTCTACTTGACGAGTTGTTGCTGCGTTGAAAGTTGTTGTGTCTGTATAATTAGCGTAGGTAACAGAAGCGCCGTCTAGTTTATAAACGACTCCTGTTTGAAAAATATCGCTTGTTGATGTTGAATTAGAAAAAACTAATGGGTGATTATTATTAGAAGAATCATCTTGATTAAAAACATACGAAAGAGTGCCGACAACGTCGACATCCATTGTTCTTACCGCATCTAAATAAAATACGGCTCCTGTACCACCGCTAGGCTGCGGATATCTGGCCCCCGTAGCAACAGTTACTGTATATGTCTTAAACGCCATAGGAGGCTACCTCCTATTAGCCCGATATTCTTAGTATCGCTGCTGTACTTGTATTAGCTGGAAACTGTATTGTAAAAGTTCCTGCGGTTGCAGTTTTATCTCCGCCAAAATCTAAAACAGCTACTGATGCATTTGTCGTATCAGACGACGTGTTATAAATTAAAGCACCTCTTGCTGTTAACGTTACTCCAGTGAAAGATCTGTCTGCAAAGTCGCATCTTGCAACTCCTGCTGAAATAGATGTTCCGGAATTTGTTAGAGCTCCACCACCAGTTACATACTGACCGCTATTACTAACTTCGTTAGCTGCAGCGTATGCAGTTGTCGCTGAGGACATAGTAGCTGAAGAGGTATAAAGAGCTATTTTAAACTTGTCGCCACCAGATGACTTAAAGTTCATGTCTGCTTCCAACAGTTGCTTTTTAAAACTGTTACAAATTGCTTGTGTTATTGCCATAGTTTTTTCTCCTTATCCTTGTTTTGGTAAACGAGGTGCGCTCTCTATAAACTCATCCCGTCTTCTTCTTCCCATTTGTTCAACTGAGAAACCTTGAATCACTTGTGTATACTTTTGTTCGTATAACTGCAAGAGATCTTTTGGCCCCTTCAAAAAACTGAAAGCCTCAACTAGGCATGCATACAAAAGACCATTGGGAAAATAGGTACTTATATATGTTGTAGTATTTGTACTAGATAATCCAGGCGGTTTCAAGATATAATTTATCTGAATTGTATATGCTTTGTCAGCCACCGGAGCAAAGACAATTGTATTATTATCCCAATAGCCAAAATATTTTGGTCGTCCTTGAGTGTCTAAAGGGTTATATTCTAACATAAAATTAGTGTCTCTATACTCAATAATTACTCTATCCGTATCGGGGGAAGCGTCCGGATCTGCATCTACGATTTGAGCAGATCTAATAATTAAACAATCATCAGGAACATCAATATATCTTTGACCCACCACTAATGAAGCCGTTGCATATCTTCGATTATTATCAGAATCAACTTCTCTTAAAATTCTAAATTCTGCATCATTAATAAAGCCATTACAGATTGAGTCAGTCAGTACTGTTGACCCAACTTCTGTATAATCCCTTATTTTCTGTAATAATTCTGTGTACGTCATCTAGATTCTACTCCATTATTAATAGGCCCTGCTGATACAAATAATCCACCAGCTTTTTCTGTAACCGTTGCTGCATTTATTAAAGAAAATTTATAACTATTATTTTCCGTAAATGTAGCCGGCATCCCATTAGGATTTTTCACAGTAGATGGTATCATAGTTATTGAATAACCACCACGAACTTTTGCATTGATAGGATGCGAGCTCGCAGTCGTATTAACAGGTTTGGATCCTCGAGTCTTAGCATTAGTTCCTCGAGTACATCCCGTAAAAGTGTGAGCAGCATTTCCAGTATATTGAATAACTTCATTATTGTAATAAGTGTATCCTTCTTCTGAAGTGTCTACTTTTTCTATAATCAAATATCCAGAAGCGGGAAACTGGGAAGAATCATTTACTAAAATTGAATCTGTTGTTGCATTAATAGCTGCAGCTAAAGTTGTTTCTAATTGAAAAGTAGAAATTGCAACTCCACCTACTGGTGCAGCAAGATTATAAATTCTAACAATATCTCCTGTTTGTCTACCACTATGTGGTTCTGATACTGTCACAGTAGTTGAAGTATTAATTGTTGAAAAAGGATTATCTGGTAAAAAATCAGTTGTTGGTAATTGTTTTTTTGGAGGTCTTACATGAGATAAACCCTGTGGATCTCCAACAATTGGTTTAGGATCTAATTGTGGTTGTTTAGGTTCAAATTCAGAAGTATGAACTCTAGCACCATTCCATTCTTTAACCATTTCTTTATAAGGAAATTGTAATCCGGATCGATCAGAAATAAATAGAGCGTTTTTACCTTTTGCAAAATTAGACATTTGGATAATAAGTTTTAGGGGATATAAAAGTACTTACGTCAGAGCCATCCTCTGTTAAAGCTCTGTTTAATTCATCTTCATATAATAATTTTAATTCTTGTGTTCTTGGAGGTTGATATTTTTGTGATAAATAAAATGCTAGACCAGAACACATACAAGCCATAAATCTATAAGGAAGATCTGTAGCGTTTGTAAATGCCCCAACGTCTTGTATTCTATTTACATAATAATAATTCAAAAAATTACCGTCTACTGCTGCACCCGGTGTTAAATATAAAGTGATAGTAACTTTATCAATAAATCTTTGTACAAAATATTGTGAAGGTGTTCCCTTTGATGATTTATTTGCTAAACTTTGGTAAGTAGATCTACCAATTTTTGTAAGAGGTGCATCAACACTGTCTGCATTTCTATAACTTGCTTCTAAAATATCATCAACTCCATATACTGCAGTAGCATCAGAAGTGCCATCGGCAGTTGATCTCCACATAGTATAGACAGCTTGACCATCTACTAATGTAATTGAATTATTTGCGACTTCCCAATAGTGCAATCCTCGATTGCCCCATTCTTGAAACATAATGTTTAAAGAACGTCTGGCAGTTTTTAAATGACCACCGTTTAAAGTAAAAATTCCTAATCTATCGTACGCCTCAGCAATAATTTCATCAATAGAAAATGTTTTGCCGAACGTTGCTGTTCCGGAAGTAGTATTCGCCATTTACAAACTCCTTAAGTGTTCGATCCGCCACTATGGAATACTGTTATTGCTGTTACTTGTTCAGTTGTAAAAGCAGCGTACACATCTGTTTTAAACAGAATTGCTCCTGGAAAATTTACAGTTCCAGAATCGATTTGTGCAGCTTTATCAATTACACATTTAATTGTTCCAGCGCCACCGCCGTCTCGAAGTGTAATATTTCCAGCTACAGCTGGTCCCGCATAACGAACACCAAATACTCTAGTTCTACCTGATTGAATAGTTCCAGTTTCAGTAGTTTGATTGCTGGCCTGAATATCATTTTTCCAATACATATTTTTCTCCTTTAATTTTGAATTCGTGAGCTCCCGAAGGAGCTCACATTAATTTTATTAAGCAAGATTATTGTTTTGTTGATACAGAACAGTAATTCTACACTCACCAGAACTTGTCGCTGCTGAGTTAGTTACATTCATTCTGACATCAGTACTTCCAACATCTTCCCAAACAGAAGAGCCACCAGCTTCAGTTGTTGGGTAGTGTCTACCCGCAGTTGTTCCAATTGTGTAAGCATTTACATATTGGACTGCTGATCCGCCAACAAGACCCACACTGATATCTGTTGTACCACTTGCTGCAGTGATAACATCAAAAACGATATCAATTATTTGTGAATTTGCTGGAATGATCATAGCTGTTGCTTCTGCTGCGATCGCTCCGCCTGATAGGTCAATAGCATGTGTTTGTGCCATTACAACTTGGCCGGTATTTTTCATATCCGTTCCAACTGTTGTACCAGTCGTGTCTTTAATCGTTCCCGCTTTAATCGGTCCCGAAAATGTAGTTGTTGCCATAATTTAATCCTCCTAGTTTGTGAATCTAGTCTCTAGGCCGTCGAGTATACTCGTCTAGATTCATAATTAATTGTATACTGATTAATTTATAGCGCAGATTTGCGTAGAGCGCAAGGTATCTTGTGATGAAACTGGTATTTTCAATGGTATAGCTTTTTATTTAAGTAGCTATTGAAACTTCTGGAGCCGATTCAGAAATTGCATTTTCTCTATCTGCAATTTTTGCCTCTTCTATCTTAATGGCCGTAATGACTTCTCTTATTTTGTCATCAAGTCGAACCATGTTGAGAGTATATTTATCTTCTCTAAGATGCTCTTGCTCCCAACTTAACTCCAAGGACTTCTTTTGTTTGTATAGGTCCTGGATCATTAGAAACCTCCTCATAGGTTATCCATTTTAGATGTTTTCCTGAGAATCCATCTTTCTCCCACTTTATATCCTTTTTTCCTAATTTGTCAACTAGGGTATTTTCAAAGGCTTGGGCCTCATCAACTGACGACATAGTGAAGTCAGCATAATAGCCATAAGCTCGTATTTGTACGCGGAAGTTTTTCATAAGGTTATTCTAATGTTTTTACAGTATACTACGGTTTAGATCCTTTGTAAACCAAGTTCCCAGGGTATATCTTGTCCCACTAGTAACTTTTTTAACACCATGAACATGTTTTGCCCCCGATGTATAAAAGGTTAATTTCCCTGATTTTGGCTTTATACTGTAATTATGCCCTGGAAAATAAGTTTCTCCACCTTTAAAATTATTATTTAAATATAAAATAGAAGAATAAACTCGATGAGAGCAATTATGAGGTTTTTTAGGATTATCAATCCAAAAATTGTCAGCATGAGGTACTAATTCCATTTCTTTACCCCAATAAACTAAATTACTAAATTCTAGATATAATACATCTTCCTTATAAAATTTCTGAACCAGAGAAAGAACTTTATGGTGAATAGAATTTATTAAATTTCTAATACTATCATCGTATGAAGTAACAATTCTATTATTCCAAACTCCATGAGACGTATCATCTTTTGGACAATTATTTTTATGGTAAGATATTAACTTTTTACAAGCAGCCTTACTTATAAAATTATCTTCTTCAAATATTGGTTCCATGTATTTTTTTAATTATATTGTTTACCAGCTTATTTTTCAAATTACTAAAAGTATAGTGGAGACCCATCCAATCAGAGTATTTATAATTTTTATTTTTATAAACTAGATTTAATTGGTCATCAGTTTCAAAATTTATATAGGCTAAAGGAGCTCCTTGAGGAATAAAAAGGTAAGTTTGACCCTTTTTGATAGGTATAAAAATGTTCAAATCTAGGGGGTCTTTACAATTAACCATCCCTGGAATAGTCTCAAAACTATTCATATGCCACCATGGATTAGAAAGAATTAAATTATAAGGACATCTAATATTAAAGAAAGGCATAAATTTAAGAATAAAAGCATAATCACTTTTAACATAATCAATAAATTGCCAATCGGCATGATGGTGTAAATATCGGTGCCAAACAGATCCACCAACCATTCCCTTAATATCAAAATGACCTTTAATTTCTTTAGGTTCAATAAATAATTCAATATCGTAGGGAGAGGTAAATAGAATACATCTTTTAAAAAGATTTATAAATCCGGAGCAACTCTTAAGCGTTTTTTTAGATCGTATTTGTCTTTTTTGATTATCAAAAAAATGAGAGGGTATATCTTTAAAATATTTAGGTAAATTATGTGGAAAAGTTAATAAAAACTTTTTTAATATATCCACAGGAATTTCATTCGTCTGAATAATAATATCTTTATTTTTTCTAAACATAACTTTCTTACTTTCTTTTAACATAAAAAAAAGGGCGCCACAAGGGCGCCCTTAATTATTGTAATTTACTACAAGTGATTACGCACCTGGAGATCCGAAGATACCTCTAGGGTCAGACCAGCCGAAGCTGTATCTTTCTCTAGCTTTGTATCTAACGTTTCCAGTGTCAAAATCGCCTTCCATAGCAGTTTTGATTGGTGATCTGACAAACATTTTCATTCCGTTAGGAACGTCAGTTTTAATGAACCACGCGTCTGTGTCAGTTAAGAAATTGTTAACTACCCAGCCTTGTGGAATCATACCCATGCTTTTAACAGCATTGATGTCATTGTCAGCAGTTCCAACTCTACCTTGAGATTTGAATAATCTCTCAGCAGTAAATTGAAGCTCAGAAGGAATTATCATTTTTCTTCCTTGAGCCGCAACTTTTAAACCACGTTCGTCAGTTAGAGCAGCGATATCAATTAACGCTTGTTCCATTGACGTTTCGTTAAGGTCAGCAGAAGTTGATAACTCGTTAGCAACTGTGCCTGCGATTGTTGGGTGGGCTGTAGAACAAAGTTCTATCCCATCTCCACCAGTGAAGTTAGAGTCAAACGCATTGTTTAATACGTTAGCTGCTCTTACTTGCTTAGTGTTTGCCATAGATCTTGCCAAAGCTTTTGTATATCTAGACGCGAGTCTGTCATACAAATTGTCTTCGATCGCTTCTTCAGTGATAGCGAATGCAAGAGCTATTGTTTCATGCGTGTATCTAGCAGTGAAAGTTTCTTGTGCATTGTCAAAAGTTACTCCAGAACCTTCTGGTTTAACTTGAGCGTTTGCGAAACCAGATAACATTACTTCTTCTTCAAAAGCTCTGTCAGATGATTCTGTATCGAAAATTTCAGTTTGCTGATTTTCATACCGCTTGTATTCCAGGCCGAATAGTGCATTCAATCCTGGCTCTAGTTCTTTGACTAATTGTCCTCTACTTATTGCCATAATTTATACTCCTATACTCCTGATGTTGATTTTAAGAAGTGCTCGTTAATAATCCCTACAACGTTAACATTCGTCGCATACGTAGTTGCGTTCGATTTTTGGTTGTTTGAAGTATCTTTAGTCACTCCTATTACTTTGATTTGTCGTGAGTTAGTTGTTGCGTTAGTTTGTGAAACTTCAACTTTCGAATTAAAATTCGGTGAAGCTCCAGCCGCATAAACTAAATCCATGTTTAGATTTATGCTCGCTATCGCCATCGCTGCGTCAGACTGTATTTCGAACCTTTCATAAGGATCGTCACTTACGAAGCCAACAATATCTGTTGCTGTGTTAGCTGCTTTAAGGTGATTACCCCATGTAGGTTTCGACGTGCTAGCGTCAGTGAAAAAGACACCGTTTAGTGAGCCTAATAATGTGTCGCCCGCGCCTGCTACACCAATGTACCCAGTAGCTAATGCTTGAACTGGATCATGTTGGTATATCGCGCCTGAGCTTGCTGCAATACTAAATTCACTTAAACCTTGGTTGTCTCTATTCTGGCCAGCTTTGCCTATAGCTCGTAAGCCAAAAGCACTGTCTTGATTTGCCATATTTATTTACTCCTTATTTAAGTTTATAGCACCGCGTCTCGAATGTTGGTATCGCGAAAAAATTAATTTTTCTTGTTACCACCAAAAGTTACACGACTTTGTCTCTCAGCATTAATCGGCATGCTGGAGTGCTGTTCCTTCATAAGGTCGTTGTTTATTGCTTCATCTTTGGCTTGCGTTTGTTGTCTAAAAAACGCTTCCCTCGATTTTGCAACCTCTTCCGGTATCCTTGCCAGCAACAGGCCGCCAACTCCGATCACCCCTGAATATTTGCCTTCATTTACAGTTGGATATTCAGCGTCTGGATATTGATCTCCACGAACAAGTTCCCAGCCAGATCTAAATTTACCTGACATGTTCTTTGTATCGTCGAAGCCAACTACCTCAGCTCTTATCCATCTGTGTCGAAATCCATCCGGCGCAGGTGGTGCATCTAAAGATGATGGTGGAGTCCAAGTCGTAGGTCTTTTAACTTTGTCCCTTGACTGACTCGCACGAGAAGTTTTTAGTTTTTCATTTTCCATATGCTATACCTCCTTCGTGATTTTTAATTGTTTCGCATATTCTTCTAATGGCACTCCTAATTTTTTAGCGATAGTAACCTGAGAAGGTGTGAGTCTCACGGTTGTGCGACCGGGTGCATTTACGCTGCGCTTCGCTGAAGCGACTATTTGCGTCGGTTTGGTCGTATCTTGTGTAACCTTGCCTTTAGTTGTATCAAATTTGTGGGGAAATTCAAGTCTTATTCTTCTATCAATTTCACCATAATATTCATCCGTCTGCGGGTCAAAGCCTTCGTCTTCCACTAGTTTTTTATGTAAGTCAAATGCAGTGTACGTCATTGCTGTATCCGTACCAAACCATCTGTTTTTAGTTCCCCAAGATTCTGCTTTAGGATCTGGTGCAGTAGTTTGTTGCGGTGAAATCATCGGCTTCTTCTCCTTTTCCTCTAATTTCGCTGCTTCGGCTGCCATTTGTTTAGTTTCTGCAAGTCTAGCTTCTTCGTATCCTAGTCTTGCGATTTCTTTATTAGCATCAACTTCAGCGACAAGATCACTTGACTCTTTAGCTGCGGCTAACTTAGCTGTTGCTGCTTGAAGACCAGATTTGATTCTCTCTTCTCTGTCTTTAACACCAGCTTGTTCAACGGAAGAATATCTTTTCTGAAGTTGTTCTCGCTCGTCTTTTTGAGATTTAGCATAATTAATAGCTTCATCTTTTTGACGTTCGGCTTCTCTCCATTTTTTAGTTAACTTAGCAATTCTTCTTTGAACATCTTTACTATATGTTTCTAATTCGTCTTTCTTTTCTTCTACAGGCTTTACATCCTCGTCTTTCTTTTCTTCTACCGGCTTCTCGTCACTCGCCTCTTGCTTCTCCTCTACAGGTTCAGCAGCGGGAGTCGGGTCGCTAGGAGCTTCTTCTTTTTTCTCTACAGTTTCTACTTCTCCTTCTGGTTTTTTATCCTCAAGCTCTATTTCAGCTCCTGGACCAGAAGTATCAATATCAACTGTAAGATCTTCTTTTTTTACTTCTTCTTTTTTTGCTTCTTCTTTTTCTGGCATAGTCCTCCTATGTTATACGTAATGCAACACTGATTCTGGATCTTTTATTGTACCCAGAACTTCGTCGTCGTTGAGAATACGGATCTCTCCGCCTTCTATTGGTAATCGCGATCCTGCGTATCTTGCAAAGATCACCCAATCTCCTTTTTTACACCATGGCCCTGTTGAAAATTTTTCATGATCAAAGTAAGCCAATGGACCCATCTTTAAAACATAACCACAGTTCGTAGCTATTCTTGCTTTGTCTAAAGATTCTTGGGCATAAATAATTCCACCTTTAGTTTTTTCCTTTGGGGTAAAGGGTAAAACTAAAAGTCTATATCCTGATGGATTTGGTAATTCATCAATTACACTTTTAATTGATTCAGGATCTAATCTTTTTGTTGTTTTTGATTTTTCTGGTTCTTGAGCTTTATATTTTTCTTCTAAAGCATTAATGTGCTTTGGGGCCTCTGCCTTTTGGTCTGCCAGAATTGTTGGCTGAGTTGAGGTCGACGACTGTTCCTTTTTCATTTTTTTGCTCCTTCTTATTTAGCAGGTTAGAGATTTCCTGTGAAATATATTGGTAGGCATGTGCCTGCCCTAACATATATTTGTATTTTTCCATATTGTCAACCCCACCACCTACCATGGAGTCACCAATATTTTGATATAATTGTTTTAGTTGTCTCTGTATCTTTATTATTAATTCTAAATCCATTCTAACTCCTTTTTTTAATCAAGCATGCCTTTATAGTAATTTCTATAACTAGCATTAGATAAATTATGTCCAGCATAATCACCTTTTATGCTTGGTCCCATGTATCCACCGTCAGCAGCATGTTTTCTTTTAGCAGCCATCTTCTTAAAGGTTTTAGCTAAAGCTTTTGCTCTTCCTGTACATCCTTTTTTCGTAATAGGTGTACATTTACCTTTAGTGCCTCTTGCCTTAATGGATTTATTAACTTTTTGAATCCAATTTTTTTTAGTCATTACTACCCTTTATCAATATGGGAATAAGCTCTTTTACCCAAAGCTTTTTCCATGCCTTTAGATTCATCTCTTCGAGCTTTGAAAGATTGGGATTTTTTCCCATGTCTTGCACCTAAAGATTCATCAAGTCTATCATCATAGCCTTGACCACCTCTAGATTTCTTAGCTCTTTTAGAAGAACCATAAGGAAAACGCACATTCGATCTTACGCCGTTTTGTCTCATGTTAGTTATCTCCTTTTAATTTTTTAGCAACAACCTTCATACCACCAGTTATATTTTTAACTTTAGTAGTAATCTTTTTTTTCTTATCCTTAGCATAATCTTTCAAAAATTGTAATCCATTATCTTTTTTATTTTTTTCACCTTTATCTAAAAGAGTTTTCCCTGAAGGGCGCTTTAATGTTGGCAAAGCTCCAGACCAAGTTCTATCTTTTACTGATTTATCACCCATTATTTTTTTCCTCCTCTAAATATCTGTGTACCCTTTATACCAAAAACGCTGGCTACTACAAGGATCCAGAGATTTGTAAACCATTTCGGCAAATTCGCGAAATGGTCAAAAAAGATGTTTATTTTCTCCATCGCGCCCGGATCGTTCGACCAAACCCCATATGCGAGCACAATTATCGGGAGCGTTAATATCGCAAGTACGATTTCGTCCTTAAAATCTGAATCTCTCGATTCTAAAAGTTTGCCCTGGTAAGATTCTTCTCCTCGGGCCATCTTTTCTGCATGCATAAGCTGTGCATCCGACATAGCCATCTTTGTTCTTTGACGATTGGCGTA